>Ga0210050_1002146_pt1 | contig 19574 bp, 26 predicted proteins | sample CryGey132114_all_FD_185463 | JGI IMG/M metagenome (GOLD analysis project Ga0210050, IMG submission 185463) | Groundwater microbial communities from aquifer - Crystal Geyser CG22_combo_CG10-13_8/21/14_all (SPAdes) (version 2) | ecosystem: Environmental > Aquatic > Deep subsurface > Groundwater ...
GCACCATCATCTACAGCAAATTTAGGTCCAGGGTTTGATGTTTTTGGATTAGCAATTGATGCATTTTATGATACAGTCACACTAACTAAGACAAAAAGTGGAATTACAATAGTTACTAAAGACAACATCCCTACAAATCCAGAAAATAATACTGCAGGATTAGTTGTGAAAAATATGAAAAAAAAATTCAAAATCAAAGACGGTGTTGAAATTAGAATTGAAAAAGGAGTTCCCGCAGGATTTGGAATGGGAAGTAGTGCTGCATCAGCTGCAGCAACTGTAGTAGCTTTTGATAAATTATTTAGATTAAAGCTTGATGATAATGCTTTAGTAGAATTTGCAGGTTCTGGAGAAAAAGCAAGCGCTGGAACAATTCACTATGATAATGTTGCGGCATCTGTTCTAGGAGGTTTTGTAATTGTAAAAACAAATCCATTAGATGTGATTAGAATTGATCCGCCGATAAATCTTAGAATGTGTGTCGCTGTTCCAAAAATTGATGTTCCAAAAAAGAAAACAAAAGTATCAAGGGGAGTAATTCCAAAAAATGTAAAATTAGTCGATAGTATCTCCAATTTATCAAATGCAGCAGCAATTGTAGCTGGATTTATGAAAAAAGATTCAGAAATGATTGGAAATTCAATCAAAGACGTGATAGTTGAACCTGCAAGACAACATATGATTCCAGGATTTGCCAAAGTTAAAGAAAATGCTATCAAAGCAGGTGCACTAGGTGTTACAATAAGTGGTGCAGGACCATCAGTGATTGCATTTTCAAAAAGTTCAGCTGATTTGAAAAAAATTGGTTTAGCAATGTCTAGAGGATTTACATCGGCAAATACAAAATGTCAAACTATAATTTGTAAACCTAGTAAAGGCGCAATAGAAAATAGGAAGTAAGCATTGAAGAAAGCTGTTATTGTTTTTAGTGGTGGTGTAGATTCTGTTTGTGCAGTTTCATATTTAAAATCAAAATATGAGTTATACGGGATTACATTTTCATATGGACAAAAAGCAAATAACGAGATTGCAGCTGCCAAATCTTTTGCAAAAAAACTAGGATTAAAACAACATAAAATAATTGATATTGGTTTTATGAAAAATTTGTATGGTAATTCCAATGTTTTAACAAGTACCAAAAGAAAAATTCCTAGTAAATTTGAATATTCAATTGTTGTACCGATTAGAAATGCAGTTTTTTTATCAATAGCTTCTGCTTGGGCTTTTACGCTTAATGCCTCATTAGTTGCATATGGTGCACATACTGGAGACAAACATTATCCTGATTGCAGACCAAATTTTGCAAAAAAACTAGAAATTGCATTTAATCAAGGAGAAATTGATGGGATTGAATCAAAAATACGTAAAAGTATTGAAATCTGGTCTCCATATCGCAAAGGATTATCAAAAAGTGATCTATTAAAATCAGGAATGAAAATTTTAGGTGATTCGATTTTTAAGACATGGAGTTGTTATGCAGATAAAAAATATCATTGCGGAGTTTGTGAGTCTTGTAATAATAGAAAGATTGCATTTGAAAAATCTGGTATAACAGATAAAACAAAATATCTAAGATAATTCTAATAACTATTTCTGAGAATTTTCTTTTTTAGGATAAAACCTCTAATTCCAATATACCAAGCTAAGAAGATCCCTCCAACGATTCCCATAAAAACATAATTTTGTATTTCTGGAGTAAGTCCATCTATTGAATCAGTAATTTTACTTGATGTCAACATAGAAAGTGCAATTACGATTATACATTCAATTGCATACCATGTCCAATTAGGCCATGATTCTTTTGGAATGTGAATATACGGATTTGCACCCATGTTTGTGATCAAAAATATTGATTATTTAATTTTTCAGTATTGCCTATAGTGACAAATCTGAGGCACGTTTTCTAATTAGTGACATTATACCTGCCTTTTCCTCTTTATTTTCATAAATTCCCCTAAATGCAGATGAGGAAAGCGTCGCATCATTTTTCACACCACGCATTTTCATACATAGATGTTCTGCATCAGCTAATACTACTACTCCTTTCACGCCTTGGGAATGTAATTCATCAGCAATATTTTTTGTTAATCGTTCTTGAATTTGTAGTCTTTTTGAGTATTTTTCAACTAGTCTAACTAGTTTTGATATTCCAAAAACTCTACCATTGGGAGAGTATGCGATATGGATTTTTCCATAAAATGGCAACATATGGTGTTCACACATTGAATAGAATTGAATATCACGAGCAATAACAACATCAGAATCTTCTGAGAATTGTACAGATAACTCTGAATCAGAATCGTATCCTCCAAAGATCTCTTTGTACATATTTGCAATTCTTTCAGGAGTTTCTCGTAATCCTTCACGTGTAGGATCTTCTCCAATTTCAATGATTAATTCCCTGACGAGTTTTTTTACACGTTCTTTATCCATTTTATATTCTCACACAATTTTTCTAGTATTTGAACCTAATCGGATTTTTAGGCAGGTGCTAATGTTATGGGGCACCAATGAATTTGTGTAATTGTGGAACCACTTTAACATCAATGTAGTGAGGATATACTAAATCATACAAATCTAATAAAAGATCTAATGATGGTTCTGAAATACCATATGTTGGTTGAATGATAAACCCATCAATGTCATCTTTAGATACAATCATGAAAATTTCTTTTACTAGTTTTTCAAAGTCATTTAACTGAGTTTTTGAGCTAACCACAATTTTGATATAAGTTATTTTTTTTACTTTTACAGATGATTGAAGGCATTTCATGGTATGACCAATCAATTTCTCATAATGTTTAGAATCAACAAAATCAGAGTCTTTTGTTTTGAATTCAATTTTAACAATATCAATAAATGGCAAAACATGATTGAATCTATCAATATCAAAGCATGATGATTCAAGATAGGTTGGAATTTTTTTGTCTTGAATATGTTTTGCAAGCAGTGCTACTGCTTCATGTTGAATTAACGGATCACCTCCGGTAAAATTTACTTTGTAGGTTTGATTTTTTAAATTAGAATCAATTAGATGGTTTGCATCTTCTATTGAATATTCTGTACCAGAATCTAATGGAAGAGACTCTTTGGTATCACAATAAAAACAAGTAAAAGGGCAGCCAGCAAGTCTTACAAAGAGAGTCTTTGTTCCATAAAGAATTCCTTCGCCTTCAACTGATGTAAATATTTCAAATAATCTTACTTTCAAGTAATAATAGTAGTTTTTTTCATTATTTATTCAATGAGTTTCTAATGCATTACCGGTTCTTTTGTGTAAAATAATCCAGAGATAAAGAAGATCACACCTAAGATTCCAATTGTGCTTCCTACAAGCTCTACTTGATTTTGAAAATCTCCTTGAATTGGAGCCCATAACCAAGCCATTAAAGCACCAACTATGATCATAGGAATGCCTACGCCTGCAATGATTACTTTAGAAGCCATGTTCAAGATGAATTAGAAAATGTATATGAATTTTATGATAATATATCAAAGAGATTTTTTGATTTCTTCTAATTGTTTTGCTAAATCTCGTAAAAGTTCGTTAACAGTTTCAAATTCACCATCATTCAAATTTTGTTTGATTCTTTGAAGCATATATCTAGCATCGGCCAAATCATCCTGTTCTACTCCATCCATTTGAGATAATCTTAATAGAGTTTTTTCAATTTGTAAAACTCTAGATTCAAGTCTATCATTTTTTGTTAATTCAAACTGATCCTTTATTGACATAATTTTTCTAATTTCTTGAATAATATCACTTGGATTTTCTGCAGAAGATAGATTTTCTTTGGCAGTTTCTAGTTTTTCAATAATTTCATCTGAAACACCCTGTTTTTTGGCATTTTCAATCAGTCTATCTAGTTGTTCTAGATATTTTTGAGCGTATTCAGTTGCTCGTTTGGATTCTTGGTGTGATGCTGCCTCACGAAGATTGGTATTTAGTTCTGTAATAGTTTCTTTGATTGTATCTATAGTTTCTATTGCTTGAGTAAATTGATTATCATTAATCTCTTGTCTTGCCTTTACAAATAATGTGTCTAATTCAGAAAAATCAATTACAGCATCGTATCTTTTAGCGATTGTTTTAAGACTATCAACATACACTTGTAATCTTTGAAGATCATTAGATGGATCTTTGCTGGTATCTCTTGTAGTTTTAGATGCAGGTTGAGATTCAACATTAAATGAACCATCAGATGTTGTTAAATGTTGAGATATTTCTTTAAAGATTTTCATTGCTGAAAGAAAATACTCTTTTGCAGAGACATAATCATTATTTTTTAATGCTTCCTCTAAAACAATGACTTTTTGTGCTCCTTCTTCAAATAATCCCTTAACCTTATCTGATGAATTATCTGATATTTGATTATGAATTTGGTCTTGTGCGCGTTTTGCAATCTTTAGAAGAATTGCAGGATCATCTTCAGCATATACATTATTTATTACGCCTCCAAAAGTCATGCTTAAAACTAAAACCAATAACCCAAATGTTGTTATGGTTTTCATTCTTCATCCTCCAGATCTTTCTTTAATTTGATAAGATTTTGTAAATCTTTTTTGGATATTTCTATAACGCCTTGTCTTTCTAATCGTTTTACTGCTCTCCACATAGTAGTTCTAGGTTGCAAGAATTTTTTTCGTAATTCACTTTCCAAAGCTTGCCCACCATTGTTAGAAATGAATTTGATTATTTCTTTATCATCTTCACGCATTTCAGGTCGGAAATTAAAAATTGTTTCAGCTTCGCTGAAGTTGATTTCATTTAATGTAGTTTCAATAGAATCATTTTCAATTTGTAATCTCGGGGTTTCTTCAGTTTGTAAAACTGGTAAAAATTTAGTTTGTTTTCGTTTAATCACAATAATTGCTCCTGCAATAGCTGCTACAATAGGAACTCCAATTAGAGCAATTGTAGATACATCTATGATTGGTTGTTCAGTTATATTTGAAGGGGTAGCTGATATAGTCGGTGCACTAAAAATATAATTTATTTCAGACAAGCCTGTACCTAGTTCAAGTTTAATTTGATCATTTACTACATCCATGGATGATGGAAGCGCATCCATTCCAACAATAATAGAATTTGGAGGCATTAATACAGAATAAGTAATTGGTGAATCAAGTGAAAAAGTCCAAAATCGTCCATCTTTTGAAATTAAATCATGAATATCATAATCAATTGTAACAGATGATGAACCTAAAGTATCAATCGTTGCCTTGTCACCAATTATTTCACTAGATAACAAAAATCCATTTTCACCAACTACAACAAAATTATCAATAGATGGACCAAATAGATTTACTTCAAAATCAGGCTCTAAAGGATCTACATCAATTTGAGTAGAAATGTGTGCTGAACCATCTGAGTATAGAGTTAGATCAAGCATTCGAGTAGAGCTGAATGAGAACTGAACGGGCATCGTTAGTGCAACGACAATTAAGCCAGCGATTATCAAAGGTGCCTTAACCATTGTTTCGAGGATACCATCAGTCCTTACAAAAAGCATTCCATCTTCTACAAGAATCTCTTTCCTATGGATTGGTACGATTATAGGGTTCATGGGATCAATACCTTAGATTCATGCTTTCGACGAGTCCCTGAAATCTCTTGAATTCCTGGAAAAACTGAAGTCCTTTTTCAGTAATCAGAAATACTCTGTTCCTGTCATTTTTGACGGATTCAACCAAGCCTGCTTCTACCAGTTTCTCACATTTGTCTAATACTGCGTAGTGAGATAGGTTGGCTTTGCGAGAGATTGCAGATACAATGACTCCTCCACGACCGCCATCAGCGGTTACGTCTAAGATGTCACCCATTATGCCCATTTCGGATCTGTATTGTTGTTTTGACATGCTTAGTATACAACACTGTAGTTTATGAGGAACATTTTGAAACTTCATAGCGGAACGCAAAGCGGAACACCTAGTTCAACAACAAAAATACCAAATTTTTACGAAAAATGATTTTTCAAGAAAAATATCAAAGAGAATTATACCTAGAAATTTGACTGGGGGGAAATAATTTTTGAGAAAAACAAGCATTTTAGGGATTTTTAGAGAAATTACTCATTTTCTGCGAATTTTGGCTGTTTTGAAAGAAATTTAGTATATAAGGAACAGGACAATTCCTCTTCGTTCCTAATCTATCACATCAACAATGCATTCACATGGTAAAACTTCAACCACGAACTATTAGAGGAGTAATAGTTCTATGGATGCTTTGTGCGTCTCCAATATCTGTAACCTATTCATTTGCAGACATAGAAGATGGTCAAAATGAATTAAAAATTCTAAAAAATACCGAAAATGAGAGACTTGATGGAATTCTTGTTGAGAAAATGATTGATGGGGATCTAAAAGTACGTCATTATGTGTTAACTGATGAGTTTTCAAAAAAAGACATACAGAAAATGTTATCATTTGATGAAGAAATATCATGGGCATATGTAAATTACAAAGCATATCATTCAGGAATAGTGCTCTTTGATGGAAAAGCATCAAAAATTAGCAATGATTTGTTGGAGATTTCAACAAATGGAACGTTAAATCTTGCAAAAATACAATCTGACTTGGAATTAAGTGAAAAATCTGACAATTTCAATGAGATACATGGTGCTGCTTCAAGTGAGGATCTAAGTTACAAAATCATATTTTCTGGAAAAATTGGAGAGCCATCTGAAGAAAATACGTTTCTTGTTTCCTATATCAATTCTATGGTAATTCCTGAAATGGCTCAAAATATCAATATTCTTCATATTGAAGATCAGGCCATAAATTCTGAAGAAATGATGAATTCCCATCAAGAAATCAGAAATTCAGTTTTGGCAACATAATCACCAATTTTCTTTAATTGACTAAAAATCATTCACAAGGTCAGCTTTGAGATGCATAGTAACTTTTTATTCCCATTTTGAAAAGTAATCATAAAATGTTTGATAAATTCAAGAATGATGGTGGGGAAATGGTAGAAGAAAGAAGTGAAAATAATAACACCAAAGAATCTAGTTCGGTAATAGAGTCATCTAGTGAAATTGGAATTGGAGAGTTAATGGGAAAACGGGCAAAATTAGAAGAAGCAATAGATTATGTTGGTTTAATGATAAAAAATCTTAAAGACAAAAGAACTATACTTGAAAAAGATATTGAAGAAGAATCAGTCGATATTAAAAATCTTAAAGAAAAACTTCAGAAAGTTAGTGAATACATAGATGAGGAGAGTAGAGGGATTAAGGAGCTTGCAAGTAAGAGACAGCAAGTAGAAAATGAAGCTGATGAAGTAGGATCAATCATCAATACTTTACGAGAACGACTTTCAGGAGTTGACAAAATTATTGATAATGAGGGCAATAGAGTTAGAAAAATCAAAGAGTCAAGAGATTCTATAGATAATTGAAGTTTTAGTGTTAGAGAAATTTAGTGCTCGTAGCTGCATAACTATCTGTAGGAACAGAAGGAAACATTTTCTCTGTAGAACTTTCGGCAACAGCTGCAGCTTCTTTTAGTATTTTTTCAGATTCTGCATTGGTAGTTTCATCAATTCCAAATGCTGCGTCTCCTGAGAAACTTTCTGTCATAAAGCCACCAAGCATTTCTGCCATTTGACCAATTTCTTGTTCAGCTCCAGGCATTACTTTTCCAAGAGATGATTTTAGATTTTTCATTAATCCCATTGTTGGCATGATTGCAACTACAGTATCACCTAGATCGCTACATGTGGTTAATCGTAATTCAATTTGTTCTAATGCTATTCTGGCATTACTCAAAATTTTAGTAACTTTTCTTACTTCAGCTAATTCATTTCCAAGAACTTTACTAGTTTGAATATCATGTTTTTGTGTGGCATCCACAATTCTTTGGAATAATTTTGTATCCCGTTCTTGTAAGCTTGTGAGCATCGAGTCTAATTTTTTAATTTGTAATTGTAATTTTTTGATTCCTTGCTGAACTCGTGGTTTTAGAGCACCTTTAGGTTTGATAGTTTCGTTGATTCTTTCAGTAACACTTGGTTGTGGCTGTTTATTCCATTTACTGGATAAGTTAGGCATGATTTCGATATTAGAATACATACTTAATTTCCGATGTGAATAATGGTTCACTGATGATTAAAAATAACTAAGTAAAATTAAATTTTCTTTAGACTCGATTTAAAAAGTAACTTTGGGTCTAGCAAACATTTGGAAATTGTGATTTTATTCATTTTATCTTCAAATTATATAATAACTAAATTTTATGTCATCTGAATTTCTTAAAATAATTGTAATAAAAAGTGCAGTATGACTTAATTTCATTATTTTTTAAATATAACAAATACAACATATTATACTGACAAACAATTTGTAATATTCAGATATTTGTATCAAAATTATTAGTTTTTAGTAGGACCAAGAAATTAGATCAATAACATGAAATTGAAAAATTATCAAGAAATGATTTAAATCCATTAATGATCATAGTTTAGTTTTATCAAAAAAATGAATCAGTTATTTTAAAAAATAGAAATAAAAGATGTGATACTAAATAGTGAGTATTCTGAAAATTAGAATTTATTTTTATAATAGAATTTAGAATATGTTTTAGTGAATAAAAAAATCATATTAATTCCCATAGTAGCAATAATTGTAATTATTTTTGCTAGTTTTCCATCAGATAATTCTAATGAACAGAAAAATACAATATTTCATGTAATACTTGCAGATCCTAGTATGTACAGAAATGGAGTTTATACGGAAGAGTTGACTTTGGAGAAAGGAGAATATTTTTTTAGATTTGTTCCAAATGGAAGCAGTCCAAAAATTTTATCGATAACATTAAAAGGTGAAACATTTGATTTTTCTGAAAATTTTCAGCTTGTTGGCACATCACATCAGACTGGAATTTCAGAATATTTTACATGGGAATACGATGGTCAGAAAAATATTTTGATTTCTGAAATGCAGGAAATTTCAATTACAATTGATCCAAATGGAGAAACGTTGGGTTCTGTATCAGTTTACATTTTAGAAAATTAGAAGGCGTATACCCCTTTATTGCAGAACTCTGAGAGATTTCCTCTCTTTGTCAGTCGTTAAACGAATGATCACCTTTTTCGTTCTGCGGGGTTACGCAGTTTTAGTCTTTAGGAATTATATCCTTCGACATTATTTATTGTAGTAACTATAACTATTTAACATTTTACATCATATTTTATAAAAAAATAATAGTTTTTATATAATATTTTATAGGTAAATATACATTAATGGATCTATAAATTACGAATTTGTATCTAAAAACTATTGAGATTATCAGACAAGATTGCATTAGTTACCGGTGGAAGTCGTGGGATAGGATTTGCTACTGCAAAAATTTTATCAGAAAATGGAGCTACTGTGATAATTACTGCAAAAAATCACGAAAGATTAGAAAAAGCAGTGTTAGAAATTCCTAATTTAACTGGAATTGCAGCAGATATTAGAAATAAAGATAATGTAAAAAATGTCATAAACAAAATTATTGAAAAATTCGGTAAATTGGATATTCTTGTAAATAATGCCGGAGTATTTCCAACTATTAAGCAATTACATGAAATTGATGAAGATGAATGGAATGAAGTACTTGATGTGAATCTTACCGGACAGTTTCGATTTACCAAAGAAGCAATTCCTTATTTACAAAAAACATCTGGAACAATAATCAATATTTCATCAGATGCAGGAATAAAGGCATATCAAGGATTTAATGCTGATGCATATTCAGCATCAAAAGCTGCTTTAATCATATTAACAAAATGTTGGGCACTTGAATATGCCAAAGACAAGATTAGAGTTAATTGTATTTGTCCTGGTGTAGTAGACACTGATATGACAAAACCATTTTTGAAAACTCAAAAAGACATAGAATTTATGAACAATGAACATCCAATAGGAAGAATAGGTCAACCTGATGAGATAGGAAAAGCAGTATTGTACTTTGCATCAGAAGATGCATCTTGGATTACTGGTGCAATACTAACAGTAGACGGTGGAGAATCAATAAAATGAATTCACATGAAATTAATACAGTGCAGGGATACAAAAAATGATGATGGATAGAAAAGCAAAGGCAAAATTGATAATGCTATTAGGAGTTATTTGGGTAGTTATTACATTGCCTCTTCCATGGATAGTGAATAATCCAGAAGTGTCAGTATCACAATTCAATACAATATTGACCATCATAGGTATAATGTCAATTCCATTTATTGTTCTCGGAGTTGTTTGGACGCTAAAACCAGAACTTACAACCTAGGTAATCTCAATTGCAAGATATTCCTATTTCCAACAAGATTCCTGAATTAGACATTGCTATCAAGGCTGCAAAAGAAGCTGGAGATGCAATTCTAGAGATTTATCATGAAAAGTATAACACATCCATAAAAAATGATGACTCTCCAATAACAGATGCGGATCTGAGAAGTAATGCAATCATCAAAAAAATTCTTTCACAGACACAACATAAAATTTTATCCGAAGAGGATAAAGATGACTTTGGTAGATTATCAAAAGAAATGCTTTGGATCGTAGATCCTCTTGATGGAACTTCTGATTTTATTGATAAGACAGGAGAATTTACTGTAATGATTTCTTTAATTAAAAATAAAAAACCAATTCTTGGAGTTATTGGATGGCCTACAGAAAAAACATTGTTTGTAGCACAAAAGGGAAGTGGTGCGTTTATGTATTCAAATCAAGAATGGAAAAAAATATCTGTAACACAAATATCTGAAATTGCAAAATGTAGGACAGTTGGATCAAGACATCATTTATCAAATAAAGAAAAATCATTTATTGAGAAATTAGGCATTAAAGATTTTACAAGCATTGGAAGTTCGTTAAAAGTTGGAATGATTAGTTCAGGTAAAGCTGAAGCGTACATTACAACCACAAATAAAATGAAAGAGTGGGATTCAGCAGCATCATATTGTATTATTTCAGAAGCTGGAGGAAAAATGACAGATATGTTAGGAAATGATCTTACATACAATAACGAAAATGTGTATCATCAAAATGGTATTCTGGTAACTAATGGATTAGTTCACAATAAAATAATTGAAGAGTTTAAAAAATTAGAGTAGGTTTCTTCCTTTTAGGAAGTCCCTGACTTTATTTGCACTGTCCTCAAGTGATTCATGTTCAGTATCAATTATCAAATCTGCTTTTTCAGGAGCTTCATAAGGATCATCAATTCCTGTAAATCCTTTGATTTCTCCTTTTCTTGCCTTGGCATACATACCTTTGACATCTCTTTCTTCACATTTTTCTAATGAACATTTTACGTAACATTCTGCGAATTGATCACCTGCATTAATGATTTCTCTAGCATTTTCTCTATTCTCAATATATGGAGATACAAGAGATACTGCACTTGGAACACCGTGTTTTAACAAAAGCTTAGCTAAATGAGCAACTTTTTTGTTATGTTCATCACGTCCTGCTTTTGAAAAGTCTTTTGGTGAGAACCATTCTCTTAATTCATCACCATCAAGCATCGCCAAATTTGGGATATCTTTTTGCAAATCTTTTACGATGGTAGTCTTACCTGAACAAGGAAGACCAGTCATCCAAAGAATGAAAGGTTTCATAAGCAAAATATCTGAATAACCCATAAAGAGTTTACGTTAATTTTTAGCCCAAGGTTGATTTTCCAAGTAATCAATCTCAGCAATAAGTTCATCTATTTTTTTTACTATGGCAAAAACTGATCTGTATTGTTCATACATTTCAACCTCTTCTTCTTTTGATAAAACATTATCTTCTGCATCATCAAAGAATTTGTTTTCTTTGTTAAGATGATCATTTAGAAATATGGCATATGTTCTCAGATATCTTGATACAGGTTCTTGTGCATCTTCTCCATCTTTCCATCTTTTTAGATGATGTGATATTTGTCTGGCAATGTTGCGTCCAAATTCATGTTCTATCATAAATTTTCTAATTTCTTCTTTCAGTGTATCATAACTTGCAACACATGGAAAATACGAGTCTTCTTCTCTTGAATGGTGAATAGAATCAACAAATTCCGAAATTACTATGGTAATTTTTGTTAGATCTGAGAATGGAATTGTATTACCTTTGTACAATTCTTCAGAACATTTTAAAACTATTTTTTCTAGACGACGAACTTGTTCATGATCTGCACGTAGTTGATTTGTTGCGCTCACAGTAATGATTTTTGTATATGTTATTTAAAATCAATTATAAAGTTGAAATTATTAGCTAGATAGGATTAACTTTGGTTCAGATTGATTTACTTTTAACCATAAATGAATCCGATAATTTTATCATTTTTGAATTTATTTAAAGATCAAATTGGAGATATATCCAATTTTGATTCAACCATGATTTTAGAGAAATTAACTGAATTGCAAAATTCTATTGGTGCATTGTCTATTCAAGATGGACCAATTGCGTCGGCTCATGTTATATTGCTTGCAGCTGGGGTAGTAATCTTTTTAGGAGTAGCAGGTGAAGCATTCTTCAAAAAAACAGGAATTCCTGATGTTGCATTTTTAATGATTCTTGGAGTTGTAATAGGACCAGTTTTTGGACTAATTCAGCCTGAAGCTGTAATCAGAGTGGTACCATACTTTGCTGCACTTGCTTTGATAATCATAATGTTTGATGGTGGGTTAAATTTAGATATCAAACGCGTTGTAAAAACTGTTCATTTTTCAATAACATTGGCTATCCTTGGTTTTATTTTATCAGTAGCAATCATAACACTTGCTGCTCATTTTGCATTAGGATGGATGTGGCTAGATAGTATATTGTTAGGTTCAATTGTAGGTGGTAGTAGTTCAGCAATTGTTTTTGGTCTTGTCAGAAATGTAAAAATTTCTGATGATACTAAATCAATTCTAAGTTTTGAATCTGCTGTAACAGATATTTTAGCTACAATTATTGCATTTATATTATTTGAAGCAGTTCTTTCAGGTCATTTTGATCTGCAAACACTAGAAGAAACAATTGGTAGAGCAATAGTTGTGGGATTAGTTCTTGGATTTGGAGTAGGAATTCCTTGGATGTATGTTTCTTCAAAACTTGGAAATGCTCAACACGCATACATGCTTACATTAGGAATCTTGTTTGTTTTGTTCTTTTTAGCAAATTCATTTGGAGAATCAGGAGCTTTAACAGCACTTGTATTTGGTTTGATGATTGGAAACAAGAGTCATCTTTCAAAGATTTTGAGATTTAAGCTTCCAAGAGTTGAGATGGATGATCCAACACACAATCAATTAACATTTTTGGTGAGATCATTTTTCTTTGTGTTTGTTGGATTAATGGCAAGTTTTGGAAAAATAGAATATATTGTATTTGGAATCTTGACTACAATCGCTATTTACTATGGAAGAGCATTGGTTAGTAAAATAACACTTACGAAAAAATTTTCCAAATTGGATAAAGCAGTAACCAAGTCCATGATTCCAAGAGGATTAGCTGCTGCAGTACTTGCTACATATCCAATCACCATGGGTTTACCAAATTCAGAAGCATATTCGCAAATAGTATTCTTTATCATTTTATCATCAGTAATGATTACAACTGTTGGATTAGGAAAATCAAAGAGAATTCCTCCGCCTGAATCTATCGAAGGTGGATTTGTTAAACCTGAAAATATTGAAGAGAATATTGGAAAAGAACAAACGGAAACATTAGAGGATTTTCAAAATGAATCAGTGGAAGGTGGATTTGTTAAACCAGTTGAGGATTCTCAAAGAAAATAAATTATAAATCAAGTGATTCTTTGAGACCTTTGTACCTGTTTCTGATAGTTACTTCAGTGACATTTGCAGCCTCTGCAATGTCTCGCTGAGTCTTATCCTCACCGTTTTTCACACATGACAAATATAGCGCTGCAGCTGCCAATCCCATTGGATCTTTTCCTGCAGATACCTCATTTTCTTGAGCTAATTTCAATACTTGTGTGGCGTATCTTTTTGTTTTCTCTGCAATTCCAATTCTGCTTGCAATTCTTGCAACACATTGAATTGAATCAGTTACTGGCATCTTCAAATCCAATTCTTTGACTAGTAATCTGTAACATCTTGCAATATCTTTTCTTTTGATGTTAGCTGCTTCTTCTACATCTTTTAGATTTCTTGGAGTTGCAGTATCACGACATGCCGCGTAAAGTGCAGATGCCATCAAAGCTGAAATGGATCGTCCTCTAACCAGGCCTTTTTCAAGTGCCTTTCTGTAAATGTAAGCTGCTTTTTCAATTACTGCATCAGAAATTGCTAGCTTGTCTTTTAGTCTGTTTAATTCACTAAATGCCTGTCTAAAGTTTCTATCAACTGGTTCATGAACCTGACTTCTACTATCCCAAGTTCTAAGTCTTTCAATTGTACTTTTCATAGATGCTGTAAGTGGTCTTCCAGATGCATCTTTGTTTACAGGATTGATAATTGTTGCAAGTCCCATATCATGCATTGTCAATGATGTTGGTGCACCAGCCCTTGCTTTGTTTCCACCTTCATCTTGGGTAAAAGATCTCCATTCTGGACCAGCCTCTTGTAGTTTTTCACTAATTACAAATCCACATTTAGAACAAAACATTTCTCCAGATTCAGTATCAGTGACTAGTTTTCCTTGAGCACATCTAGGACACAGTTCTTTTGTTTTGCTTACCATGTACGATTCTGGAATCCTGCATTACTTGGTATTTATTAATCATCAACTTTGTTTTTTAAAAAAATTAGGCATGGAGATAACTGTGTCTGCCAATTAAAGTAAAACTACAATTCTAATTTTTCTTTGATAGCTTGAATGTATTTCTCATTATATTGATTAAATAATTGAATTTTGTTTTGAGCTAGAGCCATGGCACCTGGTCTGCTATTTATGTGAACTTCAGCGATTTTTTGCTCTTCTAATAGTTTTTTAAGATTCTCCTTTGATTGTGATGTTAGGTCGTCAAGTAAAGATCCTAGTTCTTTTTCAAAAATATCCCTAGTGTCAGGGATTGCAGGCGGATCAGCTCCAATAATTTCTTTAGTTGTAACCTTTCCAAATACTTTCTTGTCTAGTTCTAACAACAATAAAAAATGGAATTAGTGCTATAAATTTAATTTCATTTGTGAAAAATTTGAAAAAGTGAGTGCAGTGCAATCAAAGATTTTATCTTTAGTAATTTTATTTGTGTATTGTGACTTATTGTATAGGTAAATGCAAAAGATACAAGGCTCTCAAACCAACAGAAATGGGCAGATATGCTGCTGGACAAAAAAGATGCAACTATTGTGAAATATTTGTAGAGTTTGATGGGATTATTTGTCCCTGTTGCAATAGACAATTAAGATGTCTACCAAGAAGTAGAAAGGGAAAAGAGAAATATCTAGAACAAATTATAAGATAACTAAAATCATGCCTAGGAATTAAAGTTCTGTTTATAAGAAATCAATATAATTAAGATTAATGGTAATTCCATCTGATGTTGAAGAATTTGTTGAAAAACATATCAAATTAATGATATCTCAGACTGAAACTTATTTACCATTTATCAAAATTGCATTTCCATATTCAAATAATGTAGCTGATGGTGTTTACAATCTGATTATTGGAAGTGCATTATCCATATTCATAAATCAGTTTGCAATAAAAATGAAATATCCAACCGCAGATGATTTTACAGAATTTGGAAAAATTGCTATCAAATACAGAGATCAAGTAGATCAATTTTTTAAATAATCTTAAGCTATTTCGCCTAGAAAGTGCACAATATCATTTGTTACAACAACAGTTCTATCTTTTGGTACATGATACAGTTTTTTTGAGCCATTAGAAGATTGAATGATGAGTTTTGAAAATGGATCTTTAATTGATTTGTAAAGAATTCCTTTATCACCTACTGATTGAGACCAATGAGTTCCTTGAACAAAAGAAATTGCTTGGAATTTTACAACCTGATATGAATAGACCATTTCTAATTAATTATTAATAATTGCACTCATTAATGACTTTCCACCAATCAGTGCTCCAATAGAAAGGCTAACGTTAGCTATCAAGTTAATTGCAAATGCTCCATAATGGTTGTGTTCAAGAAATGTGTTTGATTCAAGTGCAAGCCCAGACATTGTGGTAAGTGAACCACAGAATCCTATAGCAGTAAAAAGAGAATATTTTCCATCAAGATGCCATTGTTGAGACATTATAATAAAGGCACCAAGGATAAATGCTCCAAGTACATTAACTGCCAAAATATTGACAGGTATTGTATTGAAAAGTAAAGGAGATTCAATGACTTTGAATCTCAAATAGGCACCAAGTACAGAACCTGCTGCAAGAAAAACAAATTCTAAACCTTTCATCTATTCATTACGATTAAATGACATTATTAGTGCTATTGTAGGAACTTAGGTTCATTTACATCTATTTATTGCGATTAAGAAATACATGTCAATGGTTTTTATAGGTTCAATATTTTTCTCAGACTGAATGACGTTAAAGCTAAGATGTGAAGATTATGGTTTTGAATGTGATTACATTCTAGATGAAGAAAAAACTGTAGGTCTTATAGAGAAACTAAGAAATCATTTTGAAGAAGAACATGGAATTGATTATACTGTAGAAGCAGTTACTCAAATGATTACAAATCGTGGACATTCTTTAGAATCAATCAAGAAATAAAACTAAATTTATTCAAATAATCTTTCTTGAATAAATTATTTTAAAATATTACAAATCAATTGTATTAGTAAATATTTTTTCAAATAAAACATCTTTCATTTTATTTACCAATTCCATAATTACACGAATTTGTTCCATTGTTATTTCTTTAAGATTTTGAATAGAATCATTAAGTTCTGATATTTCAGCCTTGAGTCCTGATTTTTCATTTTTAAGAGATGATATTTGATTTTGAAGGTTATTGTTTTCTTGTTTCAGTTTGTTATTTTCATCAGTTAATCGTTGTACTTTATCTGAATCAGATTCTCCTGGAAAAGGATCAGGGGTTGGTGTAGGATCTGGCATTTTAATTGGTTCTGGTGAAGGACTTGGTTGAGGGATTTGTGGAGGTTCAGGTTCTTGTTCTGTTTCAAATGCTGAAATAATTTGGATAAAACTAAAAGAGAGCAATATTACTGCTATGCTAAAAATAAGACTTGTTTTCATCTATTTCCCAAATATACTAAGACAATTTTGTATATGAATATGATTACTTGCTAATAATTAAAAAGAGATTATTTGTAGAAATCAGGTTCTTGATCTCTTTTTTGTTTTGGAAGATCTTCCATAACAGCTTGAACTACCTCGTTGTGATTGTATGTTAAGTGTCTAAGAAACTTTGCTGATTCATCTGCTCTAGTTTTTTCGTCAGCAAATAGCATTTCAGGACTACTTAATTCATTCATCATGAGATTGCATTCTTTGCAAGGCTCAAAATCTAGATAGAGTTTCATAATTTTACCTCATTTTTCTTAGTATTTAGACTATTTTATGGATTGGATGGGAGGATCCTCTTTCTTTCTAGGCTTTACCTTATCAACTGCATCAAGAAGATCTTGTTGAGTAATTTTAATCTCTTTGACATTTTCAGATTTACCGCCAACATATCTTTTCAGAGCAGTAATGGCTGCTCTGTTTGCTACAGCAGCAATCTCTGCACCACTAAAGCCATCTGTTATCTCTACTAGTTTTGCAATATCTACATCACTTGCAAGTGGCTTCTTTTTGGTATGAATCTCAAAGATATGTTTTCTTCCCTTAACGTCAGGATTTGTAACTTTAATGATTCTATCAAATCTACCCGGTCTTAGTAGTGCTTCATCTACAATATCTAATCTGTTTGTTGCTCCAATTATCAAAACATTATGCAATTCCTCTAATCCATCAATTTCAGTTAGAATTTGAGATACTACATTTTCTGTGACATGTGAGCCTGAATCTCCACTGCCTCTTCGTGGTACAAGTGCATCAACCTCATCTAAGAAGATTATACATGGTGCTGCTTGTCGTGCTTTTCTGAAAATTTCTCTTACTCCTTTCTCAGATTCACCAACCCATTTTGAGAGTAGTTCAGGACCTTTGATACTGATAAAGTTAGACTCCGTCATTTTAGCAAGTGCTTTTGCAATCAAAGTCTTTCCTGTACCAGGTGGACCGTGAAGTAAAATTCCCTTTGGACTTTCTATATCAACATAATCATATGCCACTTTGTATTTCAAAGGCCATTCAACTGCTTCTAAAAGCTCTTCTTTTAATTCATCCAAACCACCAACATCATCCCAACTAATATCTGGAATTTGGACTTGTACTTCTCGTAGCGCGCTTGGTCTTACTTCTTTTAATGCATCAGTAAAATCTTCACTTGTGATTTTGATCTTTTGAAGAATCTCTGAGGAGATTTTTTCTTCATCAAGATCAATCTCAGGAAGAATTCTACGAAGAGCTCTCATTGCAGCTTCTTTGGCTAATACTTCTAGATCAGCTCCTACAAATCCATGTGTAATCTTTGAAATTTGTTTAAGATCTACTTTTTCTTCAATTGGCATACCACGTGTATGAATCGATAAAATATCAAATCTTCCTTCATTATCAGGAATTCCAATTTCAATCTCTCTGTCAAATCTGCCTGGTCTTCTAAGAGCAGGATCAATAGAGTCTGGTCTGTTAGTAGCTGCAATAACTACAACTTTTCCTCTAGACTTCATACCATCCATCAATGTTAGTAATTGAGAAACTATTCTCTTCTCAAGTTCGCCTGATACTTCATCTCTTTTTGGGGCAATAGAATCAATCTCATCAATGAAAATTATACTAGGTGCATTTTCTTCAGCTTGTGAAAAGATTTCCCTGATTCTTTCTTCACTTTCTCCATAGTGTTTACCCATAATTTCAGGACCACTAAGTGAGATAAAGTGAGCATTAGTTTCACCAGCTACTGCTTTTGCAAGTAATGTTTTTCCTGTACCAGGTGGACCGTATAATAAAACACCTTTTGGCGCATCTACACCTATTTTCTCAAATAATTCTGGATGTCTCATGGGTAATTCAACCATTTCACGGATTTTTAAAACCTCGCGCTTCAAACCTCCTAATTCATCATAAGTTACTCTAGGTACAGATGAATCAATTGCTTTTGTCATTGCACCAAGTTTGAAGATTGTCTCTTCAGTAACAATTACTGGTTTTGATGGTTTAGTATTAGTTACTACAAATTGAACTCGTCCACCCATCTGTGTGTTTAAAGAAATTGAATCTCCAGTAGTAAAGACATGATTAAGATAGTTGTAAGTCATGTATTCTTGTAATCCTTCGGCTGCAATCTTTTCTGTTGGAGACAAGACAATCTGTTCAGCATTTTCAGCTGCAACTGATTTTAATGAAATTTTGTCACCAATTCCAGCTCCAATGTTTTGCCTTGTTATTCCATCTATTTTGATAATTCCTGATCCATATTCCTCTGGTGAACCAGGCCATAATTTTACATGTGTTTTTTTGTTATATACTAACTCTAAAATTTGACCAGTATTCCATTTTTGATCCTCAATAATTTTAGGATCAATAATTGCTCTACCTTTTCCAACATGTTGTTGTGGAATTTCATCTATT
>Ga0210050_1002147_pt1 | contig 19563 bp, 19 predicted proteins | sample CryGey132114_all_FD_185463 | JGI IMG/M metagenome (GOLD analysis project Ga0210050, IMG submission 185463) | Groundwater microbial communities from aquifer - Crystal Geyser CG22_combo_CG10-13_8/21/14_all (SPAdes) (version 2) | ecosystem: Environmental > Aquatic > Deep subsurface > Groundwater ...
CAAGAAGGACGCTATCATCAGGTTAAACGTATGTTTGCTAGTGTAGGCAACCATGTTGTACAACTGCATCGCACCCAGATAGGTAAAGTCGCCCTTGATAAAGATTTAGGTTTGGGCGAATGGCGGCATCTGACTCAAGCAGAAATTGAGGCTTTGGCCAGCTAAAACATCATCACTTGTCCTGATCAAAATAACTCAGTACCGCTGGTAATAATAGAAAGTCTGCCATTAAAGCAATGGTTAAAGTGATTGCCATCAGCAAGCCAATATTTTGACTAGTTTGGCTATGTGACAATAACAACACCAAAAACCCTAACACCAGCACCACCGAGGTTGTAACCAAAGCCAAACCTACCGTATTAAAGGAATAACGGATCGCTTCATCTGTTGCTAAGTTTAACTGCCTTTTAGCGTGAAGATATTTATATAAAAAATGAATGGTATCATCTACAACAATACCCAATGTGGCAACTCCCACAATGGAGAGTGAAATATCAATGTATCCCAAAAGTTGCCCCCAAATGCCATAAGCCATAATCGCTGGGATTAAATTAGGGATAAGACTTAATAAGCCATATTTCAGCGATTTTAAAATCCAAATCATCATTAAGGAAATAAGCACTAAAGCAATGGCTGTCCCTTGTAATAAACTTTGGATATTTCTCTGCGCTAAATAGGCAAAAACCATCCCAAGACCAGTCGCTTGTGTGGGAGTAATCAAGGGTGCATTTTTTAAAAGCCATTGCTGCGCTTTTTGATCCAATGCTAATAGAAAGTCTGAGCCCGCTTTGGTGGTGGAAACCGTGATGCGTGACTGAGTTTTGCTTATATCCACCACATCCGTTAATCCCAAACCTTCTGGTAGAGATAGCTCATAAAATAGAAAATATTGCGCTGCCAGAGCACTAGAGTCAGGCGTACGATACCAATCTAGCGCATCTCCATGCATGACTTGGTTTAAATTTTTCAAAACATCGGTATAGGCAGAAACATGCACCACTTTCTCTTGTTGTTGAAGCCACTGTGAGAACTGATCCACCTGCTTCAGATACTCTGGATTATCTACGCCCTCAGGGGCCTTAGATTTCAGAGAATACTCCATGATGTTAATGCCCGATAAATTACCATCCACCTTTTCCAACATTTGCATAAAGGGAAAGCTATCATCAAAGTAAGTGGCCCAATTATCACTGATACGGTTTTTCGGTACAGAGAAAAGTAACCATACAGATAAAATACTGAGGACAATAATCAGCCATTTTTTATGTTGAATCACCCAATTTGCCAAGGGCAACAATGCCACTTTTTTAAACTGTTTTTTTGTTTTGCACTTGTAGGGTAACAACAGCATTAATACTGGCAACAAAGTTAAACTTAAAACCAAGGCTAAAAACACCCCAAATGCGATCATATTTCCTAGCAGTCGATAAGGTGGAGAGTCGCTATAGTTCAGACTTAAAAAACCAATAATAGTCGTGACACTGGTAATCAAGACTGGTTTGAAATTCATTTTAAGACTATCCACTATGGCTTGCTGCTTTTTTTTGAACACTTGTTGTTTATCCAACGAATCTAATTGTGTGTCCTTTTCTAAAAAATGAAAATAGGATGTTAAAATATGCACACTATCAGCGATCATAATGCTTAATAATATGGTGGGAATAAAACCAGAAATTTGCGTCAGCGTTTGACCTAACCAACCAAAAAAGCCAAAAGTAGCCGTTAATGTGGCAGCCGTTAAAATATAAATAGCAAATAATGCCGAGGTTCTTCTCAAAAAATACCAAAGACCCATAAAAATCAAAATATAGCTGATTGGAACAAGTGTCATTAAGTCAGCGGTTAAAGCCGTGGTTAGGGTGCTGTTAAATGTAGTAGAACCCCCAATATCAATTTGAACCTGTGGATAGAATTTTTGGTATTTCTGTTTTAATGCTTCTGCTTGTTCAGTCACTTGCAAAGTGGCATTAAACCCTTCTTTGGGTAAATCCAAGATGACAAAAATAGCAGTATAACGTCCATCTTTAGAAATCAATTTTTCTACCAATTGTTTTTCTGCAAGGGTATATTTTTTAATCGCATTTATTTGTTGTTCATTCAGCGCTTGTGATTTTGTATAGAGAGATTCAACAAGTACATCATCTTCTATGGCGCTGACTTTTTGAAAGTTAGCGATGGAACTCACTCGAACTGCATAGGGTAATAACCAAGCGTCTTCCGTTAGTTTTTCAATTAAGCTCAGGGTTTCTTTTGTAAAAACATGCTGATTTTTAGCTTCAATGACAAAACTCACATTATTGGATTTACTGAAAGCTTCCTCAAATTCCTCGAAGGTGTTTAGCTGCGGATTATCTGCACTAAAATACTCCCTAAAATCACTACTTAATTGAAGATGCTTTATACCGAAGGACAACATCAAGGTCATCATTAAGGTGAGTGCCAGCCATAATTTAGGCCAGTTTATCAGATTTGTTAAATAACTATTTAACCAAGAACGCTTCATGATGGCCTATTCATCTATTTGATTTTGGCCTTTTTTGAACCATTGAAAGTAAAGATTAATCACCGAACCTATACTGACTAACAAGGCGCCAAGGATAAACAATTGTTGAGTGTGTAAGGTAGATAGTAAAAGTGACTGGGTTTGAAAAATAAACCATGAAGATATTAGCGCCATAACCCCTATCAGATAAAATATTTTTGCCAGCTTAGGAATTGGAGCTAACCGAACTTTCATTCTATTGCCCCTAGATCAAACCAATAGGAACCACTCGGTACTCTCAGTCTTTGCTGATTATTTTTTTGATAGATCTCCCCTAACTCCACCAGATGATAAAAGACGCTCCGCGCTAGTTTGGCCTCTAAATTGGCTCTAACTTGGATGTAAGGTTGTTGAGTATCACTATTGGCTGGCGCTGCTTTCAACACTAAAGCATGTTTTTGATTTAATTGCACTAAATCACCCACATTGGTTTCAAAAACTAACCAAGGGTTTGGCTGCTGCTTATCTTCCACTTGTTGGAAGTCTATGGCGAGAAATGGGGCATCTTCAACTTGAATCGCAAATTTTTCTACGGGGGTCACTAAAAAATATTTTTCCGATTCTTTTTTAATGATACGAGAAAAAAGCTTAACCAGATTATGTCTTAAGATGGGGCTTCCCTGATGCCACCAACTACCATCGCTTTTTAGCAGCATATCCATTTCGCCGCAATAAGGTGGATTCCAAAGTTCAACGGGGGCTTGTTTTTGATTTTTTAGCAGCTTTTCCAATTCGCTCAGATTCATGACTCAATCCTATTTGCGCACTAAAAATTGATAAGGCAACTGTTCTGTTTCACTCGATACTAATTCATGTTCCATAAATACACAAAACTTAGGAATATCTCTTTTAGTGGAAGGATCATCCGCCAATACTTGTAGCACTTCACCCTGTTGCATTTTCCTGAGCGTCAAGCGCACCATCATAACGGGTTCTGGGCAGCGTAGCCCTGTGGCATCAAGCGTATTATCCCATGTTGTCATTGTAACCTCTGCTATGGTTATCTTGTTGAAAGGCATGCAAAAAAAAGCACTCAATTGAGTGCTTTTAATTATATCATGCTTTTAATTATATAATGCTTTAACCTAACATTATGCAGGGCAACCGCACGAATGGTCAGACCAGAAAAATTTAAACTATCACCTTATGCCATAAAGCTGATCACTCCCCCAGTTTGCCTTATTTTTCCAAAAAACTCTGTGCTCTCTGTGTCCTCTGTGGTTCATTGATTGATCTCTAACCTCTTTCCAAACCATTGAACCACAGAGGACACAGCGAATCTTGGGACACCCATATTCTCTTTACTACCGAGGGTGAAATCGACAAGCTGACCGCAATTTTACGATGAGGCAGCTTTGTAGTGGTCAACTTTTTTTGGTTACCCAATTAGATCGAAATTAGGGGTCCGAAATTAGGGGTCAGTATCGATTACTCCATTATGGGAAGGGTGATTTAAGTCGTGCCTTATCGATTCGGAGCACTATTTACTGGAGTGCTATCGTTCTATTGAAATGAATCCCGTAAGAGCCAATATGGTCAGTCACCCGGCCGAATATTTTTGGTCTAGTTATAATATTAATGCGCTGGCGGTCATCTCTAAATTATGTACACCCCATCTTTCTTATATTGCACTTGGTAAAAATGAAAAAGAAAGGGCGAATGCCTACCGTGGTTTGTTCGATGAGATTTTAGAGCAAGGAACTATCGACGATATTCGCGCCGCAACACGCCGAGGTCTTGTTGGGGGTAGCGAAAAGTTTAAGAACGAAATTGAGGCTAATTTGAATTATTCAGTACGACCTAATCCCGTTGGCAGACCTAAAAAATGTGGCTGATTCAGGTAATCGACACTGCCCCTAACTTAAAGATTACAGATACAAAACACCAGACAAAAAAAAGAGGAGCAATAAGCTCCTCTCTAATCAATATATATTACTATAAACCAAATGCCGTCAAACAATACTGCAAAATCCAGCCTGGGAATATGCCTAGCACCAACATGGCCATACCATTTGCAATCATCATCAACCTGACATCTGAAGCAACGACTATAGGTTTTGCGGGTTCGTCGAGTTCTTCGAAGTACATGGTTTTCACTATACGCAAATAATAGAATGCGCCAATTAAAGACATAACCACAGCAAAGACGGCTAAGCTCACAAATCCACCATGAACAGCCGCTTTAATCACTTCCAATTTTGGCCAAAAGCCAACGAAGGGAGGCACACCAGCGAGTGACAGCATGGTAAACATGGTCATGGCGGCATACCATGGGCTGCGTTTAGCAAGCCCTTTAAAATCACTAATTTTATCAGACTCAAAGCCTGCGCGTGATAAGAATACAATCATACCAAAGCTTGCTAATGTCATTAATGCGTAAATTAAAATGTAATACATGGAGGCTGCATAACCTTCGTTATTGCCGGATAAGATACCTAATAAGAAATAACCCACATGACCAATGGTTGAATAGGCTAACATACGCTTTAAATTCAACTGAGCAATCGCCACGATATTACCGACCGCCATGGATAGAATCGACATAATGATTAGCAATGACTGCCATTGATGTAGCAAAGGCGCTAAGCCATCGACTAGCAAACGAATCATCATGCCAAAGGCGGCAATCTTAGGCGCACTACCTACAAACAAAGTGACTGCTGTTGGTGCACCATGATACACATCGGGAACCCACATGTGGAAAGGCACAGCACCAATTTTAAAGGCCAATCCTGCCACAATAAACATCAATCCAAAATTAACCATCAGTTGGTTCTGACCCAAATGGCCTAAAGAATTCAAAATTGCGGTTAATTCTAATGTGCTGGTTGCGCCATAAATGAGAGACATGCCATAGAGTAAGAAACCAGACGCAATAGCACCCATCACAAAGTATTTCATGGCGGCTTCTGAGGCATTGCCATTATTTCTTTCCATGGCAACCATGGCGTATAAGGGAAGAGATAATAATTCCAATCCAAGATAAACCGTTAATAAGCTGTGTGCAGAAACTAATACCATCATGCCTAACACCGAGAATAGAGTCAGCATATAATACTCACCCTTCAAGAAATGTCTGACGGCAATGTAATCTCTGGCATAGAGCAAGGAGATCATGGTGGCGATATAAATGGCGATTTTTAGAATACCCGCCATATAATCCACCACAAAAGTTCCTTGATAGAGGACTTGAGGTTCTGTTGCAAGATGCCCCGCCGTAATGAATGCTGCCACACCTAAAGTGAGCTGTGTTAGCCAGTAGGTGAGTTTATGTTCGTCATCCGCAAAATAAAGATCTGCCACCATCACTACACAGGCCATGATAAGGACGAAAAATTCCGCTGCTAAGGGACTTAAATCAGGTGTTAAATACATTAGTGACAGACTCCAACAATTCCAGATAACTTGGATTGAATTCCACATTGTAAAAGATGATTAACCGAAGCTTGCATCACATGGACCAAAGGTTCTGGCCATAATCCGAACAACAGGGTAACCACAGCCAAAATGGTCAAGAATAGGGTTTCGCGCCCATTAATATCTTGTAACTTCGCCACATTCTCATTGGCAATATCACCAAATACTACGCGCTTGTACATCCATAGAGAATAACCAGCACCTAAAATCAAAGTGGTTCCAGCTAAAGCAGCGTACCAGAAGTTCGCTTGATAAGAAGATAAGATCACCCAAAACTCGCCGACGAAACCTGAAGTACCAGGTAAACCAGCATTGGCCATGGTAAATAACATAAAGAATGCGGCAAATTTAGGCATGGTATTCACAACACCGCCGTAATCATAAATATTACGAGAGTGCATACGGTCGTAAAGCACGCCAACACTTAAGAACATGGCGGCGGAAATAAATCCGTGGGAGATCATTTGGAACAACCCTCCTTGCATCGCCAATTTGGCAGCGTCTTCAGAACCAGATTGCATTAAAGCGAAAATGACAAAGAATCCTAGGGTCACAAATCCCATATGAGCAATGGATGAGTAGGCGATGAGTTTTTTCATATCTTTTTGTGCCAAAGCCACAAGGCCAATATACACCACAGCAATCAAAGATAATCCAATTACAACCCAACTATAATGAGAGGCTGCATCTGGCGTAATCGGTAAAGAGAATCGAATGAAACCGTAAGTCCCCATTTTCAACATGATGGCTGCTAGTACTACTGAACCACCAGTTGGGGCTTCAACGTGCGCATCAGGTAACCAAGTATGCACTGGGAACATAGGTACTTTCACCGCGAATCCAATTAAGAAGGCAAAGAAAATATAGGTTTGCGCTTCCATACTCAACGGGAGGTTATGCATTTCTAAAATGGAGAAGTTTCCTTGTTTAATACCCATATAAATCAAGGCAATCAACATGAAAATCGAGCCAAAGAAGGTATACAAGAAGAACTTGAGGGTGGCATAAATTCTTTTAGGTCCACCCCAGATACCAATGATCAAAAACATAGGTATCAACATACCTTCCCATAAAACATAGAATAGAACGGCATCTAATGCTGCGAAAACGCCATTCATTAAACCAGTCATGACTAAAAATGAGGCCATATAGAAAGAAGGTCTGTCATTGATCACTCTCCAACCCGCAATAATCACGATTACATTAATTAATGAGGTCAGTACAATCAATGGCATGGAGAAACCATCAACACCTAGAGAATAACTAATCCCCAGACTAGGTAGCCATGCTGCGTTTTCTGTAAATTGCATGGCCGCAGTTGAGGCATCAAAATGCATCCACAGAGAAACCGATAGAGCAAGCGTCACCAGTGCCACAAAAAGAGATAGCACTTTGGACAAACCCTGATTTCTCTCTCCTGCCATGGTAATCATGGCAAGCGCTCCGAAAATGGGTACCCATATTAACAGACTGAGTAATGGCATATTTAAACTTCCAACACTGTAATTGAAAACCTGAGGTTTTCTTGATTAAGATAATTTTCTTTGGGTTAAATTTCTCTGTTTGGCTTCAAAATTTGAGACTAAACCAGATACCACCAACCAATAAATCCAATTAAACCAATGAGCATAGAAAATGCGTAATGATACAAATAACCTGTTTGTACTTTTCTCAAAAGACTAGAGAAACCATTCACAGTGGCTGCTGAACCATCGACCAACAGGCCATCAATTAATTTGTTATCACTCCACTTCCACAAACTTTCACCTAGTTTTACTGAACCCTCAGCAAATACTTTTTGATTGAAGTCATCGGCATAATATTTGTTCATTAACAATGTATAAATAACACCCATTTTGGCTGCGATGGTGGCAGGAATATGAGGCATTTTGTGATAGAACAACCAGGCTACAAATACACCAGAAAACATTATCCAGAAAGTGAGTGTACCGAATGCATGTATTGCCATGTTCACGGAACCATGGAACTCATGAGCTAATTCACCCAGCACATTATGAGACTCTTCAACGGCAATCACGCCATTGAAGAAATCACCAAATAACAGGGGTTTAATGGTGTAAGCACCAATAAATATGGATGGAATTGCCAACAAGACTAAAGGCACCCAAACGACTGCAGGTGACTCATGTAAATGTGAACGCGTATGCTCATCAAAACGCTCTTTGCCATGGAATACCAAGAATAATAACCTAAAGCTATATAAAGCCGTTACAAACACGCTGGCAAGCACTGCAAAATAAGCATAACCAGAGCCATATAAATGTGATTCACCGACAGCTTCAATAATCATGTCTTTTGAGTAGAAGCCTGCAAATAATGGTGCACCAATAAGTGCCAAGGTACCAATTAACATGGTGATATAGGTAATAGGCATGTACTTACGTAATCCACCCATTTTTCTCATATCCTGTTCGTGATGCATCCCAATAATCACAGAACCTGCGGCTAAGAATAGTAAAGCCTTAAAGAACGCATGCGTCATGAGATGGAATACACCAGCGGCATAGGCAGATGCCCCCAGAGCCACAAACATGTAACCTAATTGAGACAATGTGGAATAAGCCACCACTTTTTTGATATCCTGTTGAACGACCCCTAAAAATCCCATAAAGAGTGCCGTGGTTGCACCGATGATGAGAGTCATAGACAGCGCTGTTTCTGAATATTCAAAAATTGGAGACATTCTGGCAATCATAAAGATACCAGCGGTTACCATGGTTGCCGCGTGGATCAGTGCAGAGATGGGTGTTGGGCCTTCCATTGAGTCGGGTAGCCACACATGGAGTGGAACCTGTGCCGATTTACCCATGGCACCCACCAATAACCCAATACAGATCACGGTGATCACTGACCAATGTGCATCGCCCCAAATATTGATAGTCGAATGACTTTCAGCAATCGCTGGGACTTTAGCAAATACTTCGGCATAGTCTAATGTACCAAAATAAGCCACTACGCCAGCAACCCCTAGTAGAAATCCAAAATCACCCACACGGTTGACTAAGAAAGCTTTGATATTGGCATAAATGGCCGTTGGTCGCTTATACCAGAAACCAATCAATAGATAAGAAACTAAGCCCACGGCTTCCCAACCAAAAAATAATTGCAGGAAGTTATTGGCCATCACCAACATCAACATTGAAAAAGTGAACAGGGCAATATAACTGAAAAATCTTTGGTAACCAGGATCTTCATGCATATAGCCAATGGTATAAATATGTACCATTAAAGAGACAAAGGTCACCACTGTCATCATCGTCACCGTGAGATTGTCCACTAAAAATCCCACTTCAAAATTAAATGATCCGATGTGAGCCCAAGTGTAAATCGTTTGATTGAAGATTGGGACACCATCCATCACCAGCTGCTTAAACACAACTGCCGATAGTACAAAGGAAACTAAAACACCCAAGATGGTTACGGTGTGCGCACCACTTCTACCCAATTGCTTGCCGAATAAACCCGCCAATATGGAACCGAAGAGTGGTGCCAAAACAATGGTTAATAACATATTTTCCATCTGTGTTAGCCCTTTAGTGAATCTAATTCTTCAATATCGATGGTTTTTCTATTTCTAAATAAAACCACTAATATCGCTAAACCAATCGCAGCTTCAGCAGCGGCAACGGTTAATATAAAAAATACGAAAATTTGCCCAGCAGAGTCACCTAGGTATCGAGAGAAAGCAATGAAATTGGTGTTCACAGCCAATAACATGAGTTCCACAGAAAGTAGCAAGGTAATCACGTTTTTTCTGTTAATCACAATGCCTGCTATTCCTATGGAAAACAGTATTGCGCTAACGGTGAGATAATCAGACAATGCAATCATGGTAGTTTCTCTTATTCCTTATGCGCTTGGGTCATTTGAGAATCCTCTGCAGGAATCTCGTCATAAGTTTCACTTTCCATCTTCAAAACACGAAGTCTAGAAGCTTTAGTGGCTTTAACTTGTTGGCTAACATCTTGAACCTTACGCTCACGACTTCCACGATAAGTTAAACTGATAGCGGCAATAATAGCGACTAACAATAAAACAGCCGCGATTTCAAAAGGGTAAAAATAATGGGTATAAAGCAGCATGCCTAATTCATGAATATTACTGTAATCTGCTGCATGAGCCGCAGGCAGTGGCATATTAGTTTGATTAAATAAACCACTATGTATTAAGGCATAAACCCCACCAAAGAAAACGACTATCCCGAATAAGCCAATGGGTAAATATCTGGCAAACCCCTGTTTAATCGCGGCATAATCAATGTCCAGCATCATGACCACGAATAAGAACAACACCATCACCGCACCCACATAAACCAAAATCAAAGAAACGGCCAAAAACTCAGCTTCTAATAGCAACCAAAGCACCGCAGCAGCAAAGAAACAAAGAATGAGAGAAAGCACAGCGCGTACTGAGTTACGCACACTGATCACAGCCAATGCACTCAATATGAGGAGTGATGAAAATGCATAAAAAACCAATTTTTCAATGCCCATAAATTTGTTTCTCTTTTAGTCTATCAATAACAGTCAATAACAGGATTCAATCTATTCAGTTGCCAAAGCAACAGCTTGTTAACGGTAAGGAGCTTGTGCCGCTAAATCTTCTGCAAGTTGTTTTTCATACTGATCGCCAATGGCTAGCAGCTTGGCCTTAGTCATAATATTCTCACCACGATTTTCAAAGTGGTAATCAAAAATTCTGGTTTCAACAATCGAGTCTACTGGGCAAGATTCTTCACAAAAACCACAAAAAATACACTTGAATAAATCAATTTCATAGCGGGTGGTTCTTCTTTGTCCATCGCTTTCTCTGGGACCCGCTTCAATGGTGATTGCAAGCGCAGGACAAACCGCTTCACAAAGTTTACAAGCAATACAACGCTCTTCACCATTTTCATAACGACGCAATGCATGCAGTCCACGAAATCTTGGTGACATAGGGGTTCTTTCTTCAGGATATTGGATGGTGATCTTTGTCATCCACATATACTTCCAAGTCAACTTCAAACCTTTTAACAGTTCGATGAGAAAGAATGTATTAGCAAAATCTTTTAATAATGGCATTTCAACTTCTCTTTAATTTTGTCTTTAGCCGTGTTGTCTTTAACTATTTTTTTAATCAGGCTATCAACGAATCCTACTAGTTAAACCAAGGCGCTAATTGCATTTTAGAGGCAAAGGCCACCACCACTAACCACACAATAGTCACTGGAATAAACACTTTCCAACCCAAACGCATGATCTGGTCATAACGATAGCGCGGGAAAGTCGCTCTAAACCATAAATAAGCAAACACAAAGAAACTCGATTTAATTAACAACCAAGCGATGCCAGGGATCAATGCCCCAACAGGCTCTAAATAAGGAATACCTTCTAAAGGTGATAACCAACCACCAAAAAACATTAGCGTGGTTAACACAGAAAGCAAAATCATATTGGCGTATTCAGCCAAGAAGAATACCGCAAAGGTCATCCCCGCATATTCAACGTGGAAGCCAGCTACAATTTCAGACTCACCTTCGGCAACGTCAAATGGAGCGCGGTTTGTTTCAGCTACAGCTGAGACCCAATAAATAATCATTAAGGGGAAAAGAGGTAACCAATTCCAAGTAAGTAATGAACCAGATTGTTTTTCAACAATAGTCGTGAGATTTAAACTATGGCTGACCAGCAACACGCCTACCAATGCAAAACCCATGGCGATTTCATAAGAAACGATTTGTGAAGCACTTCGTAATGCCCCCATAAAAGCGTATTTTGAGTTCGATGCCCAACCCGCAATCACCACACCATAAACACCAATTGAAGTCATGGCTAATAAGAACATCAAGCCAATATTAATATCAGCCAGTACCAACCCCTTATCAAAAGGAATAACAGCCCAAGCAACCAGAGAAGGTGCGATAAACAGCATTGGGCCAATTAAGAACAAAGCTTTATTGGCACCCGTTGGAATAATAATTTCCTTCATGACCAATTTGATGGCATCAGCGATAGGTTGCAACCAACCTCTAGGGCCAACACGATTAGGACCAATTCTTAATTGCATATAACCAATCAGTTTTCTTTCGGCATAGGTGGTATAAGCCACCGCTAGAAAAACCGGCATGATGATCGCAACAATTTTAATCACAATCCACAATAAGTTCAGTATGGTATCCATCATATTCTGATGCCCCTAAACAATAATTAAGCGAGACTGTTAACAGCTAAGCCGTCAACAGTTGCCTGTAATGAAGTCGAATGTCTCACGAGAGCATCCACTTGATAAATATTCACTTCGCTCACATGAGTTTCGAAAGACTCTAATTTCTTAGGTGCTTTGGAAGCCCCTTTCTTAAGCTTGGTGGAGCTGTTTTTTTCCATATCCGTCAAAATATCTTCACTGGAAGTATATTCATATCCAGGTAATTCCATGAAATTACCCAAGACACGCAATACCTTCCACAACGGACGAGCTTCGCCTATGGGTGCAACAGCACCAGTAAAGGATTGCATGGTCCCGTTTACATTGACAAATGATCCTGAGGTTTCAGCAAATGCAGCAATGGGTAACATTATATCGGCGTACTCTTTCACTTTGCCATCGGCAAAACTACTAAAGGCAACCACAAAATCTGCTGACTTCAGGGCTTCCAAAGAGGTTTCACCTAGTAAAGTGTCTTTTTCAGGTTCTACATTCATTAATAACAAGGCTTTCATGTCGCCAGAAAGCATTTGCTGAACATTTTTTCCAGCGGGTAAATCATGTCCCAGCACCAAAGGATCTCGATGAGGAACAGCACCTGCTAAATAACCACCAGCACTATTCGCACCAGTAGTCAAACGACCAAAGCTTGCGCCAGTGACTTCACTGAGCTTGCGAGCAATGTTGCGTAAGGTTGAAAACTCTTGATGAGACTGGGCAATTGCACCAAAAATAATGGCCGCTTTTTCTTTTGAAATAAGCGCTTGGGCAATTTTTTGATGGGTTTCATCAGACTCAACTGTATTGAGTAAAGCGACCCAATCTTCAGTTAATTCAACGGAATTTTGACTGACAGCAGCTTTTAAAATCCCGGCTAATTGCTTGGCAAAATCACTCGCTGGCGTAATTTTATTAGCGGCCAATTTAAAATTGAAAGGGTAGTCAGTTTGATTTATGGCAAATACCTGACCTGCTTGAGTTGATTTTCTTAATCGGATCGCAGCGAGAGGCTGTTCTTTTCTGAGATTAGAACCCACCAATAAAGTTGCTTCAAGGTTTTCTAAGTCAGCCAATTCACAGCCAAGCTCTGGGAATACATCATCTAAATCATCCCCTTTGAAATCCATCTGCTTTAAACGATGATCGATATTATTAGAGCCTAATTGACGCATCAGTTTTTGGGCTAAAAACATTTCTTCTAAGGTAGCACTTGACGAGATTAAAGCACCCAAACTGTCTGCACCATATTTTTGTAATACAGCGTTTAAATTACCTACAACTCTTTCTAAAGCGACTTGCCAATCAACGCTGTTCCATTGACCATTTTCTTTGATCATAGGTTGCTGTAGGCGATTAGTATCGTTTAATGCTTGATAGGAAAAACGATCACGGTCGGATAACCAAACTTCATTTATCGCTTCATTTTCTTTAGGCACAACGCGCATGACCTTGCCATTGCGTATATGGAATTCAATATTTGATCCTAGGCAATCATGTGGCGCAATGCCAGGATGTGCTTTTAATTCCCATGCTCTGGCGCTATAGCGTGAGGGTTTAGCTGTTAATGCGCCCACTGGACACAGGTCAATGATATTGGCAGATACCTCAGATTCAACGGATTTACCAATGAAAGTTCCAATTTCTGCCGTTTCGCCTCGGCCAAGCATACCCATTTCGCGAACACCAGCCACTTCAGAACCAAAACGTACACAACGGGTACAATGAATACAGCGAGTCATTTCTGTTGAAATTAATGGGCCAATGTCTTTATCTTGTGCCACACGTTTTGCATCTTCGTAGCGAGAGCTGTCGCCACCATAACCTACGGCGATATCTTGAAGTTCACATTCCCCGCCCTGATCACAAATCGGGCAATCAAGAGGGTGGTTAATCAGTAAAAACTCCATCACGGATTTTTGCGCATCTCTGGCTATTTCCGATTGAGTAGAAACCACCATGCCTTCCGCAATGGGCGTTGCACAGGCTGGTACTGGTTTGGGAATATTGGAAACTTCCACCAAACACATTCTACAATTAGCCGCGACCGATAATTTTTTGTGGTAGCAAAAACGCGGAATATACACGTCGTGAAGATCTGCCACTTCAATGATCATGGAGCCAGGTGCAGCTTTTACTTTTTTACCATCAATTTCGATGTTGACCATCGCATTTCCCACTTTAATTTAAGACTTAAGGGTAATTAAACCTAGAAACCCTGATAATTGATTTAACCGCTTAACTTTTAACCTATTTACTTAGCGTCGACCATGGAATGACCATGTTCAATATAATATTCAAATTCATGTCGATAATATTTGAGCATACCCTGTACTGGCATGGCTGCTGCGTCACCTAGTGCACAGATGGTGCGACCTCGAATACTGGCGGCTACTTGATCTAATTTGTCCAGATCTTCTAATTTGCCATGACCGTCAATGATGCGGTGTAACATTCTGGATAACCAGCCAGTGCCTTCACGACAAGGTGTACATTGGCCACAGGATTCTTCATGATAAAAGGCCGCTAAACGAGCCAACACCTTCACCATACAGGTGGATTCATCCATCACAATCACGGAACCCGCGCCAAGCATTGAACCCGCTTTGCCAATAGAATCATAATCCATGGTTAAACCCATCATGATATCTGCGGGTAAAATGGGTGTTGATGAACCGCCAGGAATGACTGCTTTTAATTTACCACCCTTCCAAACACCACCAGCCATTTCCAATAAATCGCTGAAAGGCGTTCCCATTGGGATTTCAAAATTGCCGGGCTTTTCTACATGACCCGTGACTGAAAATATTTTAGTACCACCATTTCTTGGAATACCCATATCAGCAAACCATTTACCACCTTTTTCAAGGATGACAGGAACCGATGCAAAGGTTTCAGTGTTGTTAATGGTGGTCGGTTTTCCAAATACACCAAAGTTAGCAGGGAAAGGTGGTTTGAAACGCGGTTGCCCTTTTTTCCCCTCTAGGGATTCTAAAAGCGCCGTTTCTTCGCCACAAATATAGGCACCTGCACCATAATGGGTATATAAATCAAAATCTATCTGGGTATCTAATATTTTCTTTCCTAATAAACCTGCTGCATAAGCTTCCTTCAATGCGCCTTCAAATCGAGCAATGGGTTCATAAAATTCACCTCGAATATAATTATAACCAACGGTAGCTCCCATCACATAACCAGCAATGGCCATACCTTCGATCACTTGATGAGGATTATATCTAAGAATATCTCTGTCTTTACAGGTACCAGGCTCACCTTCGTCAGAATTACAAACAGCATATTTCTGAACATCAGAATTGAGAGGCATGAAACTCCACTTGAGCCCCGTAGGGAAACCTGCACCACCTCTTCCGCGTAATGAAGACTCTTTCAAAATCGCAATGATTTCTTCTGGTGGCGTTTGTTCTTTTAGGATTTTTCTCCACATCACATAACCGCCGACACTTTCATAAGTCTTGAGCGTCCAAGGGTCATCTAAATTTAATGTTCTTAAACAAACTGATTCATGCATACGGCTTTCCTCAACTAGCGGGCTTTGCTAGACGATCTAGAATTTGGTCAATCTTCTCTGGATTGAGATGTTCATGGTAGACTTCAGCTACTTCAAACATAGGTCCACCAACGCAAGCACCTAAACATTCGACTGTTCTAAGGGTAAACAAACCATCTTTGGTGGTCTCACCTACAGAGATGTTCAATCGTTCTTTAAGATGCTCAATCACTTCATCGGAGCCTCTTAACATACAAGAAATATTGGTACAGACATTGATCACATATTGACCCACATCTTTCATGTTATACATAGAATAAAAGGTAGCGACTTCATAAGCAGCAACATGAGGAATGCCCAAGTAATCGGCAACAGCATCCATCAATTCTGGTGTGAGCTTTCCCTTATTGGCTTTTTGAACCATCATTAATCCAGCCATCACCGCAGAACGCTTTTTATTCGCTGGATATTTCGCGACCCAACCATCTAATTCTTGAGTGATTTTTGCGCCAACAAGAGCTTCTAAGGTACTCATTGATGTGATTGTTTTTAGCTGTTCAGTCATTAGCGATCAATCTCCCCAAATACAATATCCATGGTTCCGATAATGGCCACAACATCTGCAAGCATATGACCCTTGGCCATTTCATTCAGGGAGGCCATATGAGCAAAACCTGGTGCTCTGACTTTTAAACGATAAGGCTTATTGGCGCCATCAGAAGTAATGTAACAACCAAACTCCCCCTTGGGGTGTTCAATTGCCGCATAGGCTTCTCCTTCAGGAACTGAATAACCCTCGGTGAAAAGTTTAAAATGATGAATCATGGATTCCATATCATTTTTCATTTTTTCACGGCTTGGGGGTGTTACTTTATGATCTTCAGCAATCACAGGACCTGGATTATCGCGAAGCCATGCAATACATTGTTGAATAATTTTGTTGGATTGGCGCATTTCTTCAATTCTCACGAGGTAGCGATCATAACTGTCGCCGTTTTTACCGACTGGAATATCAAAATCTAGCTTGCTGTATACTTCATAGGGTTGTTTTTTCCTTAAATCCCAAGCCACGCCAGAACCTCTTAACATGGGTCCTGTATATCCCAGTTGAGAAGCACGCTCTGGTGAAATCACACCAATACCAACCGTTCGTTGTTTCCAAATTCGATTATCTGTCAACAAGGTTTCGATATCATCAACGTGAGAAATAAAGTTATCACAAAAATCTTCTAAGAAATCTAATAAAGAACCTTGGCGATTAGCATTTAACTTAGCCACTTCCTCGGCATTATGCCATTTGGAGACTTCATGTTGTGGCATGCTATCAGGTAGATCACGATAAACACCGCCTGGTCGATAATAGGCAGCGTGCAAACGAGCACCAGAAACGGCTTCATAGGCATCCATTAATGGCTCACGATCTCTAAAGGCATAAAGGAAAACCGTCATGGCACCTATATCTAGTCCATGCGCACCAATCCATAAAAGGTGATTCAGAATGCGTGTGATTTCGTCAAACATTACTCGGATATACTGTGCTCTTTCTGGAACTTTAATGCCTAATAGTTTTTCAATGGCTAAAACATAACCATGTTCATTACACATCATGGACACATAATCCAGGCGATCCATATAGCCAATGCTTTGATTGTAAGGCTTACTTTCAGCCAGTTTTTCAGTGGCACGATGCAGTAAACCTATGTGCGGATCAGCCGCAACCACGGTTTCACCATCTAATTCTAAAATTAAGCGAAGTACACCATGAGCCGCAGGGTGCTGAGGTCCAAAGTTTAAGGTGTAATTACGAATATCAGCCATTGTTATTTTCCCCTGAAACCTGCTCTACAGCTTTTATCTCGGGCAATTCCTTTGCAGATCGGATGACTTTGGGTACCAGAATACGAGGTTCTATAGAGACTTTTTCATAGACACATCGACGTTGATTTGCGTCGTATCTCATCTCTAGGTTACCAATCAATGGGAAATCTTTTCTAAAGGGATGCCCTACAAAACCGTAGTCCGTCAAAATTCTGCGTAAATCAGGGTGACCTTCAAAAAGCAGACCGTAGAGATCGAAAGCTTCCCGCTCATACCAATCGGCACAATTCCAAACTGAGATAATACTCGGCACTAAAGGATAATCTTCATCTTCAGCAAAAACACGGACTCTTAAACGTTGGTTATGTGCCAGAGATAACAAATGAAGTACTACCGCAAAGCGTGGTTTTTTCCAAGTAGAAACCATTTGAGGCTCTTGATGGACGGCTCGTTCAAAACCAGATTCAGTTGCAGAATCTGTGGTCCAATCATCCACACCATAGGTTAGATAATCAATGCCGCATAAATCAATCAGTTCATCAAAACGAAATTGATCTTTATCTCTTAACTTTTGGCACACATCTAGATATTGAGAGGCATGGACTTCAATGGTGACTTCATTAAAATCTAAAACGGTTTCGGCTAGTTGATCACCAAACTCAGCTATCAGTGCTTGTTGGAGTTGCTTGGGATTCATACCAACGCCCCCTTCTGAATTTTTTCGTTATTTTCAGCAGCGGTGTTTTGGCGTGCAATCGTATTGGTCCGCATAATCTTATTTTTAAGCTGGATAATGCCGTATAACAAAGCTTCTGCGGTAGGCGGACAACCTGGAATATAAATATCGACTGGGACGATACGATCACAGCCGCGTACAACAGAATAAGAATAATGGTAATAACCACCACCATTGGCACAAGAACCCATGGAAATAACCCAACGTGGCTCTGTCATTTGATCATAAACTCTGCGAAGTGCAGGTGCCATTTTATTCGTTAGAGTTCCTGCAACAATCATTACGTCTGATTGTCTGGGGCTTGGACGAAAGATAATGCCAAAACGGTCAATGTCATAACGAGAAGCACCTGCCTGCATCATTTCAACCGCACAACAGGCTAAACCAAAACTCATTGGCCACATGGAACCTGTACGAGCCCAGTTGATAACTGAATCCAGAGTAGTAGTGACCACTCCCTCTTTGAGAATGCCCTCTATTCCCATTCCAGCGCTCCTTTTTTCCACTCATAAATGAAGCCGATAACCAATAGGCCAAAAAACACCATCATACTCCAGAATCCAAACCAGCCAATATTGTCAAGAACAACGGCCCAAGGAAACAGGAATGCAACTTCCAGATCGAAAATAATAAACAGAATGGCGACGAGGTAAAAACGCACGTCAAACTTCATACGTGCATCTTCAAAGGCATCGAAACCACATTCGTAAGGTTTGAGTTTGTCTTCGTCAGGCTTGTGAGGGCCCATAATGAAACCAGCGCCTATGGCTACAACGCCAATACCGACACCGATGAGAATGAAAACCAGAATTGGCAGATAGTTTTCCAACATATGCGAGCCCTTATTGAATCATTTCATTCGAAAGTGTATGGAATGAGGTTCCGCTACACTCTTTAATTAGCCGACTAGAAGCCTGTCCTAGAAAGTTTGAATTTTTTTTCATCCAGTCAATTTAAACCTTTTGGGAAAAAATAAAGTCTTACTTTACTGGGACTATTCTTTTTTGAATTTTTTTCTTATGACTTAAACTCATATTAAAGTGCATGTCACGTAATGAATTAAAGTACTTTTCATCCAGACTCAGCGTCGAACCTAGGAGCCTGTCCGAGATTTTAAATATGGTACCGAAGGCCGGACTTGAACCGGCACGGCTTACGCCACTAACCCCTCAAGCTAGCGTGTCTACCAATTCCACCACTTCGGCATAAAATTTTTTTCAAACCAGTCTCGGAGCCTGTCCGAGAATAGGCTCCTAGCAACAGAGAAATTTTATTTATCTGTTGGAGGAATGTCTTGCCTTTCTTGTTTAACAGCAGGCTCTGCAACCGCTTTTTCTG
>Ga0210050_1002148_pt1 | contig 19553 bp, 24 predicted proteins | sample CryGey132114_all_FD_185463 | JGI IMG/M metagenome (GOLD analysis project Ga0210050, IMG submission 185463) | Groundwater microbial communities from aquifer - Crystal Geyser CG22_combo_CG10-13_8/21/14_all (SPAdes) (version 2) | ecosystem: Environmental > Aquatic > Deep subsurface > Groundwater ...
AGAAAGTCCTTTATTAAAGATGGTGGAAGTTGATGAATGTTTTGGATTACCTTATAACTTTTCTTCAAAAGAAGGAGAAAAATATCTAGGAAAACCCATGGGAGAAGTATTGGAAGAATATGTTCAAAATTTAGAAAAAGCAACCAGAATAAAATAACTAACATTACTTTTAAAAACCGCAATTTTCTTTTCTCAATATGAAACTTCCAAAAAAAACAAACAGATATTGTCCTTATTGCAAGAAAAAAACAGAACATAAAATAAAAATAGTCGGAACAGGTTTTCAAAGAGGAACACTTACTAGAGGTTCAAAATCACGTGCGAAATTAAGAGGGCTCAACCGGGGAATCGGAAATAAAGGAAGATATTCAAAACCAGCAGTCAGCAAATTCAAGAGAAAAACAAAAACAAACAAAAAAACAAATCTGATGTACACATGTCAGGAATGCAAAAAATCTAAATACCAGAAAAAAGGACAAAGAACAGGAAAACTTTTACAGGAATAAAAATGAAATTCAAAATTAAATTAAATAAAAATTTCTTCGCAACTTCCTGCGGGGGCATAAAAAGAAGTTGCCTAACCGCATTGAAAGGGAAAGTGTGTGAGAGAAAACCGTAGGTTGTCTTCAAATGGCAATAGCAAAAAAGAAAAAAAAGTTTTTTGACGTCGAGATTCCTCTAATTGGAAAAACAACACAATTATATGCATATGAATCTTCTGAATTAAATAATAAATTCATAAAATATGATTTAACACGTTTTCTCAAAGGAAAAAATATGACTCTGCAATTAATCACAAAAATTGAAGATAAAGAAATTACAACAACTCCAAAAGAAATAAAATTACTTTCTTGTTATTTGAAAAGAATGGTTAGAAAAGGAACAGATTATGTCGAAGATTCATTCTCAACTCCCTGTGATAATGCACAGATAAAAATCAAGCCGTTTTTAATTACAAGACGAAAAGTTTCACGTGCAGTTCGAAAAGCTCTTCGTGAAAAAGCAAAAGAAGAATTAATAAATTATGTAAAAGATAAAAACACAGAAGAAATCTTCAATGATATCTTAAAAAATAAACTCCAAAAACAATTAAGTTTAATTCTGAAAAAAATATATCCATTATCTCTTTGCGAGATTAGAGTTCTGAAAGTTGAAAAGGTTAGAGAATAATCGAGTAACCGCAACATCGTGAGGACCACGGCAAATTTTAATTTACCTTTTGCGAGATTAGAGTTCTGAAAGTTGAAAAATATAATTAAGGAATAATTTTGCAGAGAGATTAACAAATAAAAGCTTGCAGAGAGATTTCTTGCTCGCGACCTCGCACGAAAGGATTTTTTCAGGCGACACTTTTGTTCGAAACTGAAATTTCGGACTAATGAAAATCTTTGATTTACTTTCTACCACGAAATCGCTCGACTCCCGAATCAAAAAAATTTTTGAATTTCCGTGAATTAAAATCCGACGCTGTTTTCAACAACTTCTTTGTGGTATCCGTCGGAGGCATTAAAAAGATACCACCCTTCAGCACTTCGAGGAAGGAGCGAGTGTTTACACGAATTTAGCCTCACAATACAAACGAGTGTGGGCACGAGTAGAAGGAAAACAGGGGGTTTCCTCGTAAGCCTGCAGAGAGATTTGAACTCCCGACCTACTGCTCTCCTGAAAGGATTATACAAGGCAGCCGCTCTACCACTGAGCTATGCAGGCTTTACATATGTATAGCGAATAAATGGTTTAAACGCTTTTCTACCATTGTAGTTTCTTTTTGGAGTAACTTTTGATTGTTTATATTTTTTCAAACCAAAAAAGATAATCCCAAATAAAATAAAAAAAATCAGAATATAAAAAAAAGATTTAGAAACAGGATTGGAAGATTTCTTTTCTTCAGAAAAATTGCTAGAATTATTAGAATTAAATAATTTACCAAAAAAACCATTTAAACTAAATTTTGTTTTATTTGTTATTTCTAAATTATTTGTTTCATTCAACTCTGCCGTCTCATTTGATTCTCCAACTTCATTTTCATTTGCAACAACTTTTTCAGAAGAAAGTTCAATCATTGATTCTTTTGGAACTCCTGGAAAAAGAATTAAAGTTATATCATCCTCTGCTTTCAATTTTTCAAATCTTTCATAAAGAATTTTTGTGCTTCCGTCCATAACAAAAACAGACAAATCAAAAACATCTGCATCATTGACAAAAGTATATGAAATCTCGCCTGTCTCCCCTGTAAGCATCGTCTCTGTATCAAACATCAAATCGCCAATACCTGTACTTTCAGGATTAAGAAAATTAATATTAACAGAATGATTTACAAGTGTGTTTATTGTTATTTCTGTTTCTTCTGCAATTACAAATTGACAAACAAAAAGCAGTGCAAAAACAATCACCAAATACTTTTTTAACATCATTCTACAAAAAACAATAGTTTATAAATTTTATTTCAGTTTAACAGCAGTTCCATAAGCCAACATCTCTGAAGCACCCTGCATTACCATTGAAGTCATAAACCGAACTCCTATAACAGCGTCGGCACCAAGATTAATTGCATCATTTACCATCCGGTTAAATGCTTCGTCTCTTGCATGTGCAGTCATTTCAGTATAAGTTTTTATTTCTCCACCGACGAGGTTTTTGAATCCTGCTCCAATATCCCTTCCAATATTTCTTGCACGAACAGTGTTACCCCTGACAACTCCAAGAATTTTCACAACTTTTTTTTCTGGGATTTCTTCAATAGTTGAAATAATCAGTCCCTTATTCATTTATTTTTCCTCCTAGATTTAATTAACTCAATTTTGTCTTCTTTTTTATTAAAAAAGATTATCAATCCAATAATAAAAATAGGAATTCCATAAAACAAAAGAGGAAACAAAAAAAATCCTGCTATAGCCAAAACTAAACCAAAGATTATCATAATCCCTCCAGTAATTGTTCTGCTTGTTAAATTGTTCATAGAAAATTCAGAAAAATCATATTTAAAAAATTATGTATTTTTCAACTTCTCTAAGGCTTTAATATAAGCAGCAGTTCTCAAACTACACTGATACCTTTCACTTATCTTTTCAATACCATTATAAGCATTTATAATTTTATCTTTTAATTTGCTATTAACACTTTCTAATGACCATTTTTCATTCTTCATATTTTGTAAATATTCAAAATAAGAAACAGTTACCCCTCCACTATTAGCTAAAATATCAGGGATTACTTTTACACTTTTTTTAAATAATTCTTCATCAGTTTCAAAATTTATAGGACCATTAGCCAATTCTAAAACAACTTTAGATTTTATATTTGAATCTGTAATTGAATTTTCCAGAGCAGCGGGAATTAAAATATCACATTCTTTTTTTATTAATGTTTCATTGCTTAATTTTTCCGCATTATAGTTTGTTACTGAACCGGTTTTATTTTTAATTCTAATAACTTCATCAATATCTAGCCCATTTTCATCATAAATCCCCCCTTTGCTATCACTCACACCAATAATCTTAAACTTATCCTTTAATAATTCAGCGGCAATCTTCCCAGCATTTCCAAATCCCTGAATAATAATTGTTTTTAGATCCATAAACTTTTCCTCCAAAATAAAAACACCTCCTTGAGCAGTTGCTTTTTCTCTCCCTTCACTTCCCCCGTTGTCTAAAGATTTTCCAGTAAATGTTGCATTTCTTTTATCCCCAGTTAGTTTTTCATATTCATCAGCCATAATATCCATAATTTTAGAATTAGTATTTACATCTGGGGCAGGGATATCTTTTTCAGGCCCTATATTATCTACAAACTTTTTAACATACTCTCTTGCAATTTTTTCAATCTCTTTTTCATTTAATTTCTTAGGATTGCAATTAACTCCTCCTTTTGATCCCCCAAGAGGCAAATCCGCAACAGCACATTTAAATGTCATCAAAAAAGCAAGAGATTTTACTTTGTCTAAATCAACATTTTCATGAAATCTAATCCCTCCTTTATAATGCCCTAATAAATTATTATGCTGAACCCTATAAGCCTTATATTTTCCAATATTCGCTTCCAAAATTTTATCTGGAGTTTTTAATTTTTCTAAAAAACTACTATCTAAATTAATTAATTTAGCAGCTTTTTCCAATTGCTTTAATACATTTTCAAAAGTCATTTTAAATTTTTATCCAACCATTCCTTAACATTTTCTTCTGGTATAGCCCCCACAAACTCATCAATAATTTTCCCGTCTTTAAACATTTTTACAGAAGGTATTGACATTATATTATACTCTTCTGATTTCACTCTTGCGCTATCAACATTAACTTTAATAAGAATAAATTTCCCATTATATTCTTTCGCAAATTTTTCTAATGTGGGGCTAAGAATTAAACAAGGAGAGCACCAAGTTGCCCAAAAATCCACAACAACAGAGATTTCCATTGATTTTAGTATAACTTTTTCTTCAAAATCTTCATCAGTAATATTAATTATATTTACCATTTTAGTTTATCTAATTAATAATTTTTAAATAAATCGGAGTATCTAAAAATATTTCTATAAAAAGGAAATACTCATAATTTTTTTATTTCAATCTCTATTTCTTTTACCAAATTATTAACCATCTCTAAAAATTTTTGTTTTAAAATTGGCTTTTCTTTAATAGAATAAATAAAAACATAACCTCCTTTCCCAAGATTTTTTTGACTTCTCTTTATTAAATTTTTCTTATTAATCTCATTTATTGCTTTTTGGGAAGTTGATAATCCAATTTTAAATATTTTAGAAATTTCCTGTGTAGTAAATTTTTTATCAGAATTTTTCATTAAATATTCTAAAATTTTAAATTCTGTTTTTGTAAGATTAAGACTACATCTAATAACTTCTTCCAGATCAAATTTTTTGCATGCGAAATCTATCATTTTAATTAATTAAAATAATTATTAATTTAAGGATTTTTATTTAATTGTTGTAAAGTTTTATCTAAAATTCTTAAAAATATTTTCTCATATTTTTTATCATAAACAACAATAGGAATTAAATTAACCAATGCATCTACAAATTTTCTATCATATGGAACCTTTTCTAATATTTGAATATTATTCTCTTGAAAATATTTTTCCATTTCTTTAGTAAAATCTTTATTTAAATCCCATTTATTTATAACAACTCCAAAAGGAATTCTAAAATGTTTAACTATTCCCATCGCTCTTTTAAAATCATTAAAGGCAGAGGGAGATGGTTCTGTTATAATTATAGCAAAATCACTTCCAGAAACAGAAGCAATAACAGGGCACCCAATTCCAGCAGCAGAATCAACTAATAAATAATCTGAATTAATTTGTTCAGCCTTTTTTCTTGCCATTTCTTTTACATTAAATACAACTTTTCCTGAACCAGATTCGCCTATTTTTAATTGCCCGGAAAAAATAGGAAAATCTTTTTCAGCTATTCCTATTTTAGCATTTTCTATTTTTTTCAAAAAAATCGCTTTTTCAGGACAAACTATCTCACATGCCCCACAACCTTCACATCTTAGATAATCAAATATGGGTTTATTTTTTTCCTTATCCCACTTTATTGCTGAAAAAACACAATTATCCAAACATTTTTTGCAACCAGTACATTTCTCTTCTATTAATACAGCTTTTTCAGCAGATTTTATTCCTATTTCTTTATCAAACTTTTTTATTCCTAATACTAAAGCAAGATTAGGGGCATCAACATCACAATCAGCAACAACAATTTTATTTTTTTTATTTAACATTAATGCTAACGAAGCTGTTATACTACTTTTTCCAACCCCTCCTTTTCCTGATAAAATTGTTATCGTTTTCATTTAATTCCCCCAATTATTTTTTTTATGTTTTTATCTTCAATTGGCAACCCTTTTGAATATTTTTCAAGAAATTCTTTTTTATAAGGAATTTTTGCAATAATTTCAACATTATATCTTTTAGCCAAATTCTGTATTATTTTCTCATCACCAATATCACTTCTATTTAAAACAATTTTCCCAGGAACATTTAAAATTTTTAATAATTTTAATATCAATTCAAGATCATGCGCACCTAAGGGTGTTGGTTCTGTTACAGCAATAGCCAATTCACAACCATTTAAAGCAGATATTACGTCACAATGTGTTCCAACAGAAGTGTCAAATAAAATATAGTCATATTTTTTCTTAATTTTATCTACATACTCTTTAGCAGCATCCACCACAAATTCAGAAATTGGTTCATTTAATTTTAATTCAGCGGAAACTAAATCTATACCATACTTGCTACCAAAATATATTTTTCCAATTTCCTTTTTACTTTCACTAATTGCTTTTACAGGACAAGAAATAATACACGCCCTACAACCAGAACATTGTTCAGGTATAAATATGGGATATTTACCTTTAATTTGAGCTATTGAATTTGTTTTGCATACCTGGCTGCATTTTCCACATTTTATACATTTATCAAAATCCCATTTAGGTATTAATTGCATTACGTCTTTTATTTTCTTTCTGGTTATGTCAAGGATAATATGGTCATTTGGGCAATCAACATCTGCATCCACTAATAAAACTTTATTTTTTTTTGCCAATTCAACTGCCAAAGATGTTGCAACAGTTGATTTTCCAGTTCCACCTTTCCCGCCTGTAATTGCTATTTTCATTACCACAATGAAAACCCCCTTACTTCTCTTACTATCTCGCCAAACTTCTTTTTTTCTTTTTGATTCATTTCTTTTATTTTTATAATTGGAGTAATATCAAAATTTTCTTTTATTGCTTGTTTAATTATTTTTAAAAGTTGTTCTTTTATGGGAACATGCAAAAATGGTAAAACCAAAACTATAATTATTTTAGTTTTTTCTGTTTTAAGATTTCTTATCATACCCAACTCAACAAGATTTTTATCAAATTCCGGATGTTTTGTCTTTCTTAAAATTTTCTTTATTTCTTCTATCTTTTCCATTTTTATTATAAAAGTTTTTTTTAGAGTTTTATTTATTTTTTAAAGTCCCATATGTTGTGGTCCTGTTGAATCTGTTATTTGTATTAATTTCCCCTCAATAAATTTCTGCACAACATCTTTTATTTTTCCTTGTCCTTGATAAATTTTAATTCCAAATTGATTAAATACTGAAAAAGCTCTTGGACCCAAATTTGCAGTAATAACTGCATTAACTTCCTCATTTGCAACAATCTCTGCTGCTGAAATCCCAGCCCCACCTATTTGAGACACCGCAGTATTATTAATTACTTTTACACTTTTTATTTTCTTATCTTCAATATTTACAATTAAAAAATAATTGCATCTTCCAAATCTTGCGTCTACTTCGCTTTCTAAATTTTTTCCTGTTGAACTTATCGCTACCTTCATTGTTTTACCTCCTGTTTATTTAATTAATAAATTTATTTCCTTATCATTAAAACTCCACATTTAGGACATTTTTTTGAAGTGCAAGGTTGCCCTCTTACTTGAGTTTCTGTATAACCGCATTTCGGGCATTTGCAAACTCCGCCAGGTCCTGCTCCAACTCCGCCCATACGTCCTCTTCCGCCAGCCCCTGACATTCTTCCTATACCCATTCCTCTTTGCTGAACCATCTCAAAATTACCTCCTTGTATTTTTATTGCTTTAGCGTTAACCAAAGCGTCAGCTATTTTATTTCTTGCTGATTTTAATAATCTCGAAAGAGTTGGCTGGGAAATTTTCATTTTTTTTCCTGCCCTGCTCTGTTCCACGCTTTCCAAATCAATCAATCTAATTACTTCTAATTCGTCTTTTGTCAAGATACTCTCCTGCAAATCCTTAAGGATAACACCAGCTGGTTTAAAATAAGTTATCCTCGGATTAAAAAAGATTCTTCTACAAATTCTTGGTCTCGGCATTTTTAATTAAAGTCTTTTGCTATTTAAATTCTTTCAGTCTTTTTTGGACTTCAGCCATTTCTCGCTTTAAAGCTTCTAAATCTTCCTGCAAAAATTTTTTTTCCTCAGCTTCTGTAATTACTTGAGGCTGAATTCCCTGAGGATAAAATCCTGCTCTAAATCCAACTCCTCTTCCTCTGCCAAATCCTCTGCCAAAACCCATTCCATATCTTCTAAAACCTCGTCTAAAACCAAGTCCTGTTCCGCAAGGTCCTAAACCTCTTCCTGTCAAAGGTCCTGCTCCTCGAGGGCCAGTCATATCTTCGCTAGGCATCCCATTTACCTCCTGCTTTTAGCAAATTTAATTGAATGTAATTTTTGATGACAATTTCTACATAAAGTAATTCCATTATTAATATCAAATCTTAAATTAGAAAAATCACTGAAGGGCTTAATATGATGAGGATGCAAATCAATATGTTTTCCATTCCCACTAGAAAAACCACATGCCTGACAAATATAATTATCTCTCTCAAAAACCGCTTCTCTCCAACCTCTAAATTTTTTAGATCTTCTTATTCTTTTATTTATTGGAGAAATCCCCCCCTTCCAAAAATGATTATTTTTTCCACCAAATATCTTAGATAATCTTTTCTTAACTTCTTCTGAATGTTTTTTTCCAAAAAAAGGATTATTCAAACCACTAACTCGTTTTGATTGTGCTTCTTTCCATTTCTTAGAATGTTTAAATCCTTTTTTAAACTCAGTATCTGGAGATCTATGTTTTCCTTTATGAACTACAGATATCTTCTTTCTAATCTCTGGATTCCTCATAGCCTCTTGGGTCCTTTTTAATATTATTCTCCTAATATTTTTAGGATGTTTTTTTCCAAAAAAAGGATTGATATATCCTTCCTTATACTTTTCTTTATGAACCTGTGATAATTTTTTTCTAGTCTCAGGACTACAAGAAATACCTTTATTCCATGGTCTATTTCCTTTTACAAATCTTCCTAATTTATTTCTCTTGGTTTTCATTATGAATATATATTCATTAAAGTATTTAAATGTTTCGGATATGTATTCATAAAGAATTATTTCTCAACGACCTCTGCCTTTCCGTCGTCAACCAAAATCTTTGCTATTTCTTTAGGAATATTTGCAATCTGCCCCTTATCATAAGGTCCCATTTTTTCACTATCAAGTCCTAAAAATTCCCCCACCGCCTCGGTAAAAACAACCATATTATTTTTGTTTTCTTTTTCTTCTGAACCATTAAGAATTTTATTTATAATTTTATCAGAAAAACCAATGCATTTCATTAATTCATTAAAAAGATTCTTTTCAAAATCAAACATATTTTCAAAATCCCGCTTTTCAATTCCTGTCTCTGTGGCAATTAAAACCAAACTCAAAATTTTTTTTCTTCTTCTTAACATCAACTCTTTAAACAAAATAATTGCATTTTCTAATTGCTTTTTTGTTTTTATAGAAGTATCAGAAAGAATATCTTCACCCTTAAATACAACTCCTTGCTTTTCTTTTAAATAAATTGCAATATCATAAACAAATTTTTTAGGCAAACTCTGTAACTGCTTTGAATATCTTTCTTTCCTAGCTGCTTCGTAAATGTCATTGTAGGTTATCATACAAAAAAGAAATTCCCTAAGTTTTTAATAATTGTTATACAAGATTATTTATTAAATCCCACAATTTTCAAAAGGTCTTTCCCAAGAATTTTTCCCAGTGTTCCTTTTCTGCATTCTTTTTCGCAAAAATGTTTTTCTCTTGGGATAGAATCATTATAAAACAAAACAGGAACAGGGTCGGCAGAATGTTCTTTTAATTTGCACGGAGTTGAATGATCTCCTGTGACAACAACCTTAATTTTCTTGGAGGGAGCAAACTTCCTTAAAAAATTAAAAAAAGTTTTGTCAATATATTCTATCATTTCTTTTTTTTCAATGGGTTTATTATCATGCCCTGGCAAATCTGTCTCTTTAAAATGCACATAAGCATAATCAAATTTTTTATAATTTTTCTTAATAGATTTTATATTGAACTTGCATGCTTTTTTCAGTCCATCCCATAAATTTTCATAAGCATCTAATTTTTTCAAAGCAGGATATTCAAAACTTGTTACATGCATTCCACTCACTCGCGAAAATCCAATTTCCAAAGGCATATAACTCGGAGAAATCCATTTTTTATACTGCTTTAATTTGGGTGTTTCAATACCAGCACCACGAATCAAAAGATAATTTGCAGGCAATAAACCTCTTTTAATCCTCTCTAAATTAACAGGATGATTTTTGAGAACATCTCCTGCTTTATTCAAAAATTCATTAACAATATTTACAGAATAAATAGTATTTTCATCTTCATCAGTTGCCTGACAATTTCTTACTTTTGAAATAGATTTTGATTTTCCCTGAATATATGTTGCATCATTAGGAAGGATATTATCTGAAAAACCTCCTCTGAAAACCAATGCAGCTCTATGTTGGACAGTTGCTTCAAAAACAAAATCAACAGGAAGTTTAATTTTATTAATTTCTTTTGCAAGTTTTTCTGCTTCAGTGATTGTAAGTGTTCTTCCTGCCCGTCTGTCCAGAATATTATCTTCTTCATCAATGGTTGCAAAATTAACCCGAAATGCCAAATCTCCTCTTACAAGTTTTATTCCTGCTCCTATTGCTTCTAATTGTCCTCGCGTACTATACATTAAATCATTTCCAAAAATAGAAACAATCGCCTCATCTGATTCTGGAATAAAACCTGGCTTGACAGGATACAAGTAACCAAGTTCGCCTCTTGTAGCAAAAAAATCAATATTCGGAGTTTTAACTACTTCTAAGGGTGTCTTATCCCCCAGCAATTTATGGGGCAAATCACCAACACCATCAATAATAACTAAAATTCCTTTCATTAAAAATAACCTCCGTGCAGTTTTTTAATGAATGAAAAATTTTTTAATTTTGCTTTCATTTGATAACAACCTCCAAAAGGTTAGCGAATGAATGAAAAATCTTTGATTTTGCTTTCATAATATTGCATAAAGAAGAGTTATTTATAAAAATTTAGATAATCCATAAGTAGTTAAAATTATAAATTACAGCCCTCTTCTAAAACATGTTTGGAAAATTAAAAGAAAAATTAAAATCGTGGACAAAAAAAGTCAGAGATGAATCAGAATTAGTTGAACTTTCTAAAAAAGAAATTAAAATTCCGACAAGATTTAATTATGGTTATGGAACAATAGAACCAGATTTGGAAAAATTAGGTGAAATCAAAAAAGAATTGGAAGAAGAAATCTCACCAGGAACAAAATCTTTTTTTGAAAAAGTCGCCTCAAAAATCTCTAAAATAAAAATCACCGACGAGGGATTTGAAATTTACGCAGAAGAACTTGAAATGCTTCTTCTGGAAAACAACGTCGCTCTTGAAGTTGCAGAAAAAATAATCAGAGAATTAAAAGAAGAAATTGTCGGGAAAGAATTATTAAAAAAAGAGGTTGAAGAAGAAATAAAAGATTCATTAAAAAATATAATTGAGAAAATTTTAATTGAACCATTTGATATTATTGAAAAAATCAAAGAAAAGAAAAACGACCAGACAAAAGAGCCTTATGTAATTTTATTCTGCGGAATTAACGGAACAGGAAAAACAACTTCAATTGCTAAGATTGCAAAATATCTTCAAAAGAAAAATCTTTCCTGCGTCTTGGCGGCGGCAGATACTTTTCGCGCAGCGTCGATAGAACAATTAAAAAAACACGGGGACAAACTCAAAACAAAAGTCATAGCAAATGAATATGGTTCAGACCCTGCTTCTGTCGGATTTGATGCGATTCAATATGCAAAAAAAAATTTAATTGACTGCGTCCTCATAGATACAGCAGGACGAATGTACACTGCAAAAAATCTTCTGAAAGAAATTGAAAAAATATCAAAAGTCTGCAAACCAGACACAAAAATATTTGTTGGCGAAGCAATTGCAGGAAATGATATTCTTGAACAAGTCAGAAGTTTTAATTTTTCAATTGGAATTGACGGAATAATTCTCACAAAAGCAGACACAGATGAAAAAGGCGGGACAGCACTCAGCGTCGGTTATGTCACAAAAAAACCAATTCTTTTTTTAGGCACAGGACAGGAATATGAAAAAATTGAAGTTTTTGACAAGGAGAAATTTATTGAGGATTTGGGACTTTAACCAAAAACTTCTTAACTCCAACCTAATTGTATTTAATATCAAAAATCCGCAATATTCCATTAATAATTAACGCGACTTGTCGCGCGTGGGGTTGGACGGGTGGGACAAAAATAAAAATGTTAGAACGCCTCGGAGAAGTTATAAAAAAAGCAACAGATAAAATAGCAAATGCAATCTTCCTCGACAAAAATCTCGTGGATACAATTGTTCGGGACTTGCAACGTGCATTAATTGAAGCAGATGTCAGCATTCCACTTGTAAAACAACTTTCAGACAAGATAAAAAAATCCGCATTCGACGAGAGAATAAAAGAAATTGAAAAAAAAGAACACATAATAAAAATTCTCCACGACGAACTTGTAAAAATTCTTGGAGAATACAAACAACTAAAACTAAAATCAAGACAAAACAGAATTATTCTCCTCGGACTATATGGTACTGGAAAATGTGTACATGAAAAGACTAAAATTCAATTAGGTTCTGGAGAGATAGTTGAATCTAAAAAGTTGTACGAAAGATATGAAGAAAAATTTAAAGAAGAAAGTTTAGATGAAGGAAAGATAATAGGTATAGAGGAAGAAAATTTAATGGTTCCCTCATACAATCCTTTAACTCAAAAAATTGAAAATAAAAAAGTTACCCATTTATGGAAACTGAAAAAAGAAGAACTATTAGAAATAAATATTGAAAATGGAAATGATTTCTCTATAAAAGTTACCCCAGAACATCCCTTTTTTGCACTAAGAAATGGGCAAGTAATAAAAATTAGGGCTGATGAGTTAACATATAATGACTTTATTTCTATCCCAAATAATATTGAAGTAGATAATAAATCTGTAAATCTCTTTGACCAAATAAAAGATATGAACTTATTTGTTTATCTAACTCCAGAAGAAGCTAAAAGATATGTCTTAAAAAATTATAAAACAATAAAAGAAGCACATAAAAACTTAAAATACAAGAAAAATTATTGCCAATTTACTCAAGATATCCAAGAAGGAAAAATCCCCATAGAATTCATCAACAAAGAAGATTTTAATTCACTAAGAATAAAAGGGCATGGGGATACAAGGATAATTTCTATTCCTCTTATTTTTAACTCTAATTTTGCAGAATTTATCGGATATGTTATAGGAGATGGGCATATAGAAAAGCGTTATATAGAGATAACAAATGAAGATGATGAAATAATAAGCAGAGTAACAGACTTATCAAAGTCCCTATTTAATCTTGCCCCAACAATAAAAAAAGATGCAAGAACAAAAAATCTTTATCAAATTAGGTTTAATTCCAAAACTCTGGTAGAAATTTTTAAAATATTTGGGTTAAATCCAGGGAAAAAGGGGAAAAAATTAGAGATTCCTGAACAAATTATGCTCTCGGATAACGAGGTTGTAAGATCATTCATACAATCTTATTTTGACTGCGATTCATATCCTTCTAAAAATAAAAGAAGCATAGAATTAACTTCTGAAAGCCAAATAATGATTCAACAAATAAGCATGCTATTAAAAAGATTTGGCATATTATCCACAATTTCAAAAAAAATAATTAATGAAATTTCCTATTGGAGATTAACAATAAAAGCAAGGTATTCCGAAGCTTATGCAGATAAAATAAGTTATAGAATTAAAAGAAAGAATGATGCAGTTAATAAATACAAAACAATAGGAGTCTTGCAGGGAAGTGGAAATCAGGATATGCTTCCATTAGGAAGAGTTCTTCAGGAATTACGTTTACAATTAGGCTTTTCAATAGGAGAAATTCAGGCAAATGCTGTAAATAGTTATGGAATTTATGAAAAAAAAGGATTTATATCCAAAGAAAATTTAAAGAGACTGCTTGAATATTATAAATTAAAACAAAAGGGATTTATATGGAACATATTAAATGACATTTCAGAAAATAAACATTTAGAGGAAAAATACTCTAGTAATGTTCTCAATGGAACAATTTACTCTTTAAAAATAGAGAATCTTGTAACATATTCTAACGAGCAATTAATTTTAACTGAAAAAAGTAGGCAAATGCTTAGTTTAATTAATCAAAATGAAATCCACATAAATCAAATGTTTACTTCCCTAGAGAAAATAGCAGATTCAAATATATGCTGGCTTCCTATAAAAAATATTGCCCAAATAAAAAATGATTCGAATTATGTATATGATTTAACTGTTGAAGATAATCATAGTTTTATTGCAGAAGGATTCATCGTTCATAACACAACAACAATTGCAAAACTCGGAAATTATTTTGCAAAAAGAGGAAAAAAAGTTGCATTGGTTGGATTGGATGTTCATCGTCCTGCAGCAAAAGAGCAATTAAAACAACTTGCAGAAAAAAATAAATTAAACTATTTTATCGACGAAGAAGAAAGCAACGCAGTTAAAACATGGAAAAAATTTGAGAAAAAATTAAAGGACTATAATTTAATTTTAATTGATACAGCAGGACGGCATAATCTGGATAAAGAATTAGTTAAAGAAATCAAGGACTTGAGCAAAGAAATCAAGCCAACAGAAACAATTTTAGTAATGCCAGCAGACATTGGACAGGCAGCAAAAAAACAAGCATCAGAATTTCAAGAAGCAGTTAATATCTCTGGCGTGATTGTGACGCGTATGGACTCGTCGGCAAAAGGTGGCGGAGCATTAACTGCATGTGCAGAAACAAAAGCCCCTGTTTATTTTATAACCAACGGAGAAAAGATAAATGACATTGAAGAATTTAATCCAGAAAGATTTTTATCACGGCTTCTGGGAATGGGAGACCTGCAATCTCTGATTGAAAAAGTAAAATCCGTTACAGACGAGAAAAAATCAAAGAAAATTTTAGAAGAAGGAAAACTAACTCTTGATGATGTTGTTGAACAGGTTAAATCAATGAATTCCCTCGGCGGTTTTGATAAAATAAAATCAATGATTCCGGGAATGAACAATGCAAAAATTCCAGACGAAATGCTCGGAACCCAGCAGGAAAAAATCGCAAAATGGGAGCACATAATTAAATCAATGACTTCACAAGAAAAAGAAAATCCAGAAATTTTCGACGACAAAAAAACAGGAAACTCGCGAATGAACCGCGTTGCACGAGGAGCAGGAGTAAATAATTCAGAAGTCCGTTCTCTTTTGAAACAATACAAAATGCTGAACGAGATGATTAAATCCTCGTCGACGTTTGACCCTGAAAAACCAATGTCACAAAAACAAATGATGAAATTAGCGAAGAAATTTGGAAAGAGGAAGATGATGAAATTTGGGGGAAAATGAAAATGGAATGGAGAATTCTTAATCACACAACTCAACTAATTATTCACAGCAATAAAAAAGGAAAATTAAGATTTAAACTTTTCCTTGGATTATATTCTAATTTAATTTCATAAGTTGGTTAAGATTTATTTCAGATGTGCTTTAATTAAAGGAGTTAGATAAGGTGTTTAGGATTTTGTGTATGAAATGGTGTGTCGGTTTCGTTAGAAAAAGTGGTCGTAACAAGTATTGGCTTTCACCTTTGTAACAACATTACCATTGCAATACATATCAAAACTTATTGGTAAACATAGGGTTAAGTAGAAACGGTCTTATTACTTTATTTTTAAGCTAAAGCGTCTAGGATTTAGGATTTTAAATGGGCGGTGTCCCTCAGTTCTTTTGGCAATATAAAAGTGCAATATAAGGTTGGAGGTTATTGTGAGGTTGGCTTCCCCCTGAAGAAGAAGTTACGGCTCGTTGTTGAGCAGGAGTCCATAAATAATGAACAGGATTCCCACTATAAGCCCCGTAATGCCCATCACATCCAGAAGTACATCTTCCCCCAAATTCATAATGATTATGTGCTGGCATTTCAGCAATAGTAAGGGTGTGGGTTTTTTCTCCGCCAGTTTTCTCTCTTGAATCAAAATCTCCATCGTTTGGTTCTAATCCGACAATTACTCTCCCTCTGGCAGCAATATATTCACTCCAACCAGATGGACAATTTGCTAGATTAAAAGCCATAACTGCACCAGAAGGAATGCTACTAGGGGCCACACAAGTCCAAACCCCATTTTGAGTTATTAAACTCTCTTCATCAGAACAAGGTTGAAGTTGAGAAAGTGGATGCCCGGGATCTGGCGTTGTTCCTGCAACAGCATAAACCCCTGTTCCCACTACTAATATCAACGCAAAAAATACTAAAGTATAAAAAACTCTATTATTATATTAATATTCAGTTGTATTTTTTTCACCATTTTTATTAATAAAATAATAAAAAATAGTATTTAAATGTTCCCCAAAAAAAACTTTTTCACCCACAATGCAGAAGCAATCAAAAACTTTATATATCAATTGATATATTAATTAATATGCAAATTTTAAGAAAAAAACAAAATATTTTTACAAGAAGCCCCACACTTCAGACCGTTCTTATGATTGAGAAAACAATTGAAAAATATTCTGGAGAATTTAACAAAACACAAATTTGGAAAAAACTTCCAAAAAAAGTAATGTGGCAAACCTTCCTGATTGTTATTGACTATCTTGAAAATATAAATAAAATTGCTTTTGATAGAAACGGAACTATTGGATATATTTGGAGTCCTGAAGTCGCCAAAAGACTCTCTCATATGAAACCTATAAAACTACAATGATAAATAAAATCCTTGAAATTATTTTTGCAAATAAGAAATTGGAAAAAAGTTTTCTAGATATTGATGAAGATGACGAAGTAAAAAAAGGAATTAAAAAAGCAATCAAGCAACTTAAAGAAAATCCCTTTGCAGGAATTCAAATTCCAAAAAAACTGATTCCTTATGAATATGTCAAAGAATATGGAATAAAAAATCTATGGAAATATGATTTACCCAACGGATGGCGACTGATTTATTCAATAACCACTCCCTCAAAAATAGAAATTATTTCTGTTATAATTGAATGGTTTAACCACAAAAATTATGAAAGAAAATTTAGATATTAATTATAAAATGACCCCCAAACAAAAATCCCAAATCCTCGCCCAAGGTGCAGAAGCGATAATTTATCTAGAAACTCAAAACCCGTCGACAAAATCAAAAAAATCTTCATTATCCAAATTTCCGTCGAGGGTGGGCGAGCGATTTCGTGGTAGAAGTATCGCTGGCACAAACCTTCGTGCGAGGTCGGGAGTAGGGTGGGAAAAAACCAATGCCAAAAATCTTGTAATAAAATCCCGCATTCAGAAATCTTATCGCATTCCAGAACTTGATAGAAAAATCCGCGAACGACGAACTCGCGCAGAAACAAAACTCCTTCTCAAAGCATCAAGAATAATTAACTGCCCTGTTCCATTAATTGCCATTTCTTCTGCGGACGGGAGGGCGGGAAAACTACAAAGCCACAAAATAAAAATTCCCTTCATCGACGGCAAAAAACTTTCAGAACATCTTGACAATTTTTCATTTCCAAAACAAAAATCAATCCTAAAACAAATTGGAAAAGACATTGCAAAACTCCATCAGGAAAATATAATTCACGGTGACTTGACGACGAGCAATATGATTTTAGTTGAAAAAGGTGTAAGTGAATTTGATAATTCAGTGCTTCATTCGGGCGGGCGGGAAAATTCAGCGTCGCAGAGGGGGATGGCGGCGGACTTTTCAAATTCACAAACCAAAAACCCTATTATCTATTTCATCGACTTCGGACTCGGTTACTTCAACGGAAAATACGAAGATAAAGCAGTTGACATTCATCTCCTCAAACAAGCACTTGAAGCAAAACATTTCAAAAACTGGAAAGAACTTTTTGAAGAGTTTAAAAAAGGATACAAACAAAAAAATCCAGGAGCAGAAAAAGTTTTCAATCAATTAATCAAAGTTGAAAAACGAGGAAGATATAAAGATTAAATATCCTGTAAAAATCAGGTCTCAATCAAATCCACATTCATTTCGCCAATTTCTTTCTTTAATAAACTAATTAATTCTTTTCTTGAGATTTCTAATTTATCTTTTCTTTTTTCTTCTTTAAAATTTTCTTTTTCTAAATTATCAATTTCATAATTAACATTTTTTGTTTTAAAAAATATTTCTTGTGTTTTATCTTCTTTAAAATTTTTCTCTAGATTTTTTATTTCACTTATTTTAGATTTAATTTGTTCTATTTTTTCTAAAATTATATTATTGTTTAACTTTGCTTCATCTAATAATTTGATTATGGTTTCTCCATCGTCTTTATTGAAGTTTATAATAAAATTTTCTTTATAATCTTTAACTATCTTCATTTGCTCAGCGTTTATATGAAAAAAACTAATTAAAGCCTTAAAATCAATAAGTTGTCTTAAATTCAAAATATCCTTTTTTAATTCTTCTCTAAGAACATTGATTTTTTCCTGTTTAGATAAATTCTCTAAATAAATAATACTTTTTTTAATCTCATCTAAATTTTGTTTTAAAATTTTCTTCTCTTTTTCCTTCCCTTTTATTTTTTTATCTAAATCAAATTTTTTCTTTCTAATATTTTCAAGATTTTTATTAATTGAATTGATTTCATTTAATTTTTTTTTAATCATTTGAAAATTCTTGGAAAAATCCAAAACAGATTTATTTTTATCAAATATTTTTAATAAATCCTTTGAAAAAAATTTAAGGCTTTCCTTTATGCTCGAGATTTCTTTTCCTATTAAAACTGTCGCTCGCTCATAAGTTTTAAAGGATTTTTTATTAAAATCAAAAAAAATCTTATTTATTTTATTCATAAATTCTTCTAATTTATTCTCTTCCAAAGCGTCTAATTTTTCAATTAATTCTTCAACAAATTCCACATACTTAATTCTACTTTCAATTACAATATCCTTAATATTATCTTTTTCTTTTATTGCACTTACATTAAAATTTTCTAAAATTATTATCTTATCTTTAAGTTCTTTAATGAGATTATCAATTTTTTCCTCAATTATAGAAAGTGCCTCTTCCTCTTTTAAATTATTTTCTCTTGTTTTTATTTCAATCCAATTTTCAATATCAGAAAAAGCAAGTTTTTCTAGAACAGTATTTTTTTCTTCAACCTTTTTCCTGAAAAAATCCAAAAAACCCATGTTCTATTTTAGAGTTCTCTTTTATATAAACTTAATTCAATAAAAAATAGCCCACCAGTGCTCACGACCTCGCACGAAAGTTCTTATGGATTATACTTTCTACCACGAAGTCGCTCGTCGAACCTCAGGTTCTCGTCATAGAAAAATAAAAATACTATTTCACTTAATTCAATAAAAAATAGCCCCACCAGGATTCGAACCTGGGTCCCAGCCTCTCTTTGCAAGTGCGAAGAGTGAAAGATGCTCGCATCTTACTCCAAAGGGCTGTATACTTGACCACTGTACTATGGGGCTCTAAAAATAATACAAAGAATTAATTTATAAGATTATTGATTATCAAATAAACTCCTATAAAAAATCTCACGATTAATATCTTGTTTTCTCGGGTTAATCCATCTGAAAAATCTCCTAACCCTTACTGGCTTGTATTTTTCCCCAATTATCGTTGCTGCTAGTT
>Ga0210050_1002149_pt1 | contig 19549 bp, 24 predicted proteins | sample CryGey132114_all_FD_185463 | JGI IMG/M metagenome (GOLD analysis project Ga0210050, IMG submission 185463) | Groundwater microbial communities from aquifer - Crystal Geyser CG22_combo_CG10-13_8/21/14_all (SPAdes) (version 2) | ecosystem: Environmental > Aquatic > Deep subsurface > Groundwater ...
CATGGACAATCGCCAGTTTCGTAATTTCTAGTTTGCAATCCTCTACTGCCGTAGCTCCGCAATGCGATAGCGCGCATCTTTCTTTATGCACAACAGAAGACAGTTGTGAAAGGGCGGGTGGTGATTTTTCAAGTGGCAGATGCGAAGTTACTCCATAGGTCCAATAGCAACGCACTTATCAACACCAAGTACTTTGCGCAAAAAATAAAAATGTTGTATAATAACATCAATCAAAATTAATAATAAAAATAATTTTATAAATTAAAAAAATACTATGAATAAAAAATTTCTACTTCTAATGCTTTCAATCGGTTTTACTGGATTGCTTGCCATGCCTGCCGTGGTAGGCGCGACGCAGGGTGCTGATTGTACTAGTACCGCGTGCGATGCTGGTGAAGTATGTATTGTTAATCCTTCAGGAAGTACTCCCGCGAAAATCTGCACCAGCCCTCAAGGTTCTCAATATGGCCTTACTGACTTCACAAATGTAGGCCTCAACCAGACCAGCGATGTAAAGGGCTCAATCGCGAATATAATCAACATTGTGCTCGGATTCCTCGGAATAGTGGCAGTTATCATCATCCTAGCTGGTGGATTCAAGTGGATGACAGCTGGCGGAAACGAAGACAAAGTATCAGAATCGCGACAAATGATTATCCAAGGAGTTATCGGATTAGTGGTAATTTTCGCGGCATGGGCAATCGCCAGCTTCGTAATCTCCTCTTTGCAATCAGCAACCTCCTAGATATTCAAAAAATATGCTTTCATCAATAGCGTCTGCCAATTTGGCAGGCGCTTTTGTTGCGTACAAATTATAATTTTGGTATAATATGTGCATAATTATTTACACATTAATTTAAACATATGCACACGCAAATAAAGAAAAAAATCTCCGCTTTTCTTCTTTCCTTAGTCGCGCTATTCATGTTCGCGGCTCCAGCTTATGTAAACATTGGCACCGCGAATTCTGCCGCAAATTTTGGACTGGAGGATGCCAAGACAATAAATGTAAGCGGAGAAGAAGCAACTGAAGCCAGTGTCAAAACAACAATTGCCAAAATAGTGAACACAGCTCTTGGCTTTCTTGGGATATTAGCTGTAATAATCATCATATACGCTGGATTCAAATGGATGACAGCAAGCGGAAACGAAGATCAGGTTGCTGATGCAAAAAAAATGCTTATGCAAGCAGTGATTGGATTAACTATAATATTCTTAGGATATGTAATAACGAGTTTCGTAGTAAATCAGCTTCAGGAAACCGTAGGTAATGCGTAAAAATATGCGCAAAGCTTTGTTTGCAATAAAGATTTTTGTAATCATAGCAGTTCTTATTCTGCCTGTTTTTGCTTTATCTCCAGCGCACGCGCAGGAAAAAAGCAAAGCAGGCCAAGACGCGCTTAATTTTTTGGATAATACAGCGCAATTATCTGGCTTAGGCAAAACCGCCAGCGGCGAGGACGCTACGCTCACTCTAATCGGTAACATCATAAATGTGGTGCTCGGGTTTGTGGGTATTATATTTTTTGTTCTTGTGTTTTCAGCTGGGTTCAAATGGATGACAAGCCAAGGCAATGAGGACGCTGTAAAAGAAGCAAAGGGCACAATAAAAACCGCAGTCATCGGCATTGCAGTCGTGTTTACCGCGTTTTTAATTACGAATTTTGTGCTGAATCAGATTAAAAGCATTAGTAAACCAATAACTAACTCGCCAGAAGAAATTTGGGGTCTGTGCTATTATATGGAGCCAGATGATCAAGAACATTGTGGAGATTTTGCTGTACCCTCTAGTGTCTGCACACTGGAAGATAAATGCGACTTTCAAAATATGCAATTAGAATATAATGCATGTGATATGTCTTTTAGATGGGAACATGACATTCAGTGTGATTAATTTAAATTATAATATGAACGTACAAACAAACAAGTTCAATCGACTAATTATACTAATAACTCTAATACAACTAATGATTATTTCAGTGCCTAATTTTGCATTCGCGCAAACTCCAGAAAGTACACAAAAAAAAGGAATTGATGCTGCATTAAACAAATTAGGAACAATTGGTAAAGACACAGGATTTAGTAAAAGCGAAAATTTACCAGGAGGCGATTTGGGTATTTACACAAAAATCGCAATGATAATAAACATTCTTCTTGGGCTTGCTGGAATTATAGCCACAATCCTAATTATCATTGCCGGAACAAAATGGATAATGGCAGGAGGCAACGAAGAAGAAGTTACCAAAGCAAAAACCACAATCAAGAATTCCGTCATCGGTATAGGAATAGTTCTTGCGTCATATTTAATTGTTAATGTTGCTATTAAAGAACTTGTTGATATTTTTGCTACTTGATTTTTAATTCTATAATTTTATGAAAAACAAAATTATCCTATCATTTCTAATATTAATAATTGGGTTAGTTGCTGTTCCAGTTTCTGTTGATGCTGCTACTTCTGGCGGAGTCAAAAAACTTCAAGATAATCTAGGCGTATTCGGCAGAGAAACTGGACTAGGCCAAGACGACGACCTCAAAACCAAAATCGCTAGCGTGATAAATATTGCGCTCGGATTCTTAGGCATGCTCGCGACCATCATGATTATCTATGCTGGCTTTAAATGGCTCACAGCCGCGGGAAACGAAGATCAAGTAACAAAAGCAAAAGAGACCCTGCGCAACGCGGTTATCGGCATTGCAGTCATTTTCTTGTCATTCGTAATCGTGAATTTTGTTGTGAATCAATTAACTGATACTGTTGGCGGGGGTGGAGGTGGAGGAGCTGTTCCAGAAGATCCTGGACAGCCTCTTGGGCCAAGATACAGCCCAGATAACTTTACAAATGAAAACTTTGTAACAGGATACTATAAATTTTGTAATGTAGGAACTGGTAGTTTCTTTGGATGCCGATCAAGATCAGGAATAACAGTGTGTACAACTCATGATATATGCGGAGAAATAGATGCTTTTGAGGGTCTTTGTACATCCGAAGATGACACAAATGGCACATCAGAAGACCGAACCTCATGCAGAGATCATTTCATCATAGACTCTATGCACATCTATCCAGAATAATATTATTTCATCATCTTATATAAAAACAGCCCACCAAACCCGGGCTGTTTTTGTTTTTGACATTTGTACATACATTGTATATACTAACTATATAATTACCTAATACAAACAATATGATTAAAGATGCTACCATAAATATACGCACCAATACAAAAATCAAAGAAAAAGCTCAGAAAGTACTTGAAGCAAACGGAATATCTTTAAGCACATTCATCAATAACCAACTGCTTCGCGCCGCAAACGCCAAAACATTAAGACTTGATTTTGAAACAGAAGAACCATCCGAAATGCTTATTGAAGACCGCATGCTTGACTCATCTTTGCAGTCGCCTAAAATAAAAGGACAGCTTGCCAAATTGGGCAATATGGTATGATAAAAATACTTTTAACATCTTCATTTATAAAAGAAATAAAACAATACAAGGAAGTTGTGATTTAGCATTGATTTATTCCCCGAATTCTGATACAATATTGCCATGTCAGGACACTCAAAATGGCATTCAATAAAGCATCAAAAAGCAGCCGCGGACAGTAAGCGTGGCGCTATTTTTACGCGTGTATCAAGAAATATTACCATAGCAGCGCGCGACGCAGGATCAGACCCACAAACCAACGCCAAACTGCGCCTAGCAATAGAACAAGCAAGAGCAGTAAACATGCCAAAAGAAAACATAGAACGCGCAATAAAGCGCGGAACCGGAGAAGGAGCAGAAAACCAGCTAAAAGAAGAAATATACGAAGCATATGGCCCAAACGGAGTGGGAATAATCATAAAAGCAATAACAGACAATACAAACCGAGCAGTTTCCGACATTAGACACGCGCTCTCAAAACATGGCGGAACATTAGGAGAAAGCGGATCAGTAATGTGGAATTTCAACCGAGAAACAGAAAAAGAAGGAATCAAATATATCCCAAAAACCACAATCCAGCTTGATGAAAATGCGAAAAACAAGCTCCAAACCCTAAAAAACGCTTTAGACGAACTAGAAGACGTAAACGACTATTTTACCAATGAAGCATAATTATGATCATACTAGGCATAGACCCAGGAATCGCTGACACAGGATTTGGCGTAATATCAGCGGAAAAAAGCACATTCAAAGCAATAACATATGGCACAATAAAAACCAGTAAAGCAGACGATTTAGCCAAACGCCTAGATTACCTATACAAAGACATAGAAAAGCTCATAAAAAAGCATAAACCAAGCAAAATAGGCATAGAGAGCATCTTCTTCGCGAAAAACGCCAAAACAGCCATCACAATAGCGCACGCACGCGGCATCTGCTTACTCGCGGCCCAGCAGGCAAAAGCGCAAATACATGAATACACTCCTTTGCAGATAAAACAAGCATTAACTGGATATGGAGCAGCGGACAAGAATCAAATCCAACAAATGGTAAAGACAATTTTAAATTTAAAAGAAATTCCCAAGCCAGATGACGCGGCAGACGCCCTTGCCTGCGCCATCTGTTGCGCGCAAACCAAGCAATATGTCTGATAAACTCAGAATAGTAACTATCGCTGCCGAAACCGCGCCCTTCTCAAAAGCAGGCGGACTTGGAGATGTAGCCCGATCTCTTCCAAAAGCCCTAAAAAGAAATGGACATAAAGTAATTGCCATAACTCCCCTACACGGAGTGATTGACATCAAAAAAAATGGCCTGAAAAAATTAGGCAACGACATTCAAGTTGAAATGGACGAAACAAAAACTCTAAGCTTTGACTATTACAAAGCATATTTAATGGATGGCTTGCCAATCTATTTCATAGACCGCAAAGAATATTTTTTCAACTTCAAAACAATTTATGGAACCAAAGTAGCGAATGAAAGATTTTTCTTTTTTAATCTTGCGTGCCTTAAGCTAATAGAACTTCTAAACATAAAACCAGATATTATCCATTGCAATGATTGGCACACAGGCCTTATTCCCTATTTTCTAAAAAAACGATTCCAAAAATCAGAATGCCTAAAACATAGCGCAAGCGTGTACACAATACACAACCTCGCGTTCCAGATGGGATCAGATAAAGGCGCTGGCAAAAAAATAGATAATGGATATTCGCGGCTTCCCCGCTTTGCTGACAAATCAGGGATTCTTGGAATCAATTTTGCCAAGCGAGCTATTGTGAACGCGGACATCATAAATACTGTGTCAGAACAATATGCCAAAGAAATAATGACTCCTAAATTCGGAGAGGACTTGAACCGAATTCTCAAAAATCGCAAAGACAGAGTGTTCGGAATTGTAAATGGAATTGACTACAGCATATTCAATCCTAAAAAAGACAAAGAAATAAAAACAAATTATGATTATCGATCCATTGATAAAAAAGAGGAAAATAAAACATACCTTCAAAAAATATTCAAGCTTCCTCAGAATAAGGATATTCCAATTTTAGGCATGGTAACAAGAATCACTGAGCAGAAAGGATTTGATTTGCTCATGCAAATCGCGGATGATCTTCTTGCCCAAGATATCCAAATAGTAATTGCTGGAACTGGCGAAAAAAAGTATGAGGATTTTTTCAAGAAACTGCAGAAAAAATATCCAAAAAAAGTAGGCGCGCACTTGGAATTTAGCACCAAAAAAGCAGTTGAAATTTACGCTGGAAGCGATATATTCTTAATGCCTTCTAGGTTTGAGCCATGCGGATTAGGACAGCTTATAAGCATGCGGTATGGAAGCGTGCCTGTGGTGCACGCGGTTGGAGGATTAGTTGACACTGTGACTGATTATGATCCTAAAAAAGCAGAAGGAAATGGATTTATATTTAAAGAATATGAATCAAGCCAATTCTTAATCGCGGTTATTAGAGCTATTGAAACATACCAGCATAAAGACGCGTGGAAAAAACTAGTGCAAAAAGGAATGAAACAATCAAGTTCCTGGGAAATTCCAGCTGAAAAATACAGCGCGCTTTTCAAAAAAGCCATTAAATTCAAAAAAGAAAATCACAAAAATTAATATTATGGACACTGAACATCAGAAAAAAATAAAACAGCTTTTTGACTCTAAATTTGTCGCGCGATTGATTAAAGATCAAGCTCCTGATTTCGCTGAAAAATATGATCTCTCTATCTTGACCATAAAGCCGATAAAGCGTAATATAGGAACACAATCGCATCATGTGATTATACAGTATAACTCGCCTTCTTTTAAAGACAAGCCGATTTTCTGTTCTTCCTCTTCTGACCAAAACCGCGAAAACGCGTTCAATGCCTTAATTTTCATACAAGAAAATGGCTTTAAAAACACGGATATATTCCTTCCAAAGCCAATCCTTTTTGACAAACATAGAAATGCTTTTTTTTACCAAGGAATTGAGGGGGAAAATCTTCTGCACTACATAAAACTAAATGCTGATATTTCTGATTATATAAAGCAGACAGCAGAATGGATCTCTACTTTGCACGAAATTACAACTAACGGCGCTGAAAATTTAAATAAGCAGAATAGCAGAATAGAAACAATAGTTCCTGGCCCTGAAAAATTCTTAAAAAAAATTGAGCAAAAATTTCCAGAATATTTTGACACTGTGAAAGAAAATTTTAAAGCGCTAGTTGAATGGGAGAATAAAAATTTGGATGACCAGAAAAATCTTGCTCTGGTGCATGGAGATTTTCATCCGGAAAATATCATCATCAACAAATCCAACAACAAGGTGAGCGCAATTGATTTCACAGATATCTGCGTTTCTGACTATGCTCGGGACATTGCCAACTTTATCCAGCAGTTCCGGTTTATGTCTCTAGGCCGATTAAGCGCCGAGAAAATCAAACATTATCAAGATATGTTTCTGCGAGGATATTTCACAGCGCGTGATATCAAAAAAGATAAGGATATTGAAAAACGAATACAATTATACTCTGCCTGGACAGCTCTTCGCTCTGCTATTTACTTCTTGTTAAAGTCCCCAGCAGAACCAGAAAACGCGAATACTGTTTTAAAAGAAGCGCAAAGCATTGTCAATCAAAACGAATAATATGCAAGATAAATTCATAAAACAAGTACAGGAAAAAATTAAAAAACTCGGCCTTAAGCCAAGTGAATCTGTTATCGCGCAAAAAAAAGAAAACCAGCTATATTACCGCACTGACGCGCTTGATAATGAAAAGAAAAAAATATTTTTCAAAGCATCTTTAAGTAATGACGCGCAAACTATAAAATCTCTCGCAAATGAAGTATATATTCTCAAGCGAATATCCGCGCTCAAGAACGGGCACCATGCTCTTCTTCCAAATATAATAAAATCCAGAGTTGGAAAAAATTTCGTATGGCATACGCGCGAGTTTATTGAAGGAGAAAATTTTGGAAACTGGCAAACCGGCTTTTCCCCGGAAATAATGAAAAACTTATCTCTTGCTAAAAAACTTTCTCTTGGAATCTACTACTTGCAGATTCACCTGCTTTCAACCACAGATGACAAACAACTTAATTCAAGGAAAATTGAAGCAGTTATAAAAGAAATTAAAAATCTCTCGCGCAATCTTCTTGAAAGCAAAATAATTACTCAAGTGCAAATTGAAAAAATAGAAAAAAAGGTTTCTAACATAAAAATTCAGGAATCATTTGTTTTTTGCCATGGAAATTTAGAGCCAAAAAATATACTGCATGATAAGGCCAACGCAGGCCTGATTAACTGGAAAGACGCAGTAATAAGCAACCCAGCAATGGACATAGCAAGCGTTTGGACATACGCTATTATGGATGAAAATTGGCAAAAATGCTTTATTGATTCCTATTTAGAGCTCTCAAGCAACCAATCAATTGTTGAACAATACTTATGCGTAGAAAAAATTTATAATATACTGTATATTTTAAATAGGTTTAACAAAGAATCAAATATACAAACAATCAAGAATGGAAAAAAGAAGTTTTTCAATAAGCTCAAAAATACATTAAACACCTTGATATGAAAATAGGAATAGTATGCTATCCAAGCTATGGAGGAAGCGGAGGATTTGCCACTTCCCTAGCCCAAGAGCTTGCCAATCGAAATCATGAAATACATCTTATTAGCTATGAGATTCCTTTTAAGTTAAGTCAAAATTGGCCAGAGAATATAACTTTTCATAAAGTTGACGCAATAGAATATCCATTATTTAAAGATTCGCAATACACCATAGCGCTAACTAATAAAATAGCGGAAGTCATTCGCGAGGAAAAGCTTGATATTGTTCACGCGCATTACGCTATTCCTCACGCGGTTTCTGTTTCAATGGCGCGCAAAATGGTACGAAAAAAAGTAAAGGTTATAACTACTTTGCATGGTACTGACACTACGATTATGGGCAAAGACCAAAACTTGAACCAAACTGCTGAGTTTGCCTTAAAAGAATGCGACGCGCTTACCGCTGTATCTGATTCTTTGGCAAAAGAAGCAAAGAAAAACTACAACCTAAAAACACAGCCACATATTATATATAATTTCGTTACTACCCAAAAAACATCTCGTAGCAAACTGCGCTCTCTAAAAAATATTTTCGCGGAGACAGATGAAAAAATTCTAATCCATGTTTCAAACTTCAGGCCAGTCAAAAGAGTTCAAGATGTAATTAAGATATTCAAAAATGTATCAAATGTTATCCCGTCAAAACTCTTGTTAGTGGGAGATGGTCCTGATATGCCGAAAATCAAGCGGATTGTAAAAAAATACAAACTAGAATCCAAAGTTCATTTCCTTGGTTTTCAGCTTGATGTGGCAAAGCTTCTATCTATGTCTGACATTTTTCTGCTTCCATCTCAAAAAGAAGGATTTAATCTTTCTGCCTTAGAAGCGCTCTCATGCGGAGTTCCAGTTATTGGATCAAATACTCTTGGCATGTCAGAAATGATAACTGACAACAAAACAGGAATACTCTCAAAAATCGGCAATGTTGATCAGATGAGCAAAAACGCGATTGATATTTTATCTGATAAAAATAAATGGCTCTCCATGTCCATAAACGGTCTAAACGCGGTAAAAAAGAAATATAGGCCTGACATAATTGTTCCGCAATATATTGAGTTATATAAAAAAGTATTAAAATCAAAATAGAGGCCATAAGCCTCTGTTTTGCTTCAAACGCGAAAAAATGAGATAATAAGCTATATGAAAAAACTACGCATCGCGGTTTTAACTAACTGCCACAAAGAACACCCATCTCCAAAAGACGCTATATTCGCGCCAGGAATTATTGCAACTCAAATAGCTGATGGGCTTGTTCAGCGCGGGCATTCAGTTGACATGTACGCGCCAAAAGGATCAAAAACTAAGGCTAATTTAGTTCATTTTGGCTTTAAATCCATATACAGCCAATATGATAAAAAGTACGGACTTGGCTCTTCGTTTTACACAAGGCAATTTGTACAAGCAGATTTAATCAATATCACGCACGCGATAGAAGGGCTTAACAGTGGAAAATATGACATAATTCATTCGCATGATATAAGAAACAGCGTTGCACTGTCTTGTTTCGCGAAAAAACAAATAATCCATACATTGCATACAGTGCCGCAAAATCTTACGCAATTTGAAAAATATTCTTTGCGGACAAACAAAAAAAATAATATATTTATCGCGATAAGCGACAGACAAAAAAAATTAACAGATAAAAAACTTTTTAATATTATAAAAACAATACCGCATGGCATAGACATTGAACAATTTTCATATAACGCGCAACCAAAAAATTATGCTTTGTTTGTAGGAAGAATAACTAAAGAAAAAGGCGCCCATATGGCGATATTGGCATGTAAAAAAGCAAATATACAGCTTATTCTTGCTGGAAATGTTCCAAGCGATGAAGCATCACAAAAATATTTTAAAGAAAAAATTGAACCCTATTTAGATAAAAATATAAAAATAATCGGATATATCAAGTCCAAACAGTTAGCCAAATACTATCAAAACGCTAAAGTATTACTTTTTCCGTCGCAAGTTGAAGAATCATTTGGTTTGGCAATAGTTGAAGCTCTCGCGTGCGGAACTCCAGTTATCGCAACCAACACAGGAATAGCTAGCCAAGCTATTATTATCGGCAAAACCGGCTTTATTGAATCAAGCGCGGATTCTATCGCGAAAAAAATACAGCATATCGAAAAAATACAAAGAAAAAAATGCGCGCAACACGCGCAAGCGCATTTTTCTCTCGAAAAAATGATTAATGAATATGAGCAATTATTCAAAACATATGCCTAAAAAACTAAAAATAGCTATTTTCTGCACAACTACAGATACAGTCCCTCCATCAAGCAAGGTTATTCATGCTCCGCTTTGGCTTACCTATTATCTTGCTAATTTGCTTGCAGAAAAAGGCCATGAAGTCACTTTAATAGCCGCGCCAAAATCAAAATCCAGGGCAAAAATTATAAATAAAAAAATTACTGACTTAAAGCGCAATAAAACAATAAAAGAATTAATACAAAGGAATCTTATTGGAACTAGCAGGCGAGTCATGGCGCTCAATGACCAAACAGCGCTTCTAGACGCGTATACGTCTGATGCATTTGATATCGTACACGCGCACACAGAACTCTCGCTTCCATTAGCCGCGTTATCTAAAATACCAACTCTTATAACTTACCATAGTTCATATGACGAATTTTATAACAAACTATTCGCATATTACAAAAATAATTTTAAACAAATCTATTTCAATAGTTTAAGCAATCGACACTCTCATCAAGCTCCTTTAATATCGTTCATTCAAACCGTGCACAATGGCATTGATTTAAAAAACTTCAGCTTTAACAAAAAACCCAAAAAAGATCTTTTGTTTGTAGGAAGAATTATCGAAGAAAAAGGCCCTGATACAGCTATTATGGTGGCTAAGAAAATAAAACTTCCGCTTGAGCTTATTGGCGAAAAATTCGCGCCAAAAGGGCAACGCGAAGAATTCTGGAATAATAAAATTCAAAAATATCTCAGCAATAATATCCAGTATAAAGGCATTCAGCCGCATAAAAAAACAAAGCAATACTATCAAAACGCGAAAATACTTCTATTCCCAGACAGATGGAAGGAAGCGTTTGGCTTGGTAATGATAGAATCAATGGCATGCGGAACCCCGGTTATCGCGTTTAATAAAGGCGCGGTTCCGGAAATTGTCAAACATGGTATAACTGGCTATGTGGTAAAAAATGAAAAACAGATGATTGGCGCGGTCAAAAAAATATATAGCATGAAAGAGGATGAATACATTAAAATGCGCTATGCTTGCAGAGAGCATGTTGAAAAAAACTTTTCAGTTGAAAAAATGGTGGATAATTACGAAAAGTTGTATTATAAAATAATAGAACAACACAAAAATAAATAACCACCCCTAACCCCTCCTTAATAAAGGAGGGGAAGCAAAATATATGCCAAAACAAAACCCGTCTACCCACCAAATCAAAGGGCCAAAAGCAGAATTGCGAAAAGATTATATACAGGACAAATACGTCATAATAGCTCCACGCCGAGAAAAGCGGCCCCATGATTTGGAAGTGCCGCAAAAGGTGCATGCTTATGATAATCCTGAACAATCAGTGTTCCACCCGAAAAACGTAAAAAATAGAAAAGCAACCTTAACCATAGGCAGAGAAGGAAACTGGCGCATTAAAGTTATTCCAAATGATTTTCCAGCAATCACGCTAGACAATGAAAAAGCATATGGCGTGCAAGAAGTAATAATTGAAACCCCAGACCCTAACATTGAGCTTGATGCTTTGCCTGAAAAGCATATTGCCGAGATTTTAGAAGCATATGCCAAGCGCACTGAAGAAATCCAGAAAATAGAAAATATACAATATATAATTATTTTCAAGAATGACGGAGGCAAAGCCGGAGCTTCAATCCAGCACGCGCATTCGCAGATTTTTGCCACTGACTTTATTCCCCCTCATTTGATGGACAAATCCCAAAAACAGCTTAACTACAAATTAACGCATGGCACATGCGTGTACTGCGATATAATCAAAAAAGAAATGGCAGGAGAGCGCGCTGTTTGGGAAGACAAGAATATTGCCTGTTTCACTCCTTACGCGTCCATGCACAATTATGAAATATGGATTATTCCGAAACAGCATAAGGATAATATCACGCAACTAGACAAAGCAGAAAGAAAATCATTCGCTAAAATCTTAAAGCATGCTTTATGCAAAATCAACGAACTAGGGCTTTCATATAATTACTATTTCCACCAAATCGTGTTTGACGAGAACCAGCATTTATATATGAAAATAACTCCAAGAGGTCAATTCTGGGCTGGCGTTGAAATTGGCTCTGGTATTATCATAAACTCAATCACCCCAGAAGAAGCAGCGCAATTCTACCGCAAAGGACTATAAAAAAACGGTGTCTGACACTTTTCCCCCAGTGTCTGACACCGTTTTTTGATACTCACTCTAATTATGTTTATTTTATTTTAATTTTTGCGAACTTCCGCTTTCCAACCTGCACAATCATATCTGATTTAATGTCTATCTTTTTTTTCCAATCAGACACAACTTTATCATCAATTTTTACTCCGCCCTGCTCAACCAAGCGTTTTGCTTCTGTTTTTGACGGTGCTAATTCAAGCTCATCTAATAGTTCGTCTAATTGATAAGATCCTGATTTGATTTTAACTGTTTTGATATCATCTGGCTTTCCCTTTTTCACGAACACGTTCTCAAAAGCTTGCTCAGCGCTAGTTGATTCTTTTTCAGAATGATAAAGCTTTACGATTTCGCGCGCTAAATACGCTTTCGCGTTGCGCGGATTATCTCCGTTCTTCAGGCCTTCAGCGATTTCATGAATTTCATGCATTGGAATGTCTGTGCATAATTCAAAATATTTGATAATCAAATCATCATGCATGGACATTATTTTGCCGAACATATCATTGGGCTTATCGGTAATATTGATAGTATTGCCGTATGACTTGCTCATTTTTCTTCCATCAAGTCCTTCTATTAAAGGAGTGGTAACAACATGTTTTACTTTATTCTTATACGCTTTCAAGAGGGTTCTGCCGGCTAGCATATTAAATAACTGATCATTGCCGCCTATTTCAATGTCAACTTCCAGCTCCACTGAATCATATCCTTGCATAAGAGGATATAAAAATTCATGCAAACCGATTGGCTTGCTTTCTTTTAGCCGCTTTTGGTACATGTCCCGCTCTATCATCTGCTGTACTGTGAAATGCTGAGCAAGCTTTACTATATCTTCAAAACAAAGCTTTGAAAGCCATTCTCCATTGTATTCTATGCGCGCTTTTGAAAAATCAAGAATCTTCGCTGCTTGCTCTTTATAGGTTTGGAAATTCTTTTCTATTTCTTTCTCTGAAAGCGGAACTCGCATGGCGTCTTTGTCTGATGTGTCTCCTATAAGCGCGGTAAAACTGCCCACTAAAAATATCACTTCATGCCCAGCGTCCTGAAAATCGCGCAATTTTCGCAAAGGAATGGCATTGCCAAGATGTATGCGCGTTGAAGTGGGGTCAATACCCAAATATACTTTTAGTTTTTTCTTTGATTCTAAAAGCTTTTCCAAATCCTTGCGCACAATCACCTGCTCCACTGCGCGGTCTAAAATGTCTTGTGTATTTTGCATATATTGATATTGTAGCAGAGTTTTTAAAAAAATGGTATAATGCCTTATATGATAGAAAAAGAACTCCAAAATTTAGGGCTTTCCGAAAAAGAAGCAAAGATATATCTAGCCGCTTTAGAGCTAGGCGCCGCGTCCGCGCATGACATTGCCAAAAAGAGCGGCATTAACCGCGCAACCGCGTATTTTGTGTTAAAATCTCTGATGAAATACGGCCTAGTGAGCGAAGTTGCAGAAGACAAAACATCAAAATTTACAGCTGAAAACCCGGGGCAGTTGGAAGTATTTTTGAAAAAGAAAGAACAAGAAATAAAAGAATCAGAGCGCCGGTTCCAAGAACTATTGCCGGAATTGAGGTCTTTGTATAACGCTTCCGAGGATAAGCCCATTGTGCGATACCATGATGGCAAGGAAGGCCCGGAACTTATCCGCAAAGAAATGCTCACATTGAAAGATGATGATATTTATGTATTTTATAATCTGGATAAAGCAAAAACAGTATTTCCAGAACAAAATACCGAAGAATTCCGCAAAAAAAAATTACAAAGAAATCTCAACACCAAAGCAATTTACTGGACAAAAGAAAAAGACAGACTTTCTGTGAAAGGAAAAGGGTTTGAAAGATATAAAATTGATTCCAATGAAAATAAAATCAATGGCGATATTTCAATATATGGCAATATTATCAAAATTTCAAAATTCATGGATCAAAATATTGGCGTTATAACAATAGAAGACAAAGAAATCGCTGAAACATTTAAAAGTATGTTTCGGTTAGCGTGGGAAAGTGTCAAACAAAAAAAATGAGGTCTCCGTTGCAATCTTTATAGATTGAACGAAGACCTCTAAAAGTATGTATCCGACTTTCTTGCACTATGCCGGTGAATTATCCGCCGACATGGTACTTTCTTCTATAAAACGACTAGTCTCCCATTTTGACCCTCCTCTTGTTTTTTAGAGGGTCCTTTTTTGTTTGCCCGCATTTACAATTCGCTGGCAAACAATATCCATGCCCTAAAACTAGCGGCAAAGGATCTTTTTTAATAAACGGTCCATCTCGGACCATATGGCCCTCCTGTTGTTTTTAGGCGGTTTTAGATATTTTCCACCAGTCCGCCCATACCAATGGAAAATAAAAAGAAAGAACGAATTCTGAAAAACCATTGTAGCACACATTCATATTATTTGTCAATAGCAACTAACAAATAACCCCATTTTTAGGTATTTTTTGCCTATTTTATGCTATTTTATTACTCATAAAAAAGTTAAAACACATAAACACTCTTTTACGATTTGTGTTTATGTTTATGGATTCTAACTAACCTATTATACCTATTTTGACCTTATTTTAGCCAAAAAATAACATATTTATCACCTATTGTGTTTATAAGGCTTGACAAATTCTGTGGATGTGCTAAGATGGTTTTCTTGTCGTGGCAAAAACACAACCAGAACCTTCAAACATCTGCTTCTCTCCATGCAGTATAAAGGGGGCTCGCCCATATATTTATAATAATCGGGGCGCAAGACACCTTTATATCCCCTTTATACTGCATGGAGAGAAGCGCGCATTCAACCTTAACCCAAGGAGGATACAATGCGCAATTTTTCTGAGGAGCAGCTGCGGAGCATGACTCGGCGCGAGCTGATTAAGACAGCTGACCAGCTGCTGCGCGCGAGCGGTCTTGCGGACCGCGTTGAGGCATCCCAACGGCAGTTTGAGCGCGGCCTGATTTTCACCCCGCAAAACGGGGTTCGCCGGCCTGCGGTGTTCTGCCGCTAATCCTCCCACCCGCGGGTATGTACCATACATACCCTTCTCCCCAAAGCATTTGAATACATCAAATCTTTTGGGGAGAAGGGCGCTGCAGGGGCAGCGCAAAGCAGGTGGGGTGACAGTTAGGCCGAAAAGCCTACTAAGTCAGCACAGCGGCGCCACGCCCGCCTACAGCTGAACTGCTAAAACCGGAAAAAGGACCTCCCTAGGTCAGCGTGGGACCGTTCCGGCGCCTGCTTGATAATTCTTGGCAGATTGGCGTTGCGGCATACCAGTATAAAACTGGCCCGCGAATCCTTAGAATACGTTCTCATCTGTCCAAACACAGATGTTGAATGGTTCAGGAAAACTGGGCGAAATACACTATATAGCCTCCCTGTCGGGCGGGAAAGAATACACAGGGGAATAAACGCCTTGGCCTTAATTTGGAAAGGCCTCGCCCAGAATCTGCCCCGGTTCTTATGTTCTTTAAAAATACCGGGGATCTCTTGCAACTTTTAGAGATCTTCGCCTACTTGAACGCGCAAATTATGTTTGCACGCTGAAGCAGGAGAGATTCTTTTTACTGGCGCGGCGCTCGGCCATAGACGAGCGAGCCATCTAACCAAAGGATAATAAATGGCGAAAGATATAGTGGATGATATCCAGTATCTGGAAAAACGGATTGACTGGATAGAGTCCATACCTTTTTCGGGTTCAGGGATGAGCCCGATGGAGGTCGATGGATATCGCGCCGAGCTCCCTGCTCTCAGGCAGAAATTATCACGCCTGCAAGAGCAGATGGAAGCTGAAATCAATAAGGCCTACCCGGAAGCATACTCCGATATGGAGAAAGCTGAAGAGGATGCTGAATTTGATGCCAGCCAAGGCGAGCCGGGCGACGCATCTGTCCGAGGCGAGGCGTCCGATGGATGCTGCGCCTTCTGTGGAGAGCCGGTTGAGTCTCCGCGGTGCTGTGTTAATCCGCGCTAAGCGGACGAACACAGTAGCAAGGATGTATGGCGTGAGCGGGGATCCTTGCGAAATTCCCAAAGCATGGCTATGGGATATAAGCAAGGGCGAGACCGCAAATAATAAAATAATGCGCAAGAGACAGGCGCTGATTCAAGCGCAAGTCCAGGTCTGGCTAAGGGAGCGGCTGTGGTTGTTGAAATTCTGCTTCCGTATCTTGTGCGAAGTCGGTGACGGGATGACAACCCGTCCCTGCCAAGGAACCAGGGATCTTCCTTGGAAGTTCTTTCCAAATACCGCCAGAGGACAACACAATTACTCTGGCGCTCTCTGCGGCTTTATTCACATGCTTGCGAAGCAATATGCCACACTGATGAGCCCAAACAAGGGCGAAAGAGAATTTAATAATACTAACTATGATAGAAGCAATTATTGGCGCCATTGTAGCGCTGTTTACTATAAAAATTTTGGCAGGATCTTAATTCTGGATTTTGCTCTCTGTTCTGCACAGAATTGCGCAGGACAGAAGGATAAAATTCAAATAATCCTTAAAAACACAAACCCATGGAGGCGGGCAATGAACACCATATTTGGATACTTGTTTGTACCAGGGGGTATTTTTTTGATGTTATGCGCTCTTACACAACTGCGCAAATATACCGTATTTGCGGTTATGCAGGCAGTAGGATCTTTGTGGCTTATTGGCAAAGGTCTTTCATTCCTGCATATTGGGCCCCAATTTGTGCAGTGGTATCTTGGGGATGTTGGATTTGTGCCCGGGTGCGCTATTTTTCTCATGATGCACACTATGGGGCCAATGTCCCGTATTGCGTCATGGGCGCAAACAGCCAAATTCATCGGACTTGGCTGGGGCATTGCAATAGGCATGGAAACAGTGCAATATATGCTTCTTGATATTATCCGAATGCGAGGCCTGCCGACGAACAAATACGGAATTGGCGCGGACTGGCAGGATGTGGAGATTTTTACCCTCATGGCAATAGCCATGCTCATTATTACATTCGTGATTTCACGATGGCGGCGAACATAGAGATGCAACTATGAGTCGCTTGCCGAAAGGAGAAAAAATGAAAAACAAAAATCGTTCTTCTCCACACGCGCAAGCCGCGCGCAAAGCCGCAAAGGAAAGCGGCAACTTCACTGCCAGCTGGTGCCCGCGGCCCGCGGTCTTCCGCGACCGTAAGAAAGAGGCCAACAAACGCGCCTGCCGCGGCAAACTTACGGAGGTTCAAGATACATCGCGAACCTCCATTCATTTGAGTGTATAAATTTTGAATTTATATATTGAAATGAATAAATTCGTTCTTTTTTCTCACTTCCCATAGGAGGAATATCATGGATATTTCCAAATTGACCACGGCGCTATTTGAGTTGCGGAACCATGTCGTGATCGGTCCGGCCCATGACATTTACCGTCCGGATTCAGACATGCTCGTCTTCAGGCACACTCCGCAGACGCCGTTGCCTGCCGCGGCCCAGCACTTCCTTCAGCTTCTGCTGAATGAGGCCGACATGTCGGCGTGTCAGCCAGACGCAGTCTGCGCTGTTGAGGCAGGTCTGAAAAATCCAGACAGCTTCAGCTGCAGTCCGAGTTATCGGCTGTACACCTGTTTCCGCGTCGCGCTCTATGGGATTTCCGAACCCGTGGGCGAGCACGCATGGGAGTTGCAGTTCTGGACTTTCCGCCCCCTCTGCTTTGAGATTCGGGGCGCAGTCGAGTCCGATGGCCTGCTCCACTACGAGCTCTTGCTGCCGGAAGATGGCGCTGATGTCAGCGAGGAGGATTCGTGGTACGGCCAGGTGATCGGTCGGAGCAACGGAGAAGTGCCACCTCTCTATCCCGAAGTGCCGGCGCCACGCGAAAGCGCTGAGCTGGCTTGCTTGGACGAGGAGGTGATTCGTCGGGCCTATGAGAATCTATTCTGGGCAGAAGAATAGGATCTCAACCGCTGTCCCCTATTTCCGTTCTTTTTTCCAGAGGTCTCGCAAAAAAGAGACCTCTGCCTACTTGAACGCATAAAATTATTTTGTGCGCTGAAGTAGGAGAAGTTCTTTTTCAAAAACCAAAAAAGGAGAAGACAGTGAAAACTCGCGTAGTGGCGTATGCTCAGGAGTCGCTGGATGATTATGGCGACACGTGGGAATGGTGGGTAGTGGACATCTCGTCCTTAAGGGTGGTGGACACATTCGTATCCGACGCCGACGAGGACGACGAGGATCCGGCCCGGAAATTCATCGTGGCCCAGCACCCGGACTGGGAATTCGTCCCGGCTAATGAATTGGCCGAGGAATTCTGGGACATGGTCGTCCTGGTAGCGCCCGCGCTCAAAGCACGAAAGCGCTACTTTCTGGACATTGCCCTATACGAAAAAGATAAACAGGGCAATGTGACTAATAAACGCATTTTCGGTTAGCGGCAATCCGTGGCAAAACGCCTAAACTGCCGCAGGCACGCATGAATTACGCGTGCCTTTTTTTATATTTGCGCACCAAATAGCCGCGTTTAACTACGCGCCCTTGACAAAACCCATAAAATGCGCTATAAAATTACATACTGCTTTTTAACAATCTAAAAAACATTCAAACCCTTTATTCAGGAGAATGCGTAATGACTCAGATGTTGCAGTTGAAAATTCGGGAAACCGAAATGGCAAGTACCAAAATCATTAGAAAATATCTTTCTTGGTGCGCGAACCATGAGGTTCGCCTTGGTGTGTCGCCAGAGTATATCCAGCAGGCGGCAGAAGATCATAACTTGACCATCCGGGATATTGACGCTCTGTTTGCGGCTCGAGTATTCTATAACGCAAGCATAGAGCATTTCATCAGCATGCTCGGACCATATGTTAGCGCGGATTATGTCTTTCAGCTCTATAGAATCCGCGAACTGCTCCATGGTTCAAAAAGGCAGAATGATGATACCTTAAATTTTTACTACAAATACACAATCGCCATTGTTCTCCGATTTATGCAAATATTCTTCCCTGAGTGGACAGGCGACGAACTTATTGCCGCGTCCCAGACCATGGATGAGGCCGCAAATGAAATTTGCTCGTATTTTGAGCTGGACTATCCACATACTGCTGTCCGCATCCTGTGCGATGCAGCCGAGAAGTATGAGATAAACGATGTGGAGGCGGTGAAGGAAATACTGATCAGTGATTA
>Ga0210050_1002150_pt1 | contig 19525 bp, 20 predicted proteins | sample CryGey132114_all_FD_185463 | JGI IMG/M metagenome (GOLD analysis project Ga0210050, IMG submission 185463) | Groundwater microbial communities from aquifer - Crystal Geyser CG22_combo_CG10-13_8/21/14_all (SPAdes) (version 2) | ecosystem: Environmental > Aquatic > Deep subsurface > Groundwater ...
CCGCCGAAAGTATTTCGTGTTTAATTTCATTTAGATTTGTCATTTTCTTTATTTCTTCAATGTGGTTTTTGATGAGGTGTGAATATTCCTCGGTTGTATTTATAATACCTGACGCCACGACTCCCGGGGTTAAGTTGCTCTCCCTTCTCTTCTCTTGAATTAATCGTACCAACTCACGAATATCACCTTCTTCTTTTAGTTCTTTGGAAATCTTAGTATCAATAATTGCCCCTTCTTCTTGCTCTGGCACGAATTTCAAGTTTTTCACATTTACTTCACTTAAGACGAGTTCTATATGATTATCAAGCCCCTCAAGCTTTTTATCTTTGATAAAAAGAGTTTGTAGAGGTTGTTTCACCTTTATTCCGGCTTTTGCGCGAGCTTCAAGACCAATACTTACAACCTTGCGGGTTATCTCCATTTCATTTAATATTTTTTCTTCACCCTCTGTTTGCTCCGAAACTTCCGGCCAATTTTCCAAATGAACACTCTCCTTTAAAGAATTTGAGGAAATGTCTTTGTAAATTCCTTCCGCCCAAAATGGAGCGAAGGGCGCTACGATTTTGGAAAATTGCAAAATGACAAACCCTAGAGTGGCCAAAGCATTTTCTTTAACGCTTACATCCTCTGACTTGAACCTGTCTCTTGAGCGTCTTAAATACCACTGTGATAACTCCGCTACAAATTCTCTTATTTCTCTCGCGGCTTCAAGAACTTTGTATGTTTCCATTTTTTGCGTTACCACCCTTGTGGTGCGGTCAAGTTTCGCCATAATCCACTCGTCCAAAACGTGGTTGCTTTTTGGTTTTTCGTTGTCTATTTTAGTGGTTTTGTAAAGTTTGTAAAAATTAACAACATTATTAAAGAGATTAAAAACTTTTTTAACAATCTCATCTACCGTTTTTTCATCAAAATTTTTAGGTTCCCCGGGTTGGTTGACTGAATACATCCAGAACCGAAGAGGGTCAACCCCGTATTTATCAATCATCTCCCAAGGATTTACAACATTACCCCTTGATTTAGACATTTTTTGCCCCTTGTTATCCAAAATATGACCTAAAGAGATGGCGTTTCTGTACGCCAAACCTTTGCCCATAAGTATTCCAATGGCATGAAGCGTATAAAACCATCCCCTAGTTTGGTCTACCCCTTCAGATATAAAATCCGCTGGATAAAAAATTTCTTTTGAGACACTGTTTAGTTTTGAATCTTGCGCAAATGGCATTGAACCGGAATCAAACCAAACATCAATAACTTCCGGCACTCTTTTCATCCTATTGCCACTTTTGGAGACAAGTTCAATCTCGTCTATATAAGGTTTGTGCAAATCAAGCACATATTCTTCGTCGTGGGGTATGGGAGTAAAATCCAGTAAAAGCAATGCTCCGGTAAAATGCGGGTCACCCCTGTATATTTCATAAGAGCGATCGTCATCCGCGCCCTCTACAACAGCAGGCAGAACTTCAATCCCTACGCCGTGGGTAATAATCAAAATATTTTCATTTTTATATTTTGACTCTATGTCGTAAAGAAAATTCCCAAAACGGATTTTTGCGTCAAGATGGCTCTCGCCTTTTTCCAACACGATGCGATAAGGTTTTGTTCCTTTTTGAGATTCTATCCATCGATTTTTTTCCGTCCAGGTTTTACCCTCAAAAACTCCTGGATTAAGTTCCCCCAGGCGTTCGTCAAAAACAACACCTTCCTTAGATAGCCCCAATGCGCTTGCTATTATACCCGCTGTTTCCCGTGTGCGAATAAATGGTGAGGAAAAAATCTTCGTAATACTCTCTTTACGCAATTTCTCCGCAATGTCGAGTGATTCTTCCTTCCCCTTATCGGTCAAGTGAACGTTTTTTTCATCTGAATAGCTAATCTTGTCGGATAAATTGTGTTCCGCTTCTCCGTGTCGCGCCACAAAATATTTATTACCGGATTTTTTTATTTTTTTCTTAATATCTTCCACGGAACCCATAACCTCCATTTCACTGCCGTCTTCGGAAATCCAAAGAGGCAAGGGCGTGCCCCAAAATCTTTCTCTTGAAAACGCCCAGTCCTTAACATCTCTAAGCCACTCTCCAAATCTTCCTTCTTTAATATAGTCCGGCTCCCAATTTATTTTTTTATTTTCAGAAAGGAGAGTGTTTCTCAATTTTGACATAGCCACATACCACGAATCGCGAGCGTAATATATGAGAGGGGTGTCGCATCTCCAACAAAAGGGGTAAGAATGTTCATACTTCTCTTTTTTCAAAAGTAATCCTCGTGCCGAGAGGTCTTTCACTATCTCAATAGCTGTTTCTTCATCTTTCACAAATTTACCGGCAAATATTCCGCTATGCGCGGTAAAGTGCCCTGTCTCATCCACCAAATGAAACTTTGGAAGGTTAACCTTATTCCCCAATTCAAAATCATCTTGTCCATACATTACGGCAGTATGAACAATCCCCGTTCCCTCTTCCGTCGTTACAAAATCCGCCGGATAAATTTTGAAAGCGTTTTCAAGTTTGCCGCGTTCACCAGCCGAAATATTTTCATTTAGGTATCCATAGAGTGGCTCGTATTTTTTCCCCACTAAATCAGACCCTCTTCCTTCCATTAAAACTTTGGCGTGTGGGTCTATGTGCATTAATCTATCTTTTGCAAGCCAAATTTCTTCACCCTCAATATCGGCCAAAATATAATCAATCTCATTTCCCACCGCCAAAGCGACATTACCAAGAAGCGTCCAGGGAGTGGTTGTCCAAGCCAAAAGATAGGTGTTGTCCTCTCCAACAACCTTAAACTTCACATAAACTGATAAATCTTTTATATTCTGATACCCTTGGGCCAATTCGTGGGATGAAAGGGCTGTTCCGCATCTGGGGCACCAAGGTAGCACCTTGTAGTCTTTGTATAAAAGACCGTCATCTGCGATTTTTTTTACAATGCCCCACAGTTTCTCCATATATGCCGAAGAATATGTGACATAAGGGTCATTCAAATCAAGCCAAAAACCAATCCTTTCGGTAAACTTCTGCCACTCATCAATGTATGTCCAAGCATTTTCTCTGCATTTCTTGTTAAATTTCGCAATACCGTATTCTTCAATCTCTTTTTTTGATTTTAATCCGAGTTGTTTTTCCACCTCAATTTCAACAGGAAGTCCGTGGGTATCCCATCCGGCCTTTCTTCTAACATGGAAACCTAGCATTGTTTTGTAGCGCGGAATAGCATCCTTGAACGCTCGTGATTCAAGATGGTGAATTCCTGGTTTGCCATTCGCCGTTGGCGGTCCTTCATAGAAAACAAACTCTCCAGAGGGAGATTCCCGTGCCAAGCTTTTTTCAAAAATATTATTTTCTTTCCAATATTTAAGAATTTCTTCCTCCTTTTGAGCTATGGGGCTTTTATTTTCCTCAAGATTTTCTTTATTTTGAGCCATATATAAGGAAATCTTATCACTTTTTTAATCTTTGGAAAAGAGATTGTCCCACGACATGATGTTACATTTTATAAGGCGCGACTATACCCAAGATTTTTAGTCCGTTTCTAAGAACAATTTGAACAGATTTTGTTATTGCTATTCTTTCGGTAGAAACACCCCCATCTTTTGGATTGATTATCTGATTATGAGCGTAAAAATTGTTAAAAGCGGATGCAATCTCCAAAAGATAGGAGACCAACAGATTGGGAGAATGCTCCGTATTTGCTCGCTCAACAACTTCTGGAAACCTGTAAAGCAATCTGGTTACATTGCTTTGTTCTTCTAGGGTGTTGTTTTTTCTTTCTTTTTTAAACTCTTTAATCAAATTAAAATTTAAATTGTATTGCTCAATAACCGAACTCGCTCTGGCGTGCGTATATTGCAAATAGGGACCAGAATCTCCTTCAAATGATAGAGACTTTTCCAAGTCAAAAACAATATCCTTGCCGGGAGATTGTTTAAGTATTGAATATTTTATTGCTCCTACCGCAATACTCTTTGCCAAGCCGTCCACATTTTCTATTTTTTTGTTGCTTTGAGATATTTTGTCCTTAACTTTTTTGGCAACCTCATCAATAAGCCATTCCGCCGTGACAATACTGCCGCCCCTAGAAGACATTTTCCCGGTCGGCAAACGCATTACTCCGTGTGAAACATGCTTGGTCTTTTTTTTGAGTTCTGGATATATATATTCCATAGCCTTCAGCACGACATTAAAATAATCATTGACCTCATTCGCTGTTATCACTATTGAAATATCGTACGAATATCTGTCGTATTTAATTTTCGCCAAAGCGAGCTCTTTGGCTTCATATGTTGGTATGCCGTGTGAGTTTATAAAAACCCTGGTGTGGAGAGAGGGGGTTAGTTTTTCCGCACGAAATATTGTCGCTCCCTCGCTTTTCTCAAACACTCCTTCCGTATTTTTCTCCACAAGCCTCTTGCCTTCTGAAGCGACATCACTTTCAAAAAAATAGAAGTCAAATTTGGTACCTAAAATTTTGTAGATTTTATCAAAATCAGCAAGTGTCAACTTTTTACCCAAATCATACGCGCCTTGAATTTCCTTGTAACCGCCAGAGTATATTTTTTTATTTATTTCCTCCGTAAACTTCTTAAAACCTTCATCCTTTTCAAATAATTTTGCACCCTCTGTATAAGACTTGCCAACGTCTTGAGCATTATTCCAAGACACGTTTTCTTTCAATTTAAACGCTATGGCGTTAGCTACATGTATTCCAACATCTCCTTGATAATTTACTCTTTTTACTTCTGCCCCACTCCACTCTATTAACCCGGCTATTGCCTCACCCACGGTATTGCTCATCAAGTGACCGATATGAAATTCCTTAAAAGGATTTGGGTCGGTATACTCCACCATTATTTTTTTGCCTGCGAGTTTATCGTCTCTGCCAAACTTTTCGTCGTCTTGAAGAATTTGGTCTAACGAGTCTTTCAAAAATTCTTTTGAAAGGAAAAAATTTATAAACCCCGCCCCCGCAACTTCAACTTTCTCTAAAAAGTCGTTTTTTGTTTCTATTATCGCTAACGACAGTTTCTCTCCAATTTCTTTTGAGTTTTTATTTAACTCTTTACCTAAAATTAGAGCCACATTCGTAGAATAATCTCCGTGAGAAATTTCATTGGGATGCTCAACAACAAAATCCGTAATTGGCAACTTTAAGTCGGACAGCGCTGTATTTATAAGATTTTTTATTTTTTCCATTGTTTGTATTATCATATCATTTTGCACCAAATAGAAGACCCCGCCGTCAAAGCGAGGTCTTGGTGGTTCTTACACTCCTTCTTCCGTCAACTTGAGAACAACATCAAGCGCGGATTTGAACACTTCGTCAGGGGAAAGGGAGGCATCAATGATTGTGTGATCCCTCTCTCTTGCTACAAAATGTTTGTACCCGCTTCGTACTGTGTGGTGGAACTTTATCTCTTTTTCGTCAAATCTGTTTGTATCTCCAGCTGTTTGCCGTCTCTTCAATCCAATTTCTGGATCAAGATCTAAGAGAATATAGTGAGGGCAAAGCCAGTCCTCATCCCCGATAGGTTTGAGGTATCTTCGTTGCACCACCCGAAAAAGTTCTTCAAACTCACGCAGGCCGTGTGCGTATATCTGATAGACAAAAGTTGACGCGTCTAGTCTATCAGTAACCACGTGCCTGCCACGAGCCAAAGCTGGTCGAATGACTTTGTTGAAAAGCTCCAACCGAGAAACCATAAATAGCATAAACTCGGTTTCTGGTAGCATATCGTATTGGCGAGAGAAAAGAATGTCCCTAATCTCCTCACCAAATTCCGTTCCTCCCGGCTCTCTGCAAAAAAGAAACCGCCCACTACGCATAAGGTCCTTTTTGAGTCTTTTCCACACAGTAGTTTTGCCAGAACCTTCGCCCCCTTCAAGAGCGATGAGCCTCCCGACAGTCATATGGCCTCCGAGTTAAGGACAAGTAAAAGAACTGGTTCGTTTCTGTTTTCTCCCAAAAGAATATATGTCTTTTCACTTAAGTCAACTTAATGAAGGCGGATTTGGCGAATAATCCATTTTGTAGCACTTTAAATCAAAGGGGAATATGTTCGCGCCAATAGTTTCTTAGTGTATCATATATAATATACTAAGGGTTGAGGATTGACGGGAAAAAACAAAAATCGTACTCTGTACGAGGAGTGCGATCTTTTCATAACATTTTCACCACAACGGGAGGAACCGATGAGACAATACCTTGACCTCATGGAAAACATCATGAAAAACGGAGTAGACCGCAAGGGGCGAAACGGCTGGACCAGAGCACTTTTCGCTCACCAGTTGCGCTTTAACCTTGGCGGTGGATTCCCGGCAATGACTACCAAGAAGCTGGCCTTCAAGTCCGTCTTGAGCGAGTTGATTTGGTTTCTTGAAGGTTCCGGGGACAACAACCGGCTCAAGAAATTGATCGGCAGAGAAAACACAATCTGGAGCGAGAATGCCGAGGCTCCATACTGGAAACACCTAGCCCGCTATGATGGGGATTTGGGGCGAATTTACGGAGTGCAGTGGAGAAGCTGGCAAACGCCGGACGGAAGGGAGGTTGACCAGATTGGTCAATTACTTGAGAGGATAAAGACCGACCCCTTTGACCGACGATTGGTTGTAACTGCCTGGAATCCGGGAGAGTTGAGCAAGATGGCTTTGCCACCTTGCCACATGCTCTTTCAGTTCTTCGCCTACCCGGACGGTCGCCTGTCACTTCATATGGTGCAGAGAAGCTGTGATGTGTTTCTGGGAGTGCCATTCAACATCGCTTCCTACGCCCTGCTTCTCTCCATGGTCGCACAGGTCTCCGGCATGAAGCCGTTTGAGTGCGTCATCACGCTAAACGACGTTCATATCTATCACGAACACTTTGATGCCGTCAAAGTGCAGCTTGCGCGCTCGCCTATGGTTCTTCCTCGGCTTTGGCTAAACCCCGAAGTCAGCGACCTTTTCTCATTCGGGATGAAGGACGTTGAACTTGTGGGTTACGAATCCCACCCGGCAATAAGAGCGAAAATGCTGGCTTAGTCACAGCTAGCTCGTGATCGAGGCGCCGAGATAGAAATGATCCAGCCCCTCGGTTTCGCATTGCGCGAAACCGAGGGCTGTTTTTTTTATTTCTCATCTATATAATATCCTCATGGCATTATCTGATAAGAAAATTATTGAAGAGATGAAGGCGGAAAATATTATTATCTCTCCTTTTAAAAAAGAGAATCTTGGAACATCAAGCTATGATGTATCTTTGGGCGAATATTTCTTTCGCGAACAAAAACCAAAACACTACCATAATATTTACAACATATATGACAAAATTCACACCGACCATGTTTGGGGCACAAAAGCACAAAAAGCTCCTATGGCTAAAGAGGTTTTTCAAAAATTTAAGTTTCGTTTTTCCGGTTTTAAACCAAGAGATAAGGTGATACTTTTGCAACCAGGAGAGACAATATTAGCCCACACGGAAGAGTTTGTGGGAGGCAGAGAACACATAACAACAATGATGAAGGCGAGGTCTTCAATGGGCAGAAACTTTATTGAGATATGCAAATGCGCCGGTTGGGGAGATGTTGGATACATAAACCGTTGGACAATGGAAATAACAAACAACTCTTCCAACTATGCCGTGCCTCTTGTGGTGGGAAGAAGGGTCGCTCAAATAATTTTCTTTGAAACAGGCCCCATACTGAAGCACGATTATTCAAAAATCGGTAAATACCAAAGTAAACCAAGTTTGTCTGTTCTAAAAAAATCTTGGAAACCCACTATGATGTTGCCAAAACTTTACAAAGACAGGGAAATTAAAAACAATTAACCTTTTACCTCCACACCCATTGACCGGGCACTCCCCTCTATTATGCGCATAGCTGCATCTATATCGTTAGCGTTAAGGTCTTCCATTTTCTTTTCCGCTATCTCTTTTATTTGCGCGCGTGAAATTTTGCCAACCTTGCTAGTTACATTTTTACCGGAACCTTTTTCAATGCCGATGGCTTTTAGTATCAAATTTGAAGCCGGAGGAGTTTTTAGTATGAAATCAAAAGACCTATCTTCATAAACGGAGATAACGGCGGGAATCATCTGCCCCGCCATTTCTTTGGTGGCATCATTAAATTTGGTTATAAATTCACCAATATTAATACCCGCTTGGCCCAAAATTGGCCCTACTGGGGGAGCTGGTGTCGCCTTGCCCGCCGGCATTACTATTTTAAGTTTTTTTGTTATCTTTTTTGCCATAATTGATTTTCTATGAGGGACAAAAACCGACCCCTCTGTCTTTTTTGTGTTTAGCTAGACTACTATGTTTATTGTTTAAGTTCAACCCTTTCAGTATTTTTGGATTTGGACGAAATTACCGAGACCCAAACACCTAATGATTTTGCTCTATTTTTTATATTTTTTTAATCTGCAAAAAATCTAATTCAACTGGAGTCTCGCGACCAAACATAGAAACCAAAACTCTTACCTTGCCCCTCTCCCTATCTACCTCCTTTACCTTTCCTTCCAAATCTTTGAATGGACCATCAGTAATCATAACAGCTTCATCTACAGACAAATCCACGTCATGAATTGCTTTATCGGCATTCATTCTTGCGAAAATAGATTCTACTTCCTTCTTATCAATCGGGACCGGATATACCCCAGAACCCACGAAGCCGGTTACCCTTGGGGTGTTGCGCACCACATACCAAGAGTCATCGGTAACAACCATATCTACCAAAACATACCCCGGATAAATTTTTTCTTCTTCTTCCACTCTCTTCCCGTTCTTAATTTTAATATTTTTTTCCGTCGGAACGATAATTTCAAATATTTTGTCTTCCATACCAAGAGATTCAACCCTTTGTTTCAGATTGCGAAGTACGGCATTTTCATACCCGGCATAGGTATGGATAGCGTACCAATTTCTTCCTTCTTGGATTTTTTGCTTTGACATTTTTAATTAAAGAACAATTATGCGATTAATTTTCCGAGCAAGAACGAGAACAGTAAATCAAAAAGACCCAAATATATTGAAACAATTATGGAAACCGCGATAACAACCACCGTAAAAGTGGTGGCTTGTCTTCGGGTGGGCCATGAAACATGCTTCATTTCACCTTGAGTTTCGCGAATATAGTTTATTAGTTTCATTTGATTTATTTTATATGGTATATAACCTGCAACCACCTATATTAAAAAACGCCCTTTTGGCGTTTTTTAATACTACTCCATTACTGACAGATGTCAAACTTATTTTATTTCGTAAGTAATCGTAATATTTGATGTTATTTTGTTCTCTCCGGTGGGGATATTGGGGACTGGGGCGGTCTCCCTCCCGAGCGCGTCTAGTTGTGCTGTGGTTTTGAAAAAGATTGGCTGACCATTGCCTTGTTCTGAAAATCCAACTATCCTGACAAGCTTAACCCCCAGGTCTCTCGCCAGAGTTTTGGCCTTTTCTTTTGCTTCTTCTATTGCCAAACTTCTGGCTTCTTCTTTTAATTTTTCTTCGTCATCAACTGTAAAAGAAAGGGAGCTTAAGTTGGTTATTCCCGCCTCTCCCAAGCTTCCGATGATTTTACCCGCGTCATCAACAGTCCTAACTTTTACCGATATTGTCTGTGTCACTGTATACCCAACCAATACTTCTCTGGTTGGAGAGCAATCAATACCGTTGCACAAAACTCTTGGATATTCATATTTGGGGAAAGCACTGTAATCAAGAGTTTTAATGTCTTTTTCATCAACACCAAACGACTTAATTTTGGATAACGCGGAGTTGATTTTATCCGTCACACTATTTTGTGAATCTTGCACATTTTCCGTTGTTTCGGTCACAGAAAACGAGAAAGTTGCGACATCAGGAATCGCGAAGACTTCGCCTTCGCCAGAAACTGAAATAATATTTTGGGGCACTATACCTGATCCTATGTATTTATAGTTCCTTATTGAATTTACGGTTTGCGCAAGCAAAAAAACGGAAAGAACCAAGACAAGAGCCGGCACATAACGCCATACTTTTGCTTTTACACTGTTGTTGTCATTATCGTTCATATTTTTATAATTTATATATTAACCTAGTTTGAGACGTATTATACTACCATATCTTTCTAAACTTCTTCGCTTACCGAAATAAGAAGATTTTCAAAAAGAGACGCTACGGTCATTGGCCCCACTCCACCAGGAACGGGGGTTATGGCAAAAACCATCCTTTCTACTTCATCTGAAACAACATCTCCGACAAGTTTTCCTTTCACTCTGCTTAAACCAACGTCAATCACAACCTGTCCAGAAGAAACATAATCTTTGCTTATAAGACTAGGGTGTCCCGTGGCTACAATCAATATATCTGCTCTTTTGGTTTCTTCGGGGAGATTGGTTGTTTGACTATGGCAAACCGTAACAGTCGCCCCCTTGTTAACAAAAGCAATGGCTGTGGGCTTGCCAACAAGATTAGAGCGACCAACTACGCAAATTCTTTTTCCCACAATAGGAATTTTGTAATAATCAAGCAAGGTTAATATTCCTTTGGTGGTTGCTGGGATAAATTTGGAAAAACCTAAATACAGTTTTTTTGTGTTTAAGGAAGTTAATGAATCAACGTCCTTTTCTGGATTTATGGCTTCAATTATGGCTAATTTATCTAACTCTTTCGGTAGGGGCAGTTGAACAATTATTCCGTGGGTATTTTTATCATTATTTTCCTTTTCAATAACACCAATAATTTCTTTTTCATTTGAGTTGGCAGGAATACCAATAACAGTCACTTCAACCCCTATTGAATCGCCAAATATTTTTTTCTGCCGTACATAAACATCTTGAACCGCATCTTCTCCAACTTTAATAATTACCAGTTTAGACTTGAAAGGTAATTTACCAAAAGCCACTTTAAGTTGCTCTCTCGTATTATCTCTAATTTTTTTTCCGTCAAGAATTATTGCCATAATCTCTTAAACCCCAAAGTCTAACTGTGTAAAAAACTACCGAGGACAGGAAGGTTCCCAAAAATATTCCAGCCACAACATCACTTAACCAGTGGACGCCCAGAAACAATCTGCTAAATATAATCAATAATAGAAAAATTATTACAACGGTTTTGAAAAAATCTTCAAGAAAATGATCGGATATTTTGTGTTTGAAGTAAAAGACGGTTACAAAGATAAACGCGGCCGCCACGGTGGCGTGGATGCTTGGAAAGCTCCAACCCGTTTCGGTAACAAAACCAACAGGTCTTGTGATTAAGAAAGTGCTTTTAGCCACAAGAGCGGAAATCGTCGAAATGGAGACAGATAATAAAAGTGTAAATGCTCCGGCTTTATATTTGTTTACCAAAAGAAACACAGAAGCTGTTAATGTAATGGCAAAAACCGCCAGCGGGTCCAGTATTGCGTTTAAGTTTGAAAAGAACGGTACGAACATTCCAACCCCAGAAATAAAAAATTTGTATGTTTGCTGGTCTACCGATGGGAAAAATACTCCATACTTGACCAAAAAAGCTACCAACAAAAAAGCTGCTAGTGAAAACAAAGAAATAAAAACGATTTTTTTCTGTTTCAAAAAATTGCTCACCAATATATACTACACAAAATTGTGAGTAATGTGCTAACCCTATCTTTCTTGATCTTCTAATACCCTCTTGCGAAGATTACCTTCTTTTAAAATCTCTGTTGATTTATTTACTGCTGACTCTTGAGCTCTGTCTATCTCAAAATCATTAGTATTTTCTGGTATGTTGTTTATAATCTCTTCGGCACTTCTTATCAATCTATCCGCATTTTCTAAGTTGGAAGAAACTTCATCGCCACCCCTTAAATCAGAACGAGCTTCATAGAGAGATTCTCTGGCTTTTATAATCAGAGCTTTTATGTGAATAACCCGCGCTGTTTCAATATTTTTAATGTTGTTTAAAATTGCTGTTATTGAGTTTATTTTTTCTTCACTTTTTTCAATTCTCACTCGTATTTCTTCATTATTTTGGACACCGACTTGTTCCAAGTTTTCTTTTGAGGCTTCTGACTCAATCTCAACAAAAGGCGTGGTTTCTCGTTTTTTTGTTTGTAAAAGTTCCACTCTAGATTCAAGAGATTTTTCATTACCAGACAATTCTTCCTTGAGCGAAACGGCTTCTATGGCTTTATCCGTATGATTAATTATTTTTCTTTTTAGTTCTTCTCTTTGTTCTTCTGACAACCTATCTTCGGCTGAAAGTTTCCCAATTTCTACCAATCTTCTTTCTGCTAACTCCAGATTCCATTCTGCTCTGTCTTGTGAACCGCCAACGAACAGTCCTCTGACCTGCTCGTTTATGTTGGTTTTGACGCCGTACAAAAAATCTCCCGGCAAAGTACCTTCGGCCAAAAGACCTGTGCTTCCAACCACAAAAACCACAAATAACACAGAAACCATAGCAGTATGTCTGGATAAATAAACAAACCATCTAAATTCATTTCTTGCGCTTGCCACTTCTTGCACGATAACAGGCGTCTCTTTTATGAAGGTTTCCAGTTTGAGACGAATCCCCTCTTTTTTTTCTTTTGAAAAAGAAATCGTCTCTGATTTTTTAAAAAATTTATTTAAATCTATTTTCATATTTTTAAAATTTCTTTCATTTTATTCGTTGCCCTGTGAAGTCTGACGGATACGGCATTTTGGCTTTCTTCTTTTATTTCTGAAATTTCTTTTATGGACAGCCCGTCAATATACCGCATAATCATTACTTCTTTGTATTCATCTTCCAGCTTGTCTAGAGTTTTTGTTAATAAATGTATTTCTGATTCTTGCTCAATTTTTTCATGCGTATTTTCCGGTGGGTCAAAATTGTGGTCCTCCGCTAGTTGATCTAAAGATGTAGTTTTCTTTTTTCTATAGTGGTCAATTATCAAATTGTTTGCCACTTTGTACAAAAATGCTCTGATATTCTTTATTTCACCACCTTGCGCCAGATACTGCCAAACTTTAGTAAATGTATCAGCGACCAAGTCGGTTGCCCTTTCCTCATCTGATACTCGGAAAAAACAATGTCTGTAAATTTGGTCAGAATAAAGGTCATAGGCGTTCAAAAAATTATTTTCAATTTTTGCTGATACTCTCTTCATAAAAGACGCTTTCGTGGGTTTATTCTTACCAGTATACCTTGATGAAATTAAATATAGAAAACTTATTAAAATACAAAACGGGTGGACATCTCTTGTCCACCCGTTGTCTTTTCATCCCGCTAGGTCAGAGTCAGTTTGACCCATTCCTATTGATGCTTTCTTCGAGCGCCCGCCGAACCATAGACGGCCTTCTGGCTCGGAAACAGTTCGTGGCCCACCTGAGATCGCCCTCGGTGAAACCGTAACGCCTCATCAGATGTTCCCGAACATTGGGGAGATAATCTTCCCCCCTGGAACTGGGAATTCCGATGGTGCCGGCCAGTTGTCCGATGCACAGCATGTCTTCCGCGATGATTTCTCCGAACTCATCTTCGGAACTGACGGGGTTGTCCTTGGTCGCACGAACACTCGCGAGACCCTTTCTCGCCATCACACCAACGGCACGAGCTTGAGCACCCATTTTCTACCTCACAGGAGAAAAGTGAAAAAGAACAGACGCGAATGCGTCTTAATACATAGTAGTTAAATACGCCATGCTGTCAATATGTTAGATAAAAAAATAGAAATAGTTACAAAACAATTAAAACGGTGCCGATGATTATGATGGCAGAAGCATAGAGTTTTCTTCTAAGATTTTTTTCGTGGAAAAGTTGGCCGCCGACAAGGGTGATGAAGAATGAAGAGCTTCTCTTTATGGCAGACACTAGCCCCACAAACGCCAATGCCAACGCTTGCATTTCAAACAAGCGATACAACACCGTAAGCAAGGAAGATAATATAATATTTTTTTTCTCCAGTTTAAAACCCATAGATATTTCTTTAGCACCCCTTCCAAGAAAAAGTAATATGGGAAAATACCAAATAGCAATAAAAAAACTCATAAAAAACATATAATTCGCAACGGGTACGCCAAAGTTAAAGATTATAGCGCGATCAAAAACTCCCGCAAATGAATACAATATCAATGAAATAAAAATGAATTTAAAATATTTGGAGCTTTTGAATATTCTGAATGGATGCATCAAATCATGTTCGGGATGAAGGGTCAAAATATAAGACCCAACTATCATTAGGAAAATCCCCAAAATTCCTTGTTTATCCAATATTTCATTTAGCAAAAAGAAACCCGCGATAGCTGTAGTGCCTGGGCTAAGCGCCAAAAAAGGCGACACAACACTAATCTCCATATGACGCATTGCTTTGGCAAGCATATAAAATGCCATTGACGTAAGAAGAGAGGATCCCACTATGATAAGTAGAGACGCGTTATTAACATTGCTCCAATCAATAAAAAATAAAAACGGAATGGAAAATATCAAATTTACGAATCCGGTAGCAACAGACAGGTCAATTGAATGAACTCTCTTCAGAGATTTTTTTTCTATCAGAGAAGAAGCGGACAAGAAGAGAGCTGACAGTATCGCGAATAAAAACCATTTCATATTTCAATATTACATCGTATTACCGTAAACCAATAGCCATTTCAAGTACCCTGCCGCAAGTATCGTTTAGGTTATTAGATATTGGCACATCTGGAATTTTAAAAGCGAGCATTTCTCTTATAAACCTTTCTTCTGGAAATTCTTTTTCAATCCCCACCACTATTCTAAACTTTTCAGAAGAATATCTGGTTACAAACTCCCCCAATTCAAATAAAAAGGTGTGTGCGTATGAGGATTGCTCAATGTTTTCTGTAGACTTCGGCAACCAAAACATTACCACTCCGTGACGAGCCGCATATTCAAGATAAAGACGCTCCCATTCAAATTGTTCTCTGTATTTTTTACCACCAATATCGCTCTGTTTTTCTATTCCCCTTCTCGGCGAAGCAACGCTAATGTTGGGATTAATTTGGAAAAATCCTATTGCCTCGCTTTGCCAGTCGTGAACACCTTCTGTGGGGCCGGCCAGAAATATAAGCGGACCGTTTATTTCTTCATGATTGGGGGCGATTAGTATTTTTCCCATAATTAAAAATGACAAGCTGAAAGTCCGTTTTTCAGTAAATATTTCTGGTGATATTCTTCTGCTTTATAAAATTTTCCAGACGGAATAATTTCCGTAACTATTTGATTTTTTAAGATACCCGATTTTTCAATATTTTCTTTGGACTTTTTTGCTTCTAGCTCTTGCTTTGGGGTTTTAAAAAAGATAACAGAACGATATTGATGTCCTATATCAGGACCTTGCTGGTTAACTGTTGTTGGGTCGTGAATTTTCCAGAATTTTGAAACAAGATCTTTGTATGAAATTTGGGTATTGTCAAAAAGCAAGCGAACGACTTCGGCGTGACCTGTCTTGCCAGTGCAGACATCCGAGTATGTCGGATTTTCTTTATCTCCCCCCATATACCCAACCTCTGTTTCAATAACTCCAGGCAAGATTCGGAAAAATTCCTCAACTCCCCAAAAGCATCCCGCACCGAAAAAAGCTTCTTCTTTTTTTTCATTTTCAATCATTGAGTATCGCTTTTCTGTTTTCATTAAAGAAAAATTCAATTCCATCCCACCAGCCATCCCCGTCTGTATCTTTTTTATTTTGATCGGTGTTTGTGCAAGCGGTATTTTCAAAATATGATCCCAGACAAGATTCTTGAAAATCGGTCAGACCGTCTTCATCGCTGTCTTTGGACATATCCAATAGTTTTTTTTCAATAAAATCTTTAGCGTCTGTTTCCTTTGGTTGATAAAACCACCCACGATTAGGGTCTATGGCGAGAATCTTTAGAGACCCTGAAAACTGGTCTCTGGCAAAATAAATGTATCCGCGCAAAACCCCCTCTTGTCTACCTATACTGTCTCGTCTCAAACTGGTAGAAAGAATCACCTGACTCTTATCTTCCGAGTTGTTTATATAATCTTCTTTTTTTATATCTTGCACAAACTTTGTAAGATTATCAATTATGAGGAGGCACTCTTTTTCTTTGTCTGGGTTAGAACAAGTTTCTGACTGTTGATATGAGAGGTCTTTAATTCTTGGAATATCACGAGCGTTGAGAGCACTGACATATTCGTCAAAGACCGCCCACGCTTGATTGAGAGATTTGATTGGCTCTCTTGGTAAATTTTCACTTTGGACGCTTTCTAATTGTTCCGTTGAATCAATAATCTCATTTTCCAAAGGGGTGTCTGTGACTGCCGGTGGCGGAGTTTTTTTAGTATTAAAAAAGATAACTGTAATAATGATTGCCACAATTATTATTACTGCGATTGTTATAATAAATTTTTTATACATATCGGTATTATACCAATTTCTTCCATATTCAGTCCAAAATAACATTAAAGAACAATGAAAAACAGAACCCTCGCCACCGTTACAAGTGGCGAGGGTCAGCGCGATTTGTACGACCCCCCATAGTACGAACCGCGCAGAAATTCTTTTGCCATTTCCAGCCCACAACTGCAACTTCCACCCTCCATTGACTTCAGACACCCCATGGGATGGTAATCAGACTCGGCCTGCCTGACAATGAATCTGATTATCTTCCTCCCCACTCCACTCTTGGGGTCCCTCAAATTCTTGAACCTTGATATCTGGCGGGATATCTTGGCTCGACGCTCCAGCGCTGACAGTTCTGGCATACATGCTCCTTGGTAAGGGTTCTATTCTATATAGAGCATATACTCCGCCCAATGACTGTCAACACTTTATATTTTATATTTTATAAAAAGATTAGCCATCTAGGGTGACCGACGGGGCTCGAACCCGTAACAACCAGATCCACAATCTGGGACTCTACCAATTGAGCTACGGCCACCATACTGAACTTGCAAATAATAAATCTGTCAAAAATAAAAATTCTCATTTTTACTTTGTGCGCGGGAGAGGACTTGAACCTCCACACCCTAGGGGCACTACCACCTCAAGGTAGCCTGTCTACCAATTTCAGCACCCGCGCATTGGTGGTGTGATTATATGGCAGTTACTGGCTTTTTTCAATTTCTTACTATGCCTTTGTCTTTTCCTCTTTTTTTTCTGTATCTTCTACCGCCATTACCGTATCTTCATTTTTTTCTCCTTCTATAACCTCATCGCTGTTTTCTTCAATAGATTTAATTTCCGTTCCAATCTCTTCCTCATCACTTTCAGTAACAAAAGCATCGCCGATATCATTAACGGGAATTGTTTGGGTATTTCTCATTTGTCGTCTAATTTCTTTCGCCGCTTTGTCGCGAATATGATAGAGCTTGGACTGGCGAACTTTTGATCTTTTAACAATTTCTACTTTATCTATCATTGGTGAGTATAGAGGAAAGATTTTTTCAATCCCAACACCGCTTGAAGTTCTACGAACAGTAAAAGTCGCTCCCGGTTCTTTGCCGTGTTTAACCGAAAGAACAAGACCTTCAAACACCTGGAGTCTTGTTTTCCCTTTTTCTTGAATTTTTTGCCAAACTTTTACAGTATCTCCAGCCCTCACGCCCAGATTCTGTCTTTGCTTAACATCTACGGAAGTAAATTTTACTGTTGCTGTATTCATTTTCGTGGAAACCAGTCTACCATACGGATTTTAAGAGAGCAAATTATAGAATCTATCAACCGCTTTTTCAAAATCTGGCGGATACGGAGCCGTTATTTCCAAAATTTTTCCGTCTAGGGTATTTATTTTTATAGTTCTGGCATGGAGTGCTAGTCTGGCAAATCCAAACTCTTTTGCTTTTTTGGGAGCGTACAAACTGTCGCCAACAAGAGGGTGCTCAATGGCTTTGAAATGAACTCTTATCTGGTGTGTTCTTCCTGTTTCCGGATAAACTTCCACCAAACTAAAGCCGTCCTTTCTACCAAGAACTTTGAATTTGGTTTTGGAGTTTCTCATTTCTCCTCTGGTGTTTTTCACCGACCATTTTCTAAAATCACTTTTACTTCTGCCAATGGGCAGGTCTATTTCTCCCCTATCATCTTTTATTTCCCCCCAGACAATGGCGTGATAAACCTTTTCCACACTTCTGTCTTGAAATTGCTTTTTTATAAAGCTGAAAGTTTTTTGGTTTTTTGTCAAAACAAGAACTCCTGATGTTTCTTTATCAATGCGATGAACAACGCCATGTCTTTCCAAGACCGCGCCGGTGGAAAGCACGGTCGGTTCGCCAACACCTCGAGCTTGCGAGTAGCGAGACAGAACCCAATCCGAAACACTTTTTTCTTTTGTCTTTCCGTCGGGATGGACCATTATTCCCGCGGGTTTATTAATAATGACGAGGTTTTCGTCTTCATAAAGAATTGTTATTTGCTCAATGGGAGACATCAGATAACTATATCAAACTTGATTCAGGATAATATCTAATATAATCTAAATATGTTGCGCGCTTAGCTCAGTTGGTTAGAGCACCTCGTTTACACCGAGGGGGTCAGGAGTTCGAATCTCTTAGCGCGCACAAATTTGTGCGGAGATTCGAAAGCCGGAGTGATGTTTTGTGAGCACACAAAACAACGAGGCGGGGTGGCAACCGAGGTGAGCGACGGCGATCCGAGAGTTGTGACCGAATCTCTTAGCGCGCACAGAGATATTAAAGTAAAATGAGATTATCGTGCGGTAAGAAAGAGTTTGCTATGTATTAAATTTGCCGAGGTGGCGGAATTGGCAGACGCGCTGCGTTCAGGTCGCAGTGGGAGCAATCCCGTGCGGGTTCAAGTCCCGCCCTCGGCACCAAATAAAAAAGAATATTTTTATTTTGTGTCCGATAAAGTTTTGCTTTGGCAAGTGGGACTTGAAGACCTTGAGTATATCGCACGGACCCGCCCGTTGGCGGGGAGTACGATACGAAAGGTGTACAGAATCTGTAAGATTCAAGTCCCGCCCTCGGCACCAAAATGGAACTCAAAGGTTTTGAATAGATTTTATATTGATCTCTATTTATGGTATAAATCATATGGAGCGAAAAGAAAACAACCATAGCCGAGGAGGATGGTATGGCAAGAATTCTTATCGCAGAAGATGACGACATCCTGCGAACAGTTCTTGGAACCGTTTTGAAAGGAGCCGGTCATGAAGTAACAGCCGTTTCAGACGGATCAAAGGCGTGGGCGTTGATTGAACAAGGGCAAATGTTTGACGCCATTATCTCGGACAACAATATGCCGAGAATGGACGGGACCGAACTGCTCCGAAAAGTAAGAGAAAGTTGTGCTTACTCTGGAGTGCGGTTCACGCTCATGAGCGGGAGGGACAGTTTGCCCAACGGGAAAAGATTGGCGGATTTGTGTTCTGATTTTGGCGCCAGATTTTTCCTTAAGGGCAGTTTCAGGCCCAATGATTTGATACAAGAAGGGCTCCACTAGGCGCTGTGTACGGTGTGCCTAGAAAAGCAGAGCTTCAGCTGGCTCTGCTTTTTTTCTTTTAACAGGAAACCCCGCATGGAGAGGGCGTCTTTAGTATATGTATAGCCCTCGGAATGCGGGGATGAATGTTGTATCTTTGTATCTATGAGAATCCTGCGTTTGAACCACAATGTTTATCAA
>Ga0210050_1002151_pt1 | contig 19493 bp, 8 predicted proteins | sample CryGey132114_all_FD_185463 | JGI IMG/M metagenome (GOLD analysis project Ga0210050, IMG submission 185463) | Groundwater microbial communities from aquifer - Crystal Geyser CG22_combo_CG10-13_8/21/14_all (SPAdes) (version 2) | ecosystem: Environmental > Aquatic > Deep subsurface > Groundwater ...
ACAAGCTGTCTAATAAAGGGCCTGCCTATTTAAGGCACGCTCTTTATATGGCTTCTGTTGCCTGCCTAAAACATAATCTTCAGTTACGCAATCTGTATCATACGAAGATATCTCAGGGCAAAAAGCCAAAACAGGCGCTTATTTGCGTGGCTAAAAAGTTAGCTCATATATGCCTAAGCATGCTTCATAGCGGGCAAAATTATAACCCTGCCAGGGTCTTTAGTTGCGCTTAGTTTTAAAAGAGCGATTGTTCTTTGAAAATCTATTAAAATTTATCTTTACTCTTTATAGGATGTCTTTATACTAGTTTTAAAATTTTCTATTATAATGCACCCTGAATATATGCTGTGTATCCAAAGTCGATAAACTCCACTTGTCCATCTGATACAGGCCTTCTACCGGCGCATAACCCGCGAATTCTCCAAACTCCATTATAAACTCCTGATCCTCGTCTATAGAATAAGCCATCTCTACGAATATATTATGATGTCCGTCGTAATGCACCCCTTCTCCGATATGCTGCCTGAAAACGTCTATAATCTTCGAATAAGCGTATTTAAAACCGAGGGAAAGTTTCTCGCTGTGTTGATAATCCAATTCCAGGCCGATATGATTTACGTTATCATCCAAACCAATAGTATGCTTATCTATATTGCGGGTAAAACTCAATATGCCTGTAAGCTTTGAGAACGGCCTGTATATCAATTTTGTTTTATAAATGCTGTAATAATCATATGGCGGGAGGTCAAAAAATCCCTGGTTGTACAAAAACGGCACCATTTTATCCAACAGCATGCCATTCTTCGTTTCCGTGGTTACGTAGGAATTGTTAAAAAGCCCTCGAGGGGTATCTTGAGGGTCATTAGTCCTTTCATAAACGCCTTCCCACGCGAGATTATCCATCAGCTCGTATCTTATCCCCAATCCGACATTTCCAAGCGAAGGATCTTTTCCGTCCACGATACTGCTGTTTTCCACAAATCTGTCGTCTTCGCTGTAATAATCCGTAAAAGAGTAGGAAGTTTTAGCATAAAATAACGGGTCTAAGCCCGCTATTGTTTTAGGGAGCTTCTGATATGAGCCAAGGGCCTTCAGCGTCATTTTCGGAGTCACTTTTAACGTAGACTCAACCCTTGTCACTGTTTCGAGATTCTTGCCGTTATCTTTATGAACATTCCTGAAATTTAATTTAGTGTTTAAATTATCGTCTAAAAAATCGCCTTCTGTTTTAAAATTAAATGTCATCCTGCCCCTATCAATGCCATCGCCTACAGCAATAGCCTCATCTCTATCGAGCATCTTTGAAAACCTTATATGCTTGCTATAGAATGCCTCTTTTCTGGTATACCTGTAATTAGACAACCCCGGATAAAAATCCTGGGCCATATAATTTGCCGTCAATGCTGTCTTGTATGTCTTGCTTAAAAGCCCTAGGCTGTAAGCAACTCCGTCGTAAGATGTCTTCATGTCATTCGCTTCGTCTACCTTTGTTTCGCTTCCTGCCAATTCCGCAACAATATCCCATTCTGAGGCTATATTATAAGTTGCGTCAAGGCCTAAAACCTGGTTAACCGACTCCATTGTTCCGGCATTCATACCGCCTTTAAATGTATAAATAGATCCCAGCGTAAATTCCGGAGTAACTTCTGTCTTTGTCCTGAATGCGGCAGGGATACTCGTAACATTCTCATAATCATCCCATAGGCTCATAGGGGTTGCCGCTGTCATATTATATGTGGAACCGGGCCACATATCTCCATTCAAAGATACGCCTCGTAAAAAAGTAAGCCTGTCATTGTACTCATTGCTTTTTTTAGTATAAAAAGAAAGCCTGCGTACCCATCTCCCCTGCTTAAGAGGCGTAAGTCCGCTATCCGGATAAAATAACCTGCTCGGGTCATACTCGTCTAACCAGGGGCTTTCTTCCCAGTAAACATGGTTATTGGAAAGCCTGAGAGGATCGTCCGAAGAAAACGCCTGCGCCTGGTCAGCCATTAAAAATACCCTTCCATTGAAGGTCCTGTCTTCATTAATATAATCTACCCAGAATTTTCTTATCGGCATATACTGCCGGTCTATCTCTGTGCCGGTAGGTATGGGATTGTAATTTGTGCTCCAATCTGCGATACCCGTAGGCGTATTAGGCGTTGTGAGGTCGTGCTTGATCTTAATCTCGCTGAGGTTTATGATATTGCCCTTATTTGACCTGTAGACTTCATTTATAGTGCTTCTGTAGTTAGACCAGTATTTTAATTTTATATCAGCATAATCTCCGCCTAGCGTGGAAGTAATCCTGACATCTTGAGTGCCTACGAATGTCCACGGGTCTATTGCAATCTGGCTATAAACATTAAAACCCGCCTGATTTTTAGTATCTAGATTGATCTCTAAACTGTCATATATTCTTTTATCATATGTATTATATCTGTCCTGGCCCCACAGGTATCTCCAGTTCTCTTCATAAGGCACCCCGATCAGATCGCTATTAGCGTCCTTCCACAAAAAATCCTCTGAAGTAAGGCCCATAGACAACCTGAGTTCTCCGCTAATCTTGCCTTTAGCATTGCCGGCTTTGGCCACGGCAACAGGTTCTTCTTCAAAACATTCATTGCATTGCGGGGCATCAGACATCTCTCCTGGCCGCATATTCGGATCAGGCATATTTACATATTGATCGACCTTACATTTAGTCTTATTGCCGGCAATAGGTTCTGTATCAAAATATTCGCATCCCGGTTTGTCAGACATCTCTCCGGGCCGCATATTCGGATCAGGTATATTTTCATATCGCTTATATTCATTATTATCTATTTCTCTTTTCAGGGAGCTCGCCTCTTCGTATGAATTCAGCCTGCCTTTCTCGCGCATATTAATCTCTGCTTTCACCAGATCCAGGTAGCCTTGAGCCTCGTCGTTTCTGGGGTCAAGCCTCACTGCCTGTTCCAGCGTCTCCTGCGCTTCATATAATTTGCCTTTATGATAATAATCTATCCCTTTGCTGTAAAGGCCGAAACTTTCGGCGATATCCTGCTCCTGGGCATACACCACCAGGACGCCGGTAAACAATATCAACAGGGTATAAAATATTAATTTTTTAGTCATCTGTCTTGGATTGCTTCGTCGTCCGCCACAGAACTTTGGCGGACTCGCTCGCAATGACATTTTAAAATGTCATTGCGAGCGAATGAAACGAGCGAAGCAATCTTCTATGTATTACTTCCACAGTTTCTTCAGTGTAAAGTATGCCTGAGTCGGTACCCTTTCGTCAAGTTTTCCGCTGCGTTTTTTTAATGCGCATATGCCCCACCATTCCTCGTTTATATTCAGATTCTGGGGGGCTTTTATATCAAAATAATACGCGCCGTTTGACCAGCTCGCCACGGTATCATGGATGCCCCATCTCGCAGCATCATTTTCTTCCAGCTTCCACCATTCATCTGTCCACTCGAATACAAAACAACCTATTGAATTTCCCGCTCCGGTCCCGCTAAAAATATTTTTTTCCACCTCTCTTACTTCTGCTTCTATAAATTCAGCCTGTATGGCATGGTCTTCCTTTTCTAAAAATGCGTCATACCTGTCGCAGCCGAATTCTGTTATGAGAACAGGTTTATTAATCTTTTTTTGAGCTTCTCTGAAAAAACTGCCGAATGACTTGCCCCTGTATATTGAGCACCCCAGAATATCTATGTCAGGCGTTACGCCCACCGCAGCGTCTATGTCTGTAAGTTCTGCGTTGGCTAAAACCACGGGGTGAAGTTTGTCTATCTTATGTATTTCCCTGGCGATTTCGTTTACGAAAGAATAATAAAATTTCGCCCTTGCCTGTCTTTTTAAAAACGGGTCATCTAATTTTTCTATTGTCTCCGTAGTCCATAGATTCATGCTTTGCGGGCCGTATGAAAACGATATGTTGTTCTCATTGCCGAGTATCCATACCAGGATTCCTTTTTCATCTTTATAAGTCCTCACCATATCCAGGACATCTTTTTTTACCCTCTCCCTGAAAACAGGGTCTGCGTAATTAGGTTCCTCCCAAAATCCAAGCCAATGCCCCATTGCCACCCTTATTCCGAATATATTATATAGATCCCTCATTGTATCTTTTGTGGCTTTTACATATTTGCCGGGCTGGTAAACCCTTATAGTATTTACGCCAATCTCTTTCATCAGCTCCCCGTCCACTATATGAGGCCTCCTGGCATCGCTCCAAAAATCATATTCGTGGTTTTTGCCTATCGGCACAGGGTTGTAAGCCATGCCTTTGATAATATAAGGCTTGTTATTAACTATTAATTGAAAGCGTTTTCCTGAAATTGTTTTTATATAAACCCTCCCTGCGCCTTGGATGTGGGAAAACGCAAATAATAAAGAAGATATTATTAATATAAGCGCAATTACTCCGGAAATTACAACTATAATTATTTTTTTCATATAAGCTTATAAGATTGCTTCGCTCGCTTCGTTCGCTCGCAATGACGCGTCGTAGAGTACGTCATTGCGAGGAGTCCCGATTTATCGGGACGACGAAGCAATCTTTTTCTATCTATTCGTATTTTATGTCATCTAAATAAAATATAGCCCCGTCCGGGTTCACATCAATATTAGTGCCCCAGCAAAATCCTCCGCTTATGTAGCTGAGATCCTTGCCGCTCAGGTCTATTTCATACTTCTGCCAGTCTGTAGTCAACATCACAGGTCCTATGCCTGCTATATCTGAATCAGGATAAAGGCCTGTTATGCCGCCCATCTTGAACTCCTCTACCCTCTCCCCGCCCTTCGCGCCTCTTGCCCAGAATGTGAGTTTTGTGGCGCCTGTCAGGTCAAACCCGCCTTTTCTATCGCCCCAATTATTTGCAGGGCTCTGCCAATACAGGCCTACCCATCTTGCGCCCTGGCTCACGGTATTAGAATATGTTATCTTTATGCAAGTGGTTCCTCCATGAGGATTGTCAAAATTAGCCGTTTCTACCTTAATGTCGGAATAATCTCCCATGTAGCCTGAAGGTATGTAATGGTTATCAGGGGATCTTGCGTCTGTATACACCTTAAACCCCTTAAAGCCTGTTACTTTTCCAGCGGTAGAAGAACCCATACCATAAGTATCTTCTTCATCATAAGAATAGTTTGCCTTTGCTACCTGCTTTGCGTCTTCCGGTATATTGGACTTTGCCTGCGGTTGGCTTGACCCGCCACAGCTTGCTATGCAGAATACTATTAATCCTGCCAGCGTTAACAATGTTAAGCTTAAACTTTTCTTCACTTTCTCCTCCTTTTCTTGCTATTTTAGATTGTTTCGCTTCGCAATGACGTCATTGCGAAGCCCTGCTATAATCAAGGTCGAAACAATCTTTATTATTTTATTCCATAATTATCCTGGTAGTTATATTAACTATAATATCACACCCCCTTTCATTTATTCCATATTTCTTTATAAGTAAAATAAGATTTCCTGAGCTGTCTTAAGAATGGGCTGGATTTCCCGTCACCCTGGCTCGCAACGCCAAGCCATTCCTCGTAATTCCATCCGTCAGGAAAAGGGCCTGACCAGTTTCTTTTCGCGTCATGCACGCTAGGCTCATACGCCTTCCACCACTCATCAACCCATTCAAAAAGCATCCCGCCTATAGAGTTTCCTGCGCCGGGACTACCGGCCGAATTATACACAATGTCCTGCCACGCATTTTTAAGGTATTCTGCCTGAGCCTCTTCAGCGGCCTCTCTGGATTTTCCTTCCATGTATGCAGGGCAGCCGTATTCCGTTATCATAACAGGTTTACCCCATGTATCTTTCACATTCTCCCAGAAACTCGCGCCAAACCCATATTTGCCTCTGTATGCGTTTGAACCGTATATGTCCACGCTAGGCAACAGGCTGGAGCATGTATCCAGAAACGTAAGGTCTCCATTACAGATCCCCACTGGATGGTCCCTGTCCATAGACTTTATCATGCTGGCCGCTTCGTTTACGAATTCATAATAAACCTTGGGATTTCTTTTTGCGTTATTAGCTACGCCATAATTATTTTCATTTCCGAGCATCCAGAATAAAATATACGGCTCATCCTTAAACTCTTCCACCATCTTTTTTACGCTTTCCATCATATTTTTTCTGTGCTCAGGATTTGTATAATCAGTGCCTTCGTACCAGCTCGCGCCGGAACCTATGGTATACGCGCCAAAAAGATCGCCCATTATTACCATGATACCGTAACGCTGATACAGTTCTTTCAAAAGCCCCTTGTTTGAGGCGTGATGATAAAGCCTGATTGTATTGCATCCCATTTCCTTTAATAATTGAAAATCGCCCACTGCCTTTTCATCCGGATCCTGCGTGTTATTTAAATTCTTATCCACCCACGCGTCATAAGGCCCGTCTATCTTTCCGTTTTTATTGTAGTCCGCCTGCATCCAGTCATCCATGGTGCCTTCGTCGGGGCTTTGGCCTATCTTGCTCAGAGTATACGCCACGCCTTTTATTATATACGGCCTGCCTTCCACCCTTAACTGCCAGTGTCCATTTTCATATTTTACAAGGTCCACCTTACCGTCTCCGGCCTGTTTTACCACCTTTCCTTTTCTTGCGTTTTTCTCTTTAAAAAACTTCCTTTTTACTTTGTCAAAAAATCCAAGTTTTCTTATTTCCCCGGGCGAGACTATAAACCTGTCATTCGCTATATTGCTGTCAAGCCCGTTCTCCACTCTTATACTTGCGCCCGCTAATTCCATCTCAAGTTCAGGATGATTCCTCAATAAAAAATATGTCCTGTCGCTTGCCACCTGGGCTATGTACCAAGGCGTACGAAAATAAGTCCAGCCCACTGATTTAGGGAAATGCACCACTATAGCGTAGTACGCCTTTATGGCCTGTGTTAAAAGCCCGGATTTCTCAAGGTTTAAGCCGATATAAAATAAACGCACGCCAGGCGGCTCGGGCGCGCTGGACCATTTATAAAAATTTGCCTCCAGGTCGTCCGTATTCACGAAATCCCAGTGGTTTCCTTCCAGCCTGCCTTCGTCCCTGGCCTTTCTATAGCGCGGATCCCAGTTTACGCTCGATGTGTTTGGATGTATAGCCTCCCCCACTGCCTGCGAGAGCCCTTCCTGATCCTTTATGATATAGGCGTATTTATCAGTGCCGGCATTTATAAAATATCCATATCTTTTATAATCTACGATTGCCTCTTTGCCTGGATCGTAAAGCGTGATAGTGGTGCTGGGCCTTTCCTTAAAACCAGGCGTAGGCTTTGTCTCTTCTTCCTCAGTCACGTCGGGCTTTTTCTCTGATTTTTCTACGCTAGCCTGGCTTTTTTCCTTTACGCTCCAGTACCAGCCTCTCGGATCCCAGTTCTGGGCAAAACTATAATCCTTTATAGCTATGCCAAAGGCATCCTTCGCCTCTTCTATCTTTCCCTGGGAAAGATACGCCTCGCCTTGAATAAAAAAACTCGTGCCTACTGCGTTCAAGGCCTCGTACTGGTCCATAATATCTGTTGGGGGAAAATCGCTTAAAGACGCCTGCTCTTCTTTTGCCTCCTCGCTATACTCGCCTATGCACTTATCAGTCCAGTAAAAAGTCTTCTCGTAATTCTTTGCGCCCCACGCCTCCCACGCGCGAACAATCATGTTCTTGGGAGACAGGTTTTTTGCATCGCTCATCTCTTCGGATTGAGCATGACGGCCAGGGTATAGCACAAATAGTGTAATTAACGCTGCCCCTAGAAACCTTTTGCAATCTTTATTTAACATCATCCTACTATCACTCCGGTTGTTATGCCTTTAATGATATGCTTCTGCATTATCAGGTACACTAAGATTATCGGTAAAGTGGTAATTGTCATGCCTGCCATTAAAAGCGAGTACTCGGTAATATGGATCCCCTGGAATATCATAAGGCCTCTTTGTAAAGGCATTAGATTTTTACTTGAAAATATCAGCGTAGCGAGTATGTATTCGTTCCACACATTAAGGGAATTAAATATCACTATAACAGCTATTGCGGGTTTTGCAAGCGGAAGGGCCATGTTCCACCATATCCCCAATCTCGAGCATCCGTCTATGCGGGCCGCATCCTCCAGTTCCACAGGCATCTTGTCAAAAAATGTCTTGAGTAAATATATGCTGAACGAAAGCCCCACGTTTATCATACACAGGATATAGCCTATCCTTGTATTTATAAGATGTAGCCTGGTCATTAAAACATACAAAGGCACAAAACTTCCCGGAAGCGGTATCATCATGGCTGCCAGTAACATATAAAAAAGGATGTTCTTGCCCGGGAACTTCAGCCTGGAAAATGCGAATGCCGCAAGGGATGCGATGATGACTATGCCGAATACGACCGTAACCGTGTAAAGCATGCTGTTCAAAAAATATATCCCGAACCCGCCTTTGGTCCAGGCAAGATAAAAATTTCCCCACATCGGATTCTTGGGAAAAATACTCATGTCTGAAAAAATAGTCTGCTGGGTCTTAAGGCTGGAACCAACCATCCATAGGAGCGGGAACAGGCATCCGATAGACACAATGATAAGCAGGATATGTATCACACTGTCTTTTAAAAATCTTTCTATTTTATATTTCATACCCTCTTTCATGATTTCCGTCCTATGCCTGTTTCATGTATTTTGATAATCTGATCTGCACAAAAGAAACCGCCAAAAGCACTGCGCCGAACATTATACCCTGGCTGCACGCGTATCCGAATCTTGAAGAACGCACCATTGACGCAAGGATCCTCGTGACAGGCACCTCTGTGTGATATCCAGGCCCGCCGCCTGTCATTGAAAGTATCAGGACAAATACCTGCATCGTGCCAAGCACAGTCAGTATGGAGACTAGCATAAAAACAGGCGCCATGAGCGGCAATGTAACGCTTTTAAACATCTGCCAGCTGGACGCCCCGTCCACTTTTGCCGCTTCATACAACTGTCTCGGTATAGTCTGCAGCCCCGCCAAAAATATTATGAATCCCCAGCCAAAGCCTTTCCAACAATGAATTATTGTCACGCACGTAAGCGCTGTATTCGGGTTTGAGAGCCAGTCAGTGACAAGGTTTGAAAGCCCTATAGATGCGAGCCAGTAATTCAAAAGCCCGTAATTGCCATCATATATCCATTTCCACACAAGCCCCACCACGACCTCTGAAAGAACAGGCGGAAGATAAAATATTACCCTGTATATATTGCCTCCTTTTATATCCCTGTCGCACGCCAGGGCCAGCATCAAGGCAAGGGCATTCTGGAACGTGAGCGCTATCAGGGTTATGTAGCCTGCTTGAAGCATCGCGCTCCACCAAATCTTATCCTGGAATAATTCTATGAAATTTCTTAAGCCTATGAAATTTTTAGCGAAATCGAACCGGGCAATCCCATCCCATTGGCATAAAGACAAGGTAAACACTTTGTAGAATGGATAGATGTAGAATATTGAAAATATTAAAACCGCGGGTAATACAAATAGATAATTTTGAAGTATTGTTTTAGTTTTCATAACTAAATTTTTTACGTCATTGCGAGCACATTCGCGGAGTTTATCCTGAGCGGCAGCGAAGGGCTCAGTGTAAACTCCGCGAAGCAATCTCATAAAGATTGCTTCGGCTGACTTCGTCATCCTCGCAATGACACCATCAGTTTACTGTTTTTTTTGCCATTTCGCGTTCTTTAACCTTCTGCACTTCTCTTGCAAGTTGCTCTGGGGTTTTCTCGCCTATAATGATGGACTGTATGCCCTTATCAAACGTCTCTATGACAAGAGGCGACTCCGATACTCCCCATACGTTCGGATGAGTGGTGTTATCCATAGCGCTCGCAAACTGGGAAAGCACCATGGGTATATCTCTTAAACTGTCTTTATTTGAAGGTAAACCCTGCGTCTCTTTTGAAAGAAAAACTTGCTGAGGCGTGTCTGTCATCCATTTTAAAAAATCTACTGCCAGCTGGGTCTCTTTGGACTTTGTATTCACCATAAAGCTGGATCCTGCCCCGCCCCAGATGGTCATGGGATATCTATCAGAAACTTTGGGAGGCAGCATTGCCCCGTAATTAAGATCCGGATTCATGCCTTTATAAACGTTCACGCACCAGGAGCCGTTAAAAGCAAAAGCAGCCCTGTTGTTGGCAAAAAGCTGCTCTGCTGTTTTATTTACCATGGTAACTACGCCGGATGCTAACATCCCTTCATCTCTCATCTCGCGAAACAAATCAAAAACCTCTACCCATTCAGGATCCGCATAAGAAACCTTGCCGCGTATGGTATCCAAAACCTTGTCCTTGCCCATTATATTAAAAGCATAATTGGAAGCGAAACAATCTATCATCCATGTCTCCCCCCATCCGCTCACTAAACCCTGTATGCCTTTTGCCTTGAGTTTCTTATTTACCTCTACAAGTTCTCTCCATGTTTTGGGAGGATTATCCACCCCCACAGCCTGCAATAGATCTTTATTGTAGAGCATCTGGATATTCGTGACATCTATGGAAATTCCGTATATGCCTGGCTTCACCTCAAAACTGTTTCCCTGTTCAAATTCATTAACGCCTAGCGCCTTGGCAAACAGCTTATTTTTCCAAGAACCCTGGTCCTTATTTATTTCCTCTGTCAGATCGTACACATAGCCTGACTTTACAAAACTGGCAAAATCTCTTTTTTCTCCCAGGATTCCAAATATATCAGGAAGGGTGTTTGTCTGCGCGGCTGCCCTTACCTTCTGGGTATATGTGTCTGAGGGAGCGTAAAGCTCGAAATTAACCCTTACGCCTGTTTCTTTTTCATATCTTTTGGCTAACTCCAGAAACGCATTTTCCCTGTCGCTCATCCAATGCCATACTTTTATTGATTTAACCTGCTCCTTATTTTGCGCATTCGGCCCGCAGCTGACTAAAAAAACACTTAAAAAAATGATGAACAAAGAGAGCATAAAAAAAAGACAAAACCTGCTATTTCTCTGCTCCATCATCTCTCCTCAATGCCGACGTTGACCCGGCCTTTTGGCTGTTCCCGGTGCCATGATTCTGCATATTCTGCAACATCGGCAGCCTTATTTGCTTTTCTCAACGACGGGATCAATTAACGTAGTATCTCTAATTAGCAATGCAAAGCCTAGACACGTCCTCGCTAAACTCAAGGCCGCAAGCGTCCATCTCCGCCCTCACCACTCTGGCATTGCCGACGATACGGGAAAAAGGAAAATCCCTCGCCTCGTCCCTTGGCACTGAAAGAGTTATATGCAAGTTATCATTGGGCTTTAAATTCTTTGTATTTATATCTGTTACCAAAGCCCCTTCATAACTTACATTGGAGGTCATTGCTTCGATGGCTTCTCCCTTGCCTGTGTCCGTAAGCCGCCTGAGCTTCATAGGAAGAGATAGGCCCAGCCTTTTAGATCTTCTCTTCTCTATAAAATCGCTCGCTTTCATTTCCACCTCCAAATTTGTGAAACAAATTTGATCCTGAGACGCCGTTAAAAAATGCGAATGAACAATGAGCATTTTAGGCACCGAAGGACCTCTATCTATTTTTAATGAGTATATCACAATTCTCTATATTTTAAAAGCCTTTTTTTAACTTTTTTATTCAGTTATTTTTCGCACTTACGATTACAATCTACTACTTTTTTATATAGCAGTATTTACCATATCTCTATTTATAGAGTCTATTGTTTCTATGATATTCAGTTGTATATTCTCTATGCGAGTCTGGGACTCGTCTAAGAGAAGCCTGCTTTCCGCTCCATATCCATCCTTTACTTTTTCTTGTATTAAAACCTTAAAGTCTTTTTTGTTGAAAAAGTTATGGATATTTACTGTCGCTTCAAACTCTTTATTCTTTGCGATAAATCGTGCGCCGGATATAACATATTTTCTAGCCATCCTTAGTTCTTTTATAGAAACAATGGCTATTTTATTATCTTCCATATATTTTGATAAAGATATTATCCTATCCTTATCTTTTTTATTTTTAACTAAATCTTCTATGTCTTGTTCGACTTCTTTTTCATTCTTTTTGCTATACCGTTTAATGTGCCTGATAAGTTTTTCAACTACTATTTTATCCTGAATCCCGGGATCCTTTCTCATATCCATGATACCTTCCTCGAGTCCTGACTGTGCGCCATAATAAATGGTCTTTAAGCCAACAAGATCCCCTGTTTTTATAAGTGATGAGAAATCAACGTCGCAGGTAATGTTAAAACTGCCTGGACGTAAATATGGGTTCCTTTCCTTCAAGCCATTTCCAAACATCCTCAAGTGTTGTTTTGCCTTAGGGTCTAATATGTAAGGCGTATCCCCGCCGTAATCAATCGTTAGAACATAACCCTCGTCTAATATCTCTCCCGCAGCCCTGATATAGTCCGGCGCTTCGGTATTAATATAAACTATCCTCTTTTCTCTCTTCTGTGATAAGACAGAGTCTATGTCGTATCTATTTTCTTTTAAATATCGACTTACTTCAAGCACATGCCTTGCATCGATATAGCATTCGACAAATTTAATTTTATCGTTGAATAATCTATACAAAGCCTGGTCGTCCGCATAGGATAGGACTTTCTTGATCCTCAGAAAATCCTGTCTCGAAAGATAGATTTCATCTGTCTCTCTAAGTTGCAGATTCTTTTTTAAAACTTCATTCCTTTCGATGAGTTCCTCGGCGCTTATCAATCCCGATCTTTGAATCTCGTTAAGCGTATTGACGTCTATTGTCGGAATGGCAAGCGCGGCCTGCGCTTTTCCCTCTTTATCGAATCGTACTTTATGCGCTCCTAGATCGTCCAGGAGTTCGTTAGAAAGCATGAGCCCCTTCAGAGAGCCTGGTTTAAATTCCGATGAGCCAAAAAGGTTCTTCGCATCGCAATAAATAATTTTTATCTTATCTTTAAATCCGGTGTTATTCTCTTTCTGTCTTTTTGCCAACTCAAGAGACCTCTCTCCTATAATATATTGTAACGATTGATAAAACTTGTCCCACTCTCTTTCTCCTGATGCCGCCATGTCTTTGGCATATGACAGAACATCGTGAGCAAGGTCGCCGTTACCTGCCCCAAATTCAACCATGGTAAATACCTCGTCGCTATTTATTTGCCCTCTCCTTTTCATAACCGACCACATATTATAGGCGTGCGTGGCTATCAACTGACCGAATACAGGTGAAAGCGCTATGGGAAATGTCTCAAAATCCCTTCTTGTACCTGTCCCTTCGAATCTTACCTTTCCTCTGGCATAATAACCCCAATCTGAATTAAATGCCGCCTCATCCATATAATCCTTAAATGTAAAAAATGTATCTCTTGCCTTGGCGGCCAGATCGTCTTTGATCTTGATTTCTTTAATCACTACTGGCTCTTTAAGTATCTTGCTTTTCCACAACGTGGTCACCCAATCTTGAAACTTGATAAGATTATTATTCGAAGCCAATGATCCCTTAGAGCCGCTTGCGGTAATATTTCTCAGTATCTGGCCGAATCTGCCGCGTTTTATTGCTTTCCCGGCTTTACCCGTAACATATGACGTCCCTCCTTCTTTAGAGGCGGTGATGGTGCCGTCAGATTTTATATTGTACCACTCAGGATCAGGCTCGATTTCAATGTTGCAGGCCTTATCCAGTCTAATCCCTATAGGTTCGGCGTCTTTGTAACGCGAATCTACTATTACATATGGCCGGCCCTTTTTCAGTTTTACTTTCAACCATGGTATCTCAGGATCGATTCGTATATTTCCTGATCCATCAACTTCAAACTGTGTAATCCGGGTCCCTCCCGGTTCCGTATTTCCTGCCACTATGCCTTTCTGCAATACCTTTTCTTTCGGTATCTGCGGATAGACATGAAATATGCCTCTTTGTAATTCATCTCTGGAACTTCTCCTGCCATTGACCTTTATGTTCTTCCCTAAATCCAATAATATAAAAGCCGCCGGAGCGCTAAAGGTATTGGAAGAAGTTACCGGCACCTCTTTTCCTCTCCTCATAGACTCGAAATATGCCCACTTGACGAAAATTTCATTAGTTACGGTCTTGCCGATTCCTATACCTCGCATATCGGGTTCGATGCCGCGCGACAAATCATAGAAACGCTCGTTATCCTTCGATCCTTTACTATCGACTTTAAAGACAAATGTTCCTATATCACGGCCGCCTATAGAGAGGTGATATTCGTGTTCGTCCCAGATGGGGCTTTTTTCTTCTACGCTTATTATTCTGCCGTCCTTACGATTTATAAATCTCGCCCAAATCAGGCGTTTCTCTCCTTTGCCGCCCTCCCATTTATATTCCCCTAAGATTCTTTTTTTATCGCGCCCTAAAATCAACGCCGGATAACCGTCTTTATCAAGGGCCGCGTAATTGATTATCTCTCCCGAAGCGCTGCGTATTTCGTGGACAGCGTATCTTTTTTCCGCAATAAGGTTTGCAAACCCGGATTTATCTACACTATGAACTAATTCCCGGATTATTAGTCCTGATGCATCGATCTCGCTGTGCTTTTTATATTCGGTTATCAAAGCCGCCTCTCCTGCGTTCATATCTCCTTCTCGGCCATTCCTTATTACACGGACTATCATGGCGCCGTTTTTAACGTGGAGATTCGCTGCTGTGCACTCGAGGCTTCTATTGGTTTGAAGGATATAATCTTCCAGGGACAGGCCTCCTTGCGCCTTGAACCCTTCATAATCCCCCCATGTTATCTGTGTAGGGCTGCGGCCTTTTTTCTCCAGGTACTCTCTGAATGAAAGCATGCCTTCTATTTTATAGTCCGAATAATCCTGTTCGCCGCCGCCGGCCTTAGAAGGCTTGAGCCGCATTAAATAAGATGCCGGCGTCATATCATCTTTATATTTTCCATAACCGCTCATGGGGCTATATGTATATCTACCCATACCTACAGATAAAGGTTCTGTAGCTTCTAATAATTCTGTGGCTATCTTTGGGCCAAGGCCCCTTTTCTGATAATCCTGCCTGATAGCCACTGCATAGTGCAGCCAGCGGTTATCTTTATCGGTACGCTTTGCAGACATTATTTTCTTAAGTGAACCTGGAATTGAATCTATGTCTCTGCTATAAAGCGAGGCGCACCATACTATCCCTATGATCTCGTTGTTTTCGTTCTTTGCGGCCAGATGACCTCTTTCATTATTCCTGAAGATTTTCTTTGCGTCGCTTAACGACAGGCTGAAACTGTCGTTCCATATCGCATTGTTCAGTTCTACGGCCTTTTCTAAATCATCTCTCTTTAGAGTCTCTATAGTAACCGCGGCAGAATTACCATCCTTGTCTTCCATATGTTCAACTTTATTAATGTAAGGCAGTCCCGGCTTCTTCTCTTTTTTAAATAGTTGATATAACTGGGGCAGGCCGGGTATTAATGTGCTAAACAAATAACCATCTTCTGTTTGGCTCCCTGGCCCCGTCCGCGCGATTAAACCTCCCGTTACATAATTACGCAAATCGCTGTCAGAAGCTATACTGCTCATAGACACATTAAATATATTTCTGACTAATCTATTAAACCAAGACTGGAAATTGTCTGATAAAGCCGTCTCAGGCATTCCTATAAATGGGATCAAAGCGGCGTAATAGAGGCCATCCAATCCAAAATATGATCCCGTTATGCCGATAGCAAGCAAAATCCCGGCTGTCAGGCTTCTCAATAGAATATTGCCGTTTGTAAAAGCAAGCGGCTTGTTGAGCAATTTGTCCTTTGTGAGTTTCCAGGCCTCAGCGCGCTCGTTTCCTGAAGAATCCTTCCATTGTATAAGATAAATCTGTTTATCTCTCCCCCATACATATTGCTGAAGTATCTTTGTCTCCTGGTAATTTTTATATTCCATGTACAATTGGCCTTTATGCTGTTTCCATTGCCTGCTGAAAAATGATTTCGGTTTGCCGCTGAAATCTGAGAGTATTCTGAATAATTCTCTTGCAGGAGGCTTAGCCCAATATAACGGCTTTCCCGTTTCATCTCTTGAAAGAACATCTAACTCTACTTCCAGGAACCAATCATCTCCTGATTTATCCCCTTTATAATCTATTTCTATCCTGGATCCCGCCTCTAAAATATCTGTCCCGAATCTGCCTTGTCTCGCAAGGCCGCATATATATCCCCTTGCTTCTACAGGCACCTTCGATCTCCAGTAAAACCTGGGACTGAATGTCAACGCCCTTAGAAGCGCAGAATCTTCTTCGCTTAACCCGCTTTCTTTTATCAGGCTGTCCACAAGCTTCCATTTCCTGTATTCCGATAAATTACTAAAATTCTTGTCAGCTGTTTTTATAATTTTTATTAACTCTTTGATTTTCTCATTTTTTATCAGGCTGTAAATAAATGAAAGTTCAGGCGGAGCTCTTTCTCCTCTTGAATACCATATAGTATAAAGCCTTATGATTTTATCGTATGGTTCTGCGTTTTCGCCTTCTCCTGAATTCCAGCTCCCGAATTCTCCTATTACGCCTGACAAAAATAACGGATCATAATCCCTGTGTGCCCCGTATGCTGTATTCTTTATCTGGCCGGCCTGGCGCTTCAGGGAATATTCCAGGTTATTTATCTGGCTGAAAAGTATATTTAAATATCTATTTAAATTAGCTCTGGCTGTAATCAGCCTGCTTAAAATCTTATCGGAACTGCCTGATTCCAAATCTTTTTTTACAGACAAGATGGCTTCTAATGCCTCCTTCTTTTCATTCCGCTTAGACCATTTTAATTTAGCCTCCGCTCCTTCCAATAACTTTACCATACCGCTAGCGTCTAATGTTTTTGCTTTATTCAAAATCTTATCCATATCCGATATGATAGAATCCAGAGATACGATACGACTGCTTATGGAGCTTATCTCATGGATTATCTGCCTGACATGCCTTGGGTACAGCCTGTCTCCCAGATAATCCACTACAAAGCTTTTTAATCCATTATCCTCATATTTATGATAATCCTCTGACCAGTATCCTGCCAGCTTGCTTGATGCGTGATTCATTTCATCCCGTATCAGATTCTTCAGGAATTCTCTGCCTGAAGGGCTGTCTATGAGTTCTAAAAACGCGGTTTTTGGCAGGTATACGAATTTTCCGGTTTGTTTGCGGGTGCCTGCGTGAGAAAATATCCATCGGCGGGTAGTCTCGTCGTAAAAAAGCAGCCTTCTCTCAGCTGAGTCAGGAGAACCTTTATTATGCTCCACTAAAATTATCTTTATATCCTCGGGCAGGCCGCTTACCAGACTCTTCAATATAGTAGAATATTCTTCATTGAATTCGGTATTATCTATCTTTTCTCCGAATATCTGTATTTGCTTAGCGTCCTTAAGATATCCCCTCAAATCTTCATGAGACTGGAAATCATATGAGTTTATAGAGGCCAAATTGGCTGTATCAGGTTCTGTCGTTTCTTTTATGCGGCCAAGCTTGCCTAATGTATCAGGATGAACCTCTCCAAAATCCTCAAAAAGAACTTTATTCAGATTAGGGTATGCGATAAAAACCATATCAGGGTTCAATCCGCCTGCTACCAGCCGCCTGGCTAATTCTATCAGATAATCATGCATCACATTCCTGAAATTTTCATACTTAAAATATTCCTCGGAAGTTTTATCCTTGGCGGAAAACGCGTGTTTTTGATTGACATAATCCAAGATATTCAGAGGAAGATCTATCCTGATAGCATTTGATTTAGAAGACAAATACACGCTAAAATGAGTCTCTCTCATGATATCCATGCGTTTGCGGATATCAGATTCTATGTCAAACGCGTTGGTCGCGGCTAAATTCAGCCTGCCGTCAATCGACAAGGCTATGCTGGCGACAACGCCTCCTTTGCCATGTTCCTTCATAATCTTATTAAGCTTTTCGATGGCGTCAACCGGAGCCATAAACTCTTCCGGTTCCGGCTGATAGCCTAATGTCGCGGTATTATCCTCTGCCGGCCTTAAAAAATATGCGTCTAGCTGGAATAGCTTAAAAAATAAAAATCCTATTTCATCTGTTATGCTGTGCCCTCCGGTCAGATATTCGCTGTGTTTCGCATACCATAGAGGCATAATCTTTTCTATCTCTAACGCTCCTATTTTTTTGTAAGCTTCATCTTCGGTCTCTGCGCTATTTACAGCGTCTATAATTTCTTTCTTTAAACCCTCCGGCATCCAGGCAATAGACTTAACTGCTTTTGAAAACGTTTTCTTAAGCGGCACAATAAAAAGATTTTTGGCAGGGCTTACCTCTTCTTCTATTAATTTTACGGAGCGAAGCGTTTCCGGATTTAGCTTTAATTTTTGATCTCTTTCTTTATCCTCTTTTATTATTTTTTCCAACTCTTCAAGCGCAGCGCGTATAATCCTGCCCTCAGGAGATCTCGGATTCCTCGCCTCATTAGAAGTGCTGAAATATCTAAAGAGTTCTCTTGTTTTATCTTCGCCGACAACATTTAAAAAAGCCTTTGTCAAAACATTTCTTATGCTATCTCTATTAACAATCTTTCCGGTTTTGTCTAAAAAGTCTAATCGTGTTTTTTTGGTATTTTTGTTAACGGAAAGATCCCCTAAATAAACTATCAGATTATGCATAAATTTATTGAATCTTAAAGAATCTGCCTGGTCTAGGTCCACGAATAATACTGCATCTCGCCTGTAGCTATATATAAAATTATGGGGCTTCATATCGCCTATAGACAAGGCCGTGCCTTTCTTAAATCCCTTTCTCATATCAAGTGTCATCATCCATACCTTTAATAACAGTTCGACGTTTTTGCGGTAGGCATTTACCTTGTCCTCATCCGGCACCATATCCAGGGTAAACCCGTGTATAAATTCTCCGAATGTAACGCCTATTATCCCAAGGCTGGCGCGCAAGGAATTTAAACGCTCTAAATCCTTGCCAAGCACATTCTCTCTTATTTCCTGCATAGAATGATATTTCCTGATCTGTATAGCCACTGAAGGATCAAGGGAATATAAATAATTAAAAATTCCTATCTCTCTCTGGGCTATTCTCTCATTTGAATATCTCGGAGCAATATCCTCTTCTTTTATAAATCTCAACCCTAATACCTGATAGCCTTCGGTTGTATCAAACGCAACCCTATAAACCTGTTTCAGCGCGCCGATCCATGGTCCATTTATTTCTCTTATCCTGTCTATCTTAACCTCTTCCCTTCCTAAAACCTCGGAAAGATATTTTTCCAGCAAATACCTGTCATATTTAAATATCAAATTTATATATTCTTTGATTTCTTCGCTGGGTTTTGCGTATCCCACTCTTAAATAATACCCTTCTACAAGAACATCTATAAGGTCATCTATTTGTGTTCCCCTTGTATTTCCTCCTTCTCCAGCTATCTTCTTTTCGATATTTTTAGCGCCTGCATATATCTCTCTGCCAAAAGAGCCGCCCTCATTTTTATTCCTATATTGATCTATATTTCCTTCGAAACCAAGTCTTGAAGCTTTTTTATAGGCATTATCCCATTTTATCATCTCATAAGCAAAGCGAGCCATAACAGCAGCTAAAAGTTTCGG
>Ga0210050_1002162_pt1 | contig 19443 bp, 18 predicted proteins | sample CryGey132114_all_FD_185463 | JGI IMG/M metagenome (GOLD analysis project Ga0210050, IMG submission 185463) | Groundwater microbial communities from aquifer - Crystal Geyser CG22_combo_CG10-13_8/21/14_all (SPAdes) (version 2) | ecosystem: Environmental > Aquatic > Deep subsurface > Groundwater ...
AATAACCTTAGAATACATAGTAAACTAAAAATGCCTCCAGCTATATATGCTAGGAAGCAAAGATTATTAACTAATTATGTGCCAATTAGAGTATAGACAGATTGTCTAAAGAAATGGGTACCCACCACGGAGACAAGGAGCATATTCACGGTAATATAGAATTTTATAATGCCGTTAGAAATAATAAATTTAGTGATCCATCAAATGATTATCCAAATCCCAATGATTTAGAAAATGGATATGATGGTGATATGGATTATCAACCAGAACAAGACGAAGTCTGGTTTGAATTACCTAGTGATAATCAGTCATTCTTCTGGATGACCACTACTATTGCTGATGACGGCTATTATGCTAGTTGGGACATTATTGAAGATTGTTATGAAGCACCTTATTGTGGTGATGGTCAAGTTGATCCAGAATGGGAGCAATGTGATGGCGATGTTGATAGCAATGGCATAGATCTTTGTACTGAACAATGCCAATGGGTCGAACAAACACAGTGTAGTGATTTGGTTTTAGCCAGAGTGAATCCTTATGAGGTAGACAATTTTAATGATGAGGGTAATATGACAGATAATATTTATCTAGGCTCTTATTTAAATATGATTCCTGCTGGAGCCTGGTTCCCTTTATATTTAAATGGTAATTATTTTGTTGATCCGGATATTGCTAGTTATGAAGATGTGCCTGGTCTGGCTATTCAGAGGACAGAAGACATGGGTATTCGAGCAGTAATGCATGGCAGCAGACTAAATTATAATAAAGAACATATCCACGGAGAAATAGAATTTTATAATGCTACCATTGATAGTGTAGTTAATGATCCAGATATTGGTTATCCATTTGCCAATGATTTGGAAAATGGCTTTGATGGCACTTGGGCTAAAAATCCAGGCAATGATGAAGTTTTACTTGATCCTACAGGTGCCCCAAAAGCATTATTTTGGTTAACCACCAGTTTAGCTGATGATGGTTTTTATTCCAATTGGTCAATCATTGAAGACTGTCAAGAACCAGAACCTTACTGCGGTGATGGAATTTTAGACGATGGTGAGGAATGTGACGACGGTAATACCATTGATGGCGATGGTTGCAGCGCCCAGTGTACTATTGAAGGAAATCCGTCTGAACCTTATTGTGGAGATGGTAATATAGACGATGGTGAGGAATGTGACGATGGCAATAACATAAATGGCGACGGTTGTAGTGCCCAGTGTACTAATGAATCATCCGGCGGAGGCGGCGGAGGCGGCGGAGGCGGCGGCTCCATCAGTAGAATTAGTAATATTCAAGTTGGTCCTCAATGCACTAATGCTGATTTAACTTGGTTGACCTCTAAATCTTCAGTATCTTGGATTGTTTATGGCACTGAATCTGGCAACTATGACTTTGAGTATAAAGATTATGTTAAGAAGACCAATCATACTATTAATCTACCAGGCCTAACAGAAGGCACTACATATTATTATCAAATAAAAATGGAAGATGGTAATTCAGTAATTTCTAGTCCAGAAGCAAGTTTTACTACTAATAATAATTGTGGGCAAGTATTAGGTATTAAAGAGTCAATTTGTATTAGACCTAGTGGATCTCATGGTCCTGATCCAGATATTGAGGGTGTGACCGAATTTCCGGATGGCACTTTTATACGTGAGCAGTGTGATCCAAGAGTTTATCTTATTGAAAACAGTCAAAGACATCATATCTCTACTTTGTCTTTATTGATGAGTTATCAAAATAGAAGAATTTATAATGTGCTCCAATCTGTTTTGGATCTTTATCCAGCCGGTAAGCCAGTTGTTAGAGAAGAAAAAATGAGTCCACAGGTTGCTGGAGCAAAAGTTTACGGTAACGGCAGTCTGCTACGCGGTAATGATAAAAAGGTTTATGTTATTAAAAATGGCCAGAAGAAACACATTAAATCTTTAACAGAATTACAGAAGTATGCCGGACAACCCATTTATAATGTCAGTGATGATATTTTGGCCGGTTTTCCAACGATTTAAATTTAGTTTATATATCCAAAAGGCGCTGGTTAAACAGCGTCTTTTGTTTTATAATTGAAATATGCCGGAATTACCAGAAGTGGAGACAATCAGAATTGGTTTAAGCAATAAAATATTACATAAACCAATTAGACAAATAAAAATCCTGAAGCCAAAACTGGTTAAAAACAAGCCTAAAAATTTTCAGGATATTTTAAGGAATAATCAAATCATCAATATTGACAGGCGAGGCAAGCTTTTAATTTTTAATTTAGCTGATGAGAATTTCTTGCTAATTCATTTAAAAATGACCGGCCAGTTGATTTATATTAGCCAGAATCAGATTATAGCTGGTGGCCATAATTTTCCTTTAGCTGGTCAGTTGCCCAATCAGTATTCTCATGTTATTTTTAGCTTCATTGACAATTCTCATTTATTTTTTAATGATTTGCGGCAATTCGGTTATCTAAAAATTGTTGGTCACTTGGAAAAAGAAAAAATTGTTGCTAAGTACGGTCCAGAACCCTTAGGTAAAAATTTTAGCTTAGATAAATTTAAAGAAATTCTTTCTAAAAGAAAAGGAGTTCTAAAGCCGCTTCTGTTAAATCAGCAGATTATTGCTGGCATTGGTAATATTTACGCTGATGAGATTTGCTTTCGTGCCAAAATAAAACCAAATCGTAAAATAAATACGCTAACCAATCAAGAAATAATCAATTTGCATAAAGCAACGCAGTATATTATGATGAAAGCGATTCATAAAAAAGGAACCACTTTTAGCGATTATCGCGATTCTGATAATCAGCGAGGGAATTTTGTGCAGTATTTGAAAGTTTACGGCCGGGAAAACAAAAAATGTCTGCGTTGCCGTATGGCCAATATTAAAAAGATTAGTTTAGGAGGCAGAGGAACGAGATTTTGTCCTTATTGTCAAAAATAAATATATATTTATCAATTAAAAACATAAGCATGACACAAAAAGAAAAAATATTGGATTTAATTTCTTTGGTAGTTGTTTTATTAATGGCTCTTAGCTCTTGGTATTTTTATGACTCTTTGCCGGAAAAAATTATTACGCACTGGAATATTAGCGGTCAGCCGGACGGTTGGGGCAGTCGGAGCAGTATGTTGATTTTAATACCGGCAGTTGCTCTATTGACGTATCTTTTGTTTAGATTTTTACCAAAGATTGATCCAAAGAAAAGAAACTATTCGGAATTTATGAGTGTTTATAAAATTTTTCAGCTAGTGATTATTTTGTTTTTTGCTTTGATATTTTGGGCTATGATTATGGTAAATTCGGGCGTTAATTTATCCATTGGTCAAATAGTGCCTTTCTTGGTTGGTTGTCTTTTTATATTTCTGGGCGCTTATTTTACAAAAATAAAACCCAATTGGTTTCTGGGCATTAGAACGCCGTGGACTTTATCCAATGATGTTGTCTGGCAAAAGACCCATGATTTTGGCGGTAAGACTTTTATTTTAGGAGGTATTTTATTTATAATTTCTGCCTTTTTGTCGCCCAGCTGGATTGGCCCGCTTTTTATTGTTATTATTTGTCTTTTGTTAAGTAGCATAGTTTATTCTTATTTTCTCTACAGAAAAATAGGGGATAAAAACGATCAAAAATAGGTTATTTTTGTTCTGAAATTTAGCTTTTTCCCTATTTTTTAGGGTGTTTTAAACTTGACAACTTTTTTAAAATATGCTATAATCTAATAATATTTAATTAAAGTACTTTGAAATAGTGAGAAAATAACAATATTATCATAGAAAAAGGAGATTATCATGCAAAGCAATTTTGCAAGCAATTTGTTTGGCAATATTAAAGGCTTTTTGTCCTCTAATATTGATATTATTATTGCAATAGGAATAGTTATACTTGCAGTAGTTATTTCGATTACTGTACTAAAATGGCTATTTAAAGGAATTAAAAGTGGCCTCAGTGCTCTTAACTCTACTAATACTAACACTAATCAGACCAGTAGTTCGCGTAAGTGGTGGATTATTGGTTGTGTGAGTGCAGTAGTCTTAGCCCTTCTAGGCTATTTTACCTTTCGTAACTATCAATGGACGAATATTCCTCTGGCACGTATATTGTCCGTAATCATTGTCATAACCCTAACTGCTGTCATGCTATATAGGGCCTGGATATTTCGGAGATGGCTTGATGAAGAACAGAGATTTGATGATAATAAAAATTGGCAGGGGATCGTATCAGCGGGATTGCTAGGATTTTCTCTAGCGACAATGATTATCTTCGGATTAAGTATCTTCGGATCAGGCGCCTTCTTTGTTATCTTGTCTATAGTGGCTTATTTGCTTGGCTGTGTCCATATTGTGCCGATTCGGCGTATCTGGGTTATCACTTGGTTTGATAAGCCAGTATATTCAGGCAAATGGTTTTTATATCCAAGAACTGTCATAGCTGATAAATTTATGGACAATGGATTAAATATAGCCAGTTTGCCATCATGGTTTCCAGGTTTTGGGCTAATATCTTTACCGTGCCATGTGATTGAAGAAGAGCATATCACGGATTTTCTGCCAACCAGAGGACTTGAAACAGAAGTCAAAGGCAAGTTAGTCGAAGCTCCAGCCGGCGTTACCGTCAAGGTGAGGTACCGGACTATGTGGAGAATTGTAGTTAATCCGAAAGTATATTTAGGTCTATCTACTAATGATCGTCAAACGATCACGCAGGTTATTTTAGCAGCTATAGATGCTGTCTTGGCTGGCACTTTAAATGCCTTGACGATTGATGAGGTTTTGACACCTAAATTTTTTAACCCTGATGGAGTGGCGATTCCACCTCAAGTGCCAACTATTGTAAAGCATATTTTAACATTTACTGGTTGTGAATTAATCAAGTTACATATCATGGACGTAACGCCAGAAACAGCTTTTGAAGAGAGTTTACGTATTTTAGCTCAACAGGATATTGAGCTAAAACGAGCCATAAGGCAAGTTGATATTAATACGGCTCTCGGCGAGGCAGCTGGTAAAGCCATTCAGAAAAAAGTGGAAGTCTTGGCTGGATATTTTGGTATTCCGCCCGAAGAAGCTTATAAGCTAATCATAGCGGAAGTACAAGCCGGTCAGTTGACTACTAAAATCACTGTGCCGGAAAATCTTTTCATCAGAAAACCTTAACAATAAGTTCTCACTTGACAATAACAACCCCGTTTTATTAGGCCAAGCTTGGTAGATGGGGTTGTTTTTTTTGTAAAATAGTGACATAATAATAGCAGTAGATTATTAAAATAAAATTATGCCACAACAAGTAGAAGGTTTTGACATTTTAAAAGAATTTGGTTTAGAAAATTTGTCTGAAGACAAAAAAGCTGGTTTACAACAGCAGATTATTGAAGTGATTGAGAGCCGTTTCAGCCGAGTGATTTTAAATCGTTTGCCCGAAGAGGACAAAAAAGAACTAGATAAATTATTAGCTGGTAACGATTCAGAGCAAATGAATAAATTTATTGCCGCTAAAGTGCCGGACTATGCCGGTATTTATAAAAAAATTGTCGAAGATCTTAAAGAAGAGATGCTTAAAGTTCGTGATGCTATTAGTCAGAAATAATTGTTTTTACTATGACTAACAAAGAGAAAATTGAAAGAATTCAGGAGATTTATAGTGATTTTTTAGTTGAATTAAATAAGCTCAAAGCAGAAGTTAGTCAAAATACTCAAGCTAAAATTAAGTCTATTGAAAAAAAGAAAATAGACGATATTCTAGATAAAATACATAATCAATTATAATATGAGCAATAAAAAACAAGAGGGGGCTATTTCTCAAAAAGACTTTATATTACCAGATGATATAGATGTAATAGGTGTTGAGTGGCAGGAAAATATAGATGAAAGAATAGGAAGATTAAACGGTGAATTATGTTTAGGTGTAATCAAAGGGAAGGTTAATGGCAGGCCTGAAGAGTTAAAAATTTTTTTAAAAAAACGAAATGGAAAACCAGAGGAGATTTTAGAGGTGAGATCAATTGGAGCTGGCAACAAAGGTATTTCATTTTCAGACAAAATTGATAGAAAAACTCCATTAGCAGCGATTCAGGGAATTATAACAGAAAAATTTAATTCCTTTATAGAAACTAAGGAAGTAGATAAGCTTACTTGGCTAGATGAGCCAGTTACTTCAAAAAATATTCCAGATATATCAACCTTAGGCCTAATAGATATAGGATCTCAAAGGGTTTTTATTATGTTATATAAGGAGGGAGAGAGTAATAAGTTAGTTGTTGAAGAATCTGGCCCCGATGGAGAGGTATTATTTTCACGAAATATTGACCCTAGCATTACTCCAGAAAGAATGCGTCAAATAGTAGAGGCCAGTTTTAAAGTAGCAGAAAAGAAGGAAATATCTGATAAAATAGTAGTAGAAACAGCAACAGAAACAAAAGAGCATATCAATAGCCAAACTGAAAAATTTACTGCAGAAAATAAAGACGCAGCTGCTTCAGTTGAAACTGCTAAGGAAAAGGCAACTTCAGCAAAAAGTGAAATTGATAGAGTTGTAATATCCGAATCAACACCTTTAATAGACGAAACAGATTTCAGCGATCCTCAAGATAGTGATAGGTTTCTTTCAGAAGAAGAAATAGAGGATTTAATAGCAACAAAAACAAAAGAGCATATCAATAGCCAAACCGGTCAGTTTACTCAGGAGCATGAAGACAACCCTGATTCGATCACAGCGGATCAGGAAACGGCGGATTCAGCGAAGAGTGAAATTAATGAAGTTGTGGAGGGCGATGGCGATCATAAGATTCTTAGCCCAGAGGAGATAGATGCTTTAATTCATCACATAGAAGAACAGGAATCATCAGATGCACATAGAGAACCAGATTTAGTTGATTATACTGAACCTAAAGCAGATGAAGCTGGGGAGACTGATAAGGGAAGGCCAGAAGATATAATACCCAAATCAGCATCTTTGAAAAAAGAAAGAGTAATATCTGAAGAGGATAAAGTACCAGATCAAAAGCAAGATTTAGTAAGCGATTTACCTCCTGAGCAAGTCAAAAAAACAGTAGATAATATTAAAGTTGATGAAATTACTGAAAAAAAAGCTAGTGAATTAAAAAATTTAATCAGCGATATTAATCAATCTGTTCGAACAGCTAATAGAGATAAAAAAATGGAGGCTCTTAAAAAAGCTGCAGATATTTTAGGAAGTCCCAAATACGCTGAAGCCAAGATACATCGTTCTAAAGATGAGGAGGATTATCTGGTGCCAGACGCTCTGGAAGATGCTGTGGAGCATGCCGAAGGCAAATTACGCAAAATTGAGATTAAGCTAGAGATTAATAAATTAAAAGCTTTAATTGAACAAATTAATCAATCTGTCCAAGCAGCTGACCGGGATTTAAAAATAGCCGCTTTACAAAAAGCAACTGAACTTTTAGGCAATCCCAAATATGCTGAAGCTAAGATACATCGCTCTAAAGATGAGGAAGATTATTTGGTGCCAGATGCTATTGAGGATGCCGTGAAAGAGGCAGAAGATAAGATTTATGAGTTGGAAGATGAAATGGCTGGAGTTGAAAAACCAATTAAGCTAAAACCAAAGGACGAAATACCCGAAGATTTTATACCTAAAAAACCAGTTGATGCGCCGGCGCCGGTGGAAAAACCAGAAGAGCCGGAAAGAGATTGGTCAAAAGAAATTGAGCAGTCGCAGAATCAGCTTAATAATGCTAGAGAAAGTTGGTTTAAGGCCTTAAAAGAAAAAGGCCATGCTTTTAGTAAGAAAAGAAGATTGTTTATTGGCAAATATAAAAAGGATTCACAAGAAGATTTTGATCAATTAAAAGCAAGTTATGAAAAAGCTAAATTAGATTTAATCAAAATTGAATTAGAAAAATTTCAATCAGAGGTAGTTGCATTAACAGAGAGAGAATGTACTGAAGAAGAATTATTGAATGAGTATGTCAGACTTTTGCAAAAAGAAGAATTAGAGATAGATAACATAGCTGATATTGGCGATAAAACTAGGATGGATAAGTTTAAGCAATGGTGGAAAAAGCATTCCAAAGCTCGGTTAATCGCTTCGGGGGCCCTTTTAGCTGGCGGTATGGCTATGACTTTTACGGGTGTGGGCAGTGGTTTGGGAGCAGTTTTGTTTGGAGGAGCCAGAGGGCTGATGTCCGGCACCGGTACTTTTATGGGTTCGGAAGCTCTCATGGATAAAAGAAGCAAGCGATTGGGACAAAAAGGATTGATTGATCAAGCGGCCTCCATTGGATTGATGGGTAAAAAGAAAGCAGATAAATCCATTGATGAAAATATTCCTCACATTAAATCATTTTTTAATGAAAAAAGTTTAGGCGAATTGCAAAGCGAGATGGATCGTTTGAGGATTTTGGGTCTAGATAAAGGAGTTGGTCGCGGTCAGGCCGGTCGTTTTGGCCCAGAACAAACTAAAGTCATTAAACTTTTGGAAGAAGCTTATTATTCTAAAATAAAACAATCTTTCAATACTTTTAAGACAAAGAACATTAAGGATGAAGGAGATGAGACGATAGTGGAGCTTAAAAAAAAGCAACTGCTTTTGTCAGATATATTAAGCAGTGATCAGGCCATTACCCAAAATGGTCTAGTCAGCGCGCAAAATAGTTCTCGTATCAAGGCCATGACTCGGCATGGTATAGCGGCCGGTTTAGGTTTGACTGTCGGTTTATGGTCTGGTGCTAGAGCTGCTGAAAGAGCAGCCGGAAGAGGTTTCCAAGAAGCCCCAGCTGACAGTACTAAAGTAGTAGATGAGAGTGCTCAAACACCAGAATCTCTAGGAGAACAATCTGGGGGGATAGATATAAATAAATTAACAGAAACACCTACTGATGCTACTGACACTACTCAAACAGCCGCTCAGAGAATTGCAGAAACAGTGCCAGATACTAGTCAGAAAATGACGGAGACTTTAATAGAAGTTCAAAAAGGCGATACAGTTTGGAGCATGGCTGAAGAACAATTAAAACAAAGAATTGGTCAAAATACTTGGGAAGGATTGAATGAATCTCAGCAGACTTATTTAATTGATGCTATTAAAGATAAGGTCGTGGCTAATCCGGCAGATTACGGACTTGAAGGCAATGTTGATGCTTTAGAAGTAGGCAGTAAAGTTGATTTTCTCAAAGTCTTTAATAATCCCGATTTTCTTAAAGATATTCAAAGCCAGGCCGCTGGTTTGACCCAAGAGCAAATGCAAAATATCGTTGATAATAATCAGGCCATTGCTACGGCGGCTCGAGCTGGTGTTCATATTACTTCAGAAAATGTAGATAGTGTGGCTTCTGAAGTCAGAGAATATGGTACTAACTTTTTGGATAAACAGGGCAATATTCATGACTGGTCTTTTCGGGGACAGCCGGTGGAGCAGCTTGACAATGGCAGTTTTATTCTCAGTGAAACTCAGGAAGCCATTGTGGCTGATCAATTATCTAATGTGCTTGATCATGCTGGTGAACCAGCGACTGCTGCTGCTGAACAAGTAGCTGATGTTGCTCAACAGAAATTAGAGCAGTTTATAGAAACTGGAATAGGGTCTTATGACAGTGGTTTATATAATTTAGCTAAAGAAGCTGGTAAATTAGATCAGATCTTTCAGCATGTTTTAGAAAATAATAATCCCAAAGAAATTGAGTCATTTGTAGCTGATTTTGTTAAAGATCAAGGATTTTCGGATAATAAGGCAAATATATTTTTAGCCACTTTGAGGAGTGGAGAAGGCGTGATTGATGATACTTTATTGGGTGGTTCTGAAATTAAACAGGCCTCCACTAATTTATTAGGTGATTATATAAACACTTTTGAAAATATGGCAGTTGATAGTTTTGAAAAAATTAAAGATTTTAAACCTAATGAATGGGGTGTGATTAAAGTCGGAGATCAATATGCTTTATTACAGAATCAACATTCAGGTTGGGGTATATTTGGTAAAGATTTTTATTTAATAGATTCTAATGGAGATGGTATTGTTGATCAAAATATTACCAGTAGTCAGACCTTGCAAACTATATTTGATCAGAAATCACTTGGTGTAATAACCGAGGATATTACAACAACCGCGGGAGAACATTCAGGAGGGCCAGTTTTAGATCAATCCCCAATTACAGAAGAACCAGCAATAGATAGGTCAATATTACAAGATCTAGAATCAAAACCAGAAAATTTTTCGGCAGATCAAGCCGCAGAAAAAGCTGCAGAGGCATTTGGAGAACTAAATGATTATACAGAAGTGTTGGATAAATTTAATAATCCAGGTATTTCTTTTGAAGATAAAATAACTGCTCTAAAAAGCGTTATTCAGGATGGTCATAAAGTAGATTTAGGACCCTATACTTTTGGCAGGCAAGGGGATCAAATTTTTCATATGGTTAGTGATAATAAAGGAGTTCCTTTAACCGAAGAATTAGCTAACCAATTAAATAAATGGAGAAAATTAGCTGAAGCCGGAATATCACCGGAAGATTTAGCCAACAGCAAAGATTTAGGCGAGAATCTTAAAAATTTTGCGGCAGATTATTTTAGTAAGCAGAATTGGCAGGAAAGAATTGCTTTCTTAAAAGAAAAATGCGGAGACAGTTCCATAGATTTCGATACCGATCAAGGTAAAATAACAGTGGCTGTCAGTAAGTCAGTTTATCCGGGTAAAGTTTGTTATGCTTTGGAAGGTCAAAATCCAGTGCCGATTGATTCATTATCGGCGGAAGAAAAATTCAGTGATTTGATTGTTAAAGATAAGATTTAATTTTAAGGCAAAGTTAAAACCCCGGTTAGACTTTTGTCTTTCCGGGGTTTTTGGGATTTTCTGTGGCCTACCAATTAGGGTGGGCCGATTTCTTTTTGGCACTGACGTGCCTATTGAATTCATGTCGCAATTGATCGTGGTCATCGCGGAGATTTTTTAAATCTTCGCGTAAATTCTGAACGCTTTCAAACAGACGTTCAAAATCTTCAGGATCCACAAACACTATTTCGTTTGCTTCTGCCACCACTGCTATTTCTGCTTGTTCAGCTTTGTGGCTGAACTCTTGCCGAAGTTTTTTTACTTCAATATTGAACTGATTTCTGTTCAATCCGCCGGCTTTTCTTAATGCATCCAGCGAATCGTAAGCGGTAGTGAATTCAACTTGGAAGTATTTTACTATTAATTCGCCTTGTTCTTTGGCTTCTTCGGCGGCTTTTTTTGCTGCCGATATTTTCCACCTTCGTTCCTTGGCGAGTTCTTTCATAAGCCGAAGCTTAGAGTAAAGCTTCATGTTGTTGAACACGCCTTGTTCGTCTTTGCTGAGATCTTCCTTAGCATCAATTGCATCCCTTACGTCTACCCAGTCACAAGTGTCGCTTTGCCACACTATAAACTGGGAGCTATTAACCGCTTGTGCAGCATCCTTTTCCTTTTTCCACTCGGCCAGAGTGGAATCATTGCCATAGCCATAGCCGTAGTAATAAGTCGCAGCGTTAGCTACATTAACAACAATCATCGCTAAAGCGACAATAACCAGAGTAGTAAACAACTTTTTCATGGTTGTTCTCCTTATTAAAATTATGTTTTTTTATGTACTTTTCTTCTCCTCAAATCATTATCCATTAATAATAATCTGGGGAGAAGCGCAGAAATTAGATTTCTGCGCAAATTCGAGGTAGGGAGTTTAGCCTAAATCATCCCATGCGGAAGATTTTTTCTTAACAGGAGCGGGAATCGGATCATCGGTGGAAATGTTGTCATCGACAGTGGCGGCAGGCACCGAAGCTGTAGATGATAATTCTTTAGCAATGTATTTGAGTTTTTCAGCGGCGTTTTTTAGCCACTGTTCTCCGTCATTGCCGGCAGCTTCAGCGCGGTTTTGAAATCTTAATGTTAATTTAGTGTAATATTCAGCGTCGTCTGACCATTGCGGATTCTTCCGTAATTCCACCCGAGGATTATTTTCCTCGGTAGACCCTTCGTAATATTCGTAGCCATTTTTTTCATACTGCAAATCTTGCAATATGAGATTTTTGACCAATACGGTTGGTTGCTTACTTGTAAAATAAGCAGAGATTGTTTCACATTCCTGAACAAGCAAAGCTTGTTCTTCCGCAGGTTGTGCCTGCAGCTTTTCTAAAAGGGGAAGCTGCAGCTTATTCCACAGGACGTTCATGTTTGTCGTCGAGGACAACACCTTAAGGAAGTATTGGCGTGCCTGACGTTCGTAAGATTCAAACGGAACTAATAAGCCGTAAGAAAGATTATTAGCGCACTCCTTAGTGGTTGCCGTACCTGTGCTGCCAGATTTGATAAATTTATCCAGATTTGTTTCTATCGCGGCAGCGATAATCTCTGCTCCGGCTTCGGTGCCGGCTAGATAAAGAAACATTCTGTCCTGCAAGCTTGTGATAGCTTGCTTGTTGGATTTTTTATTGGCTGACAGACTGTCATTGAACTCTGTTAATAGGCTATCACCTAAATTGGTGATACTATTGTCGGTAGCCTCTGTATACTTAGAGATAGTAAAGTAATTTACTAATCCAGTAAATAGCGCTATAAAAGCCAGAGCTGCCACTATGATTAGTGGCACAGACATCGATTCAAACCACCCTTTTTTTTCTGTGTACTGAATTTCTTCCATAATTTTACCTCTTTGTTTAGTTTGTTTTTTAAGTACTTTTTAATAAAATAGTATATCATATATTTAAAATCTTGTCAAGGGGCATAAAACCTTTTAAAATTAAGGTTTTTTGCAATACAAAATACCCCCTTTGTCTTTCGCTATGCTCTAGACATCTCCCCCTTATTAAGGGGGAGGAAACCCAGCGAATGCCGGAGAGGGTATTATAAACTTTTAAATATTTTTTTCACATCTTGAGGATTTTCTACAGCCACAAGTTGTTTTCTTAAACTAGATGCCTGTGGATGGCCCTTAACATAATATAATAAATGCTTGCGCATTTCTGGAAAGCCTTTAGGGCCTTTAGACTGCCATAATAATTCTGCGTGTTGAACAGCTGTTTTTTTAATTGCCGACCAAGTTATTTTTTTATATTTATTTGTTTTAATATAATCTTTAATTTGTTGAAATATCCATGGCTGCCCTAAAAGAGCTCGTGATAAAGCAATACCATCAGCTTGCGTATATTTTAAATCTTTAACCACAGATTCAATTGTTTGAAAAGAGCCATTAATTAGAAAAATTCCGTTTTTAAATTTACTTTTGGCTTTTTTAAGCATCTCCAAATCAACCGGGCCGTTAAAAGGCACTTCATAACTGCGTCCGTGGACAATCATGGCGGCTATAGGAAATTCTGACAAGGCGTCTACAAAATCTAAAACAGTTATCTTGCCTTGACTAGGATTATTTTGGATAGCATTGATGCTTACTCGAGTTTTAACTGATACGGGGATTTTGACGGATTCAATGGTAGTGGCTACGATTTTTTTAACAGTGTCCATATCTCGCAGTAAACAAATACCGCCACCGTGGCCAGCTACTTTTTTGGCCGGACAGCCAAAATTGATATCAAGACCAGCTATACCGGTGGCTTCCACTATTTTGGCTGCCCGGGGATATAATTCCGCTCTTTTACCGAATATCTGGACTACTACCGGCTGTTCCTTAGCTCTATATTCTAGAAGTTTTAAGCTTTTTTTGTTTTGATAATATAAAGCATCAACTGAAACAAATTCAGTATGAACCACATCGGCTCCCCATTGCTTGCAGATTTGTCGCCAGGCAGAATCAGTTAAGCCAGCCATTGGCGTGGTGGTTAAGATGGGTTTTTTTAATTTTTTCCAAAAATTATTCATAAGATAAGCACTTTTTTACCCCCTCTGTCCTGCGTACATCTCTCCCTAATTTAGGGGGAGAAAAATCCGGCGAATGCCGGATAGGGGGGGGGTCTAGCAAATTAGAGCCAGTCTTTTTTTCTAAAGTAGATCATAAATAATAGCATTACGGTAAACATTATGGCTATAATCATGTAAAAATCAAACGGCTGACCAATAAAAGGCATATACTTAGCGTTCACGCCAAAAATAGAGGCCACTAGGTTAGCTGGAATCATAATTACCGAAATGATAGTCAGAATTCGCATAATGTCATTTAGTTTATAGGAAATCAGGGATTCATTCGTTTCTTGAAAGGTGTTTATATTTTCTTTTTGGGCTTCCAAAATATCCCAAATATCTTTGGTACGGTCTAAAATATTAATAAAGTATATTTTAGTTTTATCGGGCATGAATGATTTTGTATGGGTGTTGGTCAATTTTTTTATGATATTTTTATGGGCCTGCATAATTCTTCGAAAATCAACTATATTTCTTTTAATATATAATATCTCTTTAACCACTTTTTTTTCTTCACCTTTAAAAATTCTTTTTTCCACTTCTTCTATGTCTCGGCTGATATGGTCTAGCATGGGGAGAGCGTAGCTTTGCAAACGATGTAATAATTCATAGACTAGGTTAATAGGATGTGAAGAGCTCATATATTTTTCTCGGGAGTATTCATTAGTTTTAATTTCATTAAAAAAATTATTTACTACTGATACTCCGCCATCACTTAAAGTGACCAGATATTTTGGTCCGATAAAAAAGTCTATTTCACTAGATTCTATTTCTTTGGTATTACGATTATAAACCGGAAAAGTAAGAATAAAAAAAATATAATGTGGATATTCACTAATTTGTGGCCTTTGGATTCTAACTAAACAGTCTTCCAGATCAAGGGGATGAAAGTTGTGTATCTCTTTTAACTGATCAACTTCTTTTTTGGTTGGTTGATTGACATGGGTCCAGAGAATGTGTTTTGTTTTTATTTTATTGATTTTCATCTGTCCTTTTTGTTTTATTTGCTATAATTATAATACTTTTTGCGGGTAAAAGCAAAATTTTTTGGAAAAAGATTTTTTTATGGTATAATTATGTTATTCGTAAAATAGTATTTCATGAAATATGGGGGTCATCGCAAAGCTAGCGTTTCTCAAAGCAGTCGGGGTTTAAAGGGGAAAATCTTTAATTCAAATCTGTTTATTATCGCCCTACTGTTGTTGTTAATTTTTTCCTTTGTTAAAGTAACGAAAGGCGTGTTATTACGATATAAAATCAATCAGGAAATTAGTCATTTGGAAGAGCAGCTGGGAGATTTGCAGAGTAAAACAGAAAACATGCAAAAGTTAATTACCTATTTGGAAACAGATGAATATATTGAAAAAGAAGCCCGTTTAAAATTAAATTTAAGCAAGCCGGGAGAAAAACAAATTAATTTATCCAATATCCAAGAGGGTGAGGATGGGGCAGAGGAGAAAGATTATTCATCTAATATTACTAAGTGGTTTAAATATTTTTTCGAGTCCCATTAAAAATTCACGAGTTCTAGCGGAGAGATAAAATCAAATTTTATTTAATTAATTTCACTATAATTCCTAATAGGATGAAAAGTAAATTAATATGGGCCATAATTATTATCGGATTGATTGTTATCAGTCAATTTTTGGCTGTTAAAATGATTTACGCACACAAGATTAGTGGAGTGCCAGCTCATTGGTTGGCAGATATTTATAATTTAAAAGCTGGTGTAATCAATGAAGAATTAACCAAAGACGATATTACCATATCCTTGGAGGAATATTTTGAAAATCAAAATTTTGTGGAAAAATTTTTATCAAAGACAATGGAAACACCCTTAGACAAGGGAACAATTTATAATTTTGTCTGGGACAAGTTAATTAGAAGTTCTTGGTTGAATAGATTCGCCGATAGCCGAAATTTGAAAGTGAGTGATGAAGAAATGGAATATCATCTGGCGAGTATTAATAATATTGAAGATTTGAAGACAACAGCCCAAAATGATTTTGGTCTTTCATTTGAGGAATATAAGGATCTGGTTATTCGGCCTTTTATTTTAGAAGCGAAGGTTTATGAATATCTATTAGATAATTATAATGATATTAGCGGAATACAGAAAGCTGAAGCAGCTTATACTGCCTTGGAATCGGGAGATGCTTTTACTAAAGTAGCGGAAGAATTTTCTGATGATCTAAATTATGTTGACAATAGTATTTGGCTGACCAGCGAAGATTTAGTTGATTTTTATGAGCCAATTAAAGATCTAAAAGAGGGAGAATTTGGCAAAATAGTGCTAGTTCCGGGGGCCTATGTTATTTGGTATGTGCAGTCTATTGAACAAGAGATAGATTTAAGTGTTTGGGAGGTCAAAGGTATTCTTATTCAAGCTAAGACTATGGATGAATTTTTTCAGGATTATTTAAATTATATTAATATTCAAAAATTTTATTAAATCATGTGGAAAGTATTATTATTTAGTTTTTTCTTGTTAGCTTTTTGGCAGGTTAATTTGGCTCAAGCAAAAATAAAAATCATTGACGCCACTGTTAGCAATTCGGTAAAAATTGACGATTTTGAGGTCAAGTTAATTGATCCTAGCTTAGAAAATTGTTGGGCAGTGGAGTTGCGAGATTCAGGTATAGCTAATATTCAACAGCTGGGCGTTTATCCAAGTTATAAGTCTATTTCTTTTCAAGTAGATGTTTCCGGTCAGTGGGAATACAAATCAGTAGATAGCGATAATATAGATTGGGCGCCTCTGGAGGGCGTTATTAGGGAAAATAAGATTTTACTCCGGTCAGTTTCCGCTCTAGCTCCAGTGAAAGATGACTTGTCTTTTGCGTTTCAATCAAGTTTGGATAATCTAACCGTTAGCGCGGCTACTGAAGACGTAACTATTCGCAAGACCTTAGCTCGTGTTAAGAATAATGATTTACATCTGATTTCGTCTTTTTATAAAATTGAGGCAGAGGAGCAAGATTATGATTTAAACTTGATCTATAATGAGGATAATCAGACATCTAAATCACTGTACTCATATAATCAGGAATCAGGTCAATGGACTGTCATTCAATCATATAATAATTTTCCAGAGAAAGTTATTAGCGCTAAAATTAGAAATCAGGTTGAACCGTTAATTGTAGCTGCTTTTGAAAATTTTGGAATCAAAGATGGTATTGCCAGCTTTTACGATCAGAGCCGCTACCGTAATTTTAATTACCAAAACGGTAATTTTGCCGCTTCTCGGGATTACGCCAAAGGAACCAAATTAAAGGTAACAAGATTATTGTCCGGTGAATCGATTGATATTATCGTCAATGATTACGGTCCGGAAGAAGGAACGGGTCGTTTAATTGATTTAGATATAGCCGCTTTTGAGCAGATTGGCTCAACCAGAGCCGGTTTAATTTATGTAAAAGTAGAACCATATGATTAAAATTAATAATTTGACTAAAAATTACGACAAAGAAGTGTTTGCTTTACGGGATGTGAATTTATATGTTAAGCCGGGCGAGTTTATTTCAGTAGTCGGTCAAAGCGGTTCTGGAAAATCAACTTTAGTCAAGCTGGTTATTGCTGAAGAGAAAGCAGATAGTGGTGAAATAGTGATTGGTGGTTGGAATATCACTAAGATCAAAAATCAGGAAGTGCCTACTTTAAGAAGGCAGTTGGGGGTTATTTTTCAAGATTTTAAACTTTTGCCAAAAAAGACAGTTCTAGAAAACGTTGCTTTTGCTATGGAGGCCTGTGGTTTTTCTAGTGATGAAATTAAAAAGACAGTCGGTCAGATTCTTTCTTTAGTTGGTTTAAAGGGTAAAGAAAGCCGTTATCCTCATCAATTATCCGGCGGGGAGCAACAACGGGTAGCTATTGCCCGCAGCATGGTCCATAAACCAAAGCTATTAGTGGCTGATGAGCCAACTGGTAACTTGGATTCGATTAATACTAGAGAAATAGTTGACTTGTTAAGAAAAATTAATAGATTAGGCACTACAGTTGTTTTAGTTACTCACAATCGAGATGTGGTTAATAATCTTAGAGAAAGAGTAGTAACCTTAGATAATGGATATATTATTAGTGATCAAACTCAAGGAAGATATTTATTATAATCAAATAATATGCGTAATTTATTTAGAATTTTTAAATTTGCCATTCAGGGATTTTTTCGTAATTTTTGGTTATCAGTAGTGACGGTTACCATGATGTTGATGGCTGTTTTATCAGTAACATTACTGATAAGTTTTGATTATATCAAACAAACGACAATTGAGGGCGTAGAACAGAAGATTGATGTTTTAATATCAATTAAACCTGAGGTTAGTAGTGATCAGGTGGAGAACTTAGCTAATGATTTAGATGATTTAGCTGAAGTTAAAAAAGTGAGAATTATCACACCGGATGAAAATAGAGAAATTTTTATTCAATCCAATTTAGATGATAAGACCAGAGAGGCCTTGGATATTTTTGAAGAAAATGAAAATCCTTTTAATTATTCTTTGACCGTTCAAGCTTATAATCTAGATCAATATTCGGTCATTTTAAATTTTGTTAAAGATAATAAATACAATGATTTAGTGGAGGAGACCATGCATCGTGATTATAGTATTTTTGTTAGTAAGATTAATGATTTATCAATTCTGGTTAATAGATATAGTTGGTATATTGTCTTAATCTTCATTTTAATTTCCATTATCGTTATTTTTAACACAATCCGCATCAGTATCTACAGTCGGCGTAATGAAATTAGCATTATGAAACTAGTCGGAGCTAGTAATTGGTTTGTTCGCACTCCATTTTTATTGGAAGGTGTATTTTATGCTTTGGCTTCAGTCTTAATTGCGATGGCTATCTTTTATCCAGTGCTTAATTTCATTCAACCGTCTTTAAATAGTTATTTTCAAGGAGAACAGGTTATTAATTTAGTTAGTTACTTTGGAGAGCATTGGTTATGGATTTTTGGTCTGCAGTTTATTGTTTTGTCTTTCTTGAATATTATTAGCACGGCCGTAGCAATTAGAAGATATTTGAAAGTTTAATACCCCCTCTGCCCATCGAGCTAAGCTGGGTGGGCTTTCTCCTCCTAAATTAGGGGGAGAAAAAACCCCGCTGCGCGGGGTTTAGAGGGGTATATTTAAATTATTTTTTATCAGGCACTACATCAACAAACTTGGTGTTTTTTAATGACCCATCAAATTTTCTTTTTTTCAATTGTCTGAATTTAACAACACCGGCAATTTTAGCAAAGAGAGTATCATCATTACCTTTTTGTACATTTAGACCAGGATGGAATTTAGTACCTCTTTGGCGCACTAAAATAACTCCAGCTTTAGTTTTTTGTCCGGCGAATAATTTTACTCCTAGACGTTTGCTCTGGGAATCACGACCTAGACTAGTTGATCCGCCTGCTTTCTTATGGGCCATATTTTTACGTATTAATTGATTTTACAAAAAAAATCATAGCTTAATTTTAGCTTTTTGTCAAGGAAACGTTCTCTTTCATGTCAAATGCGACATTGCGAATTCTTTAGGGGTTTTCATACCTAAAGACAGATGAGGTCTTTGGTTATGGTAATAATCTAAATACCTATTAACTTTCTCTTGTGTTTGTTTAAG
>Ga0210050_1002163_pt1 | contig 19427 bp, 28 predicted proteins | sample CryGey132114_all_FD_185463 | JGI IMG/M metagenome (GOLD analysis project Ga0210050, IMG submission 185463) | Groundwater microbial communities from aquifer - Crystal Geyser CG22_combo_CG10-13_8/21/14_all (SPAdes) (version 2) | ecosystem: Environmental > Aquatic > Deep subsurface > Groundwater ...
GCATTGCTTTTTCAATCACCTCGCCTTTTTTGCCTGCGGTTTCCAATTCCTGTTCCCACTGTTTTTGTTTTTCTCTCATTATCTTCTCGGGAATATCTTCGCGCGAAAGCCATTGGGGATTTGACGCAACAATTTGCAAACATAATTCATGCGCAAGTTTTAAAAATTCCTCGTTGCGGGCAACAAAATCGGTTTCGCATCGCAGGTCAAGCAACACGCCGATTTGCTTGCCGTTGTGAATGTATGAGTCAATAATTCCCGCGCCCAAGCCGCGCTCGGCTTTATCAGCTGCTATCGCTTGTCCGCGCCTTTGAATTATTTTTATTGCCGCATCAAAATTTCCTTGCGCTTCAACCAACGCGTCTTTGCAATACGCGATGGATGCCAACGTTGCTTCGCGCAACTTTCTAATCTCATCAAGGGAAGGTGCGTATGCCATAATAAGAAAAATAATACTCTGTTTTCAATATCCGACCATTGGATTACGCAACTTTTGCAGCAGCTTTTGCAGCAGCTTTTGCAACGCGACGCGAAGGTTTTCGTTCAGAACGCTTGGGACGTTCAGCGTCCTTGGGGGGTTCTTTGAGAGTTTCTTTGGGTTCCTCCTCAATTTTTTCCCCTTCGGGTTCTGCAACGGGTTTTACAATTGGATGGTATTGGTCATACAGCGCTTTGACTTTTTGCATCACAAATTCAATGCCGCGCTTGCTGTTATCGCTCATCACAATCGGATATGCTGCCTTGTCAGGATTATCTTCAAGATTAAAAATGCCGATGACAGGAATTTTCATGCGTTCAGCTTCGTGTAACGCCACGCGATGCCGCTTGCCGCAAAACACGAAGACCGCATCCGGAAGCGCCTGCATACCGACCAATCCGTCAAATTTCTTTTTGATGTCGGATACTTCACCGATCATGCCACTTTGCTCCTTTTTGGGATATTTTGAAAACTCGGGCGATACAATTTTTTCTTCAAGCTCGCGAAGTCTTTGCAATCGCTGTTTGAAGGTTGGAAAATTCGTCAACGTTCCGCCAAGCCAACGCGTGGTCATATACGGGACATGCAATAATTCTCCGTATTTTATCAATACATCTCGGCCTGCAGGCTGGGTTCCTAACAGCATAATGGTTTTGCCTTCGGAAATCAGTTTTTGCACATACGCAAACGCTTTTTCCCACAATTCAATACTTTTTTCCAAATTAATAATTGCCAAATCCCCTTTATACATAAACACGTACTGCTTCATTTTCGGGTATACAAATGAACGCCTGCAGCCGATATGAAGGCCTGCATCAAACATTTCCTGCAATAAGGTATCCGAACCTTCTTTCGTATTCACAACTTCTTTCATGTCCATAGTGAATACCAGTGTAGCTTAAAAACCCTTATTTTGCAATGGTTCGTATGTAACACCTTAAAACGCAACCAAAATGATATTGGCCCTGCTGTTATATCAGAATGGTTTATTAATAATATTATTTGATTTGTCTTTATTTTGAGCGATCGTCCTAAATACAGACAAATCAAATTTCTTCATATCTTACATACATGCTCATGTTATGACATGCTATGCATACATACTATTGTAATTTGTAAGAAATCCAAGTGTTTTCCTTTTTTCGAAAAAGTAAACCCCTATGAGAATTTCTCTCTGTGTTTTGTTAAAAACAAAATCCAAGGTGAAATACCTCAAAGTGGTACGAAAAGAGACGCAAACAACTAAAACAGCTTTGACGGTTTTAATTCTGCGTTCAAGGCCCGGTTGACCAACGTATCGGCGCGTTTGTTTTTCTCGCGCGGTATAGTTTCAAACAGCACCTGCTTGAAATCTTGTTTCAGATTCCATATAGCGATAAACAAAGGATAAAAAGATTGTTCCATAATCTTAAACTCGCCGCGCAACTGACTTCCCGCAAGCTCGCTATCCGTACGCACCACGATATGCGCACGGCTTGCCTTTTCTTTACCAATCAGCGCCTTTGTTTTTTTCAAAGCAAAAACAATGGCTTCGTATTCAGCTTCATTATTCGTGCGCCTACCCAAAAACTCGGCGTATTCTTTTATACCGCGCGCTCCCAAATCAATGACAACGCCTATTGCGCTTGGACCGGGATTTCCGCGCGAACCGCCATCGGTATGAATAATAATCTTGTCCATAAAAAACACGATACTAATATACAAATGGTACTAATGATACGAATAATACCAATTTAAATTATTTGTTTCCTACAAATGTAAACGGTAGGGGCTTACGCAACGGCCACACAAATGCAGCTGCTTTTTTATGTCCGCCCCCTCCATATTTTTGAGCAATTTTTGAAACATCAACAACGCCGTCAGAACACAGAAAAATGTATAAGAAAGCCCCATGATTCATTACACGAAACGAAATACCCACGTGAACCCCATTCAATTTCTTTGTTAATGCATTCCCGACCTCGCTATGGATTATGCTCGGCGCGTTCACCGCGAAAGCGCGAATATTCCCTATCCGAACTTCATCTGCATCCTTTATAATTGCATCAATGATCTGTGTTTTATATTGCAACATAATGGTACCCATTCGAATATACTTAATCACCAATCTCTTATTCTCCAGAATACGCGCCAACTTATTCCAGTGATTAAATTTAAATGTCCAAGGCAAGGCGACAAATAAAGCTTCTGTTCCGCGCAATTTCCATTGCCACAAATCAATATCCTGAACGTATTTGATAATCTTGGGCATTTTTACACGCGGGTGAAAATATTTCCAAGCAAGAAACGCCCCTGAATGACCAATATCAAAAACAGACCCAGGAAACGATGCTGTAACGTCTTTTTTGCTTATATGATGGTCAATAACAATGACGCGCGAAGTAATCCTTCGAACATGTTCCATATCTTCTTTGTTAAGACAAATATCAAGAAAATATATTTCTGTTCCAGAAAGATTGTACCTTTTTATATCTTGAAAATGCGTTGGGTGGTCAATTGGAATATACCGCGCTCTATTTTTAAATTTTTTCCACGCTGCCCATGCTGCGCCAAAACCATCATGGTCATCGTGATAAAAAACAACAATTTTCTTGTTGTCTTTTGAACAAGTTTTTTTACGCATTTTCATTTTTGTTTTGCGGTTTTATTATTTTTTAACGCCTCAATACCGGGCAATTTCTTGCCTGCAACATACGCCAGCATTGCGCCTCCGCCGGTGGAAATAAATAATTTAGGATTTTGGATTTTGGATTTTGGATTTCCCTTCCTTAGGAAGGGGGTGGTGTCTCCGCCTCCAACAACCGTACGAGCCATTTTGTTTAGCAGAACTGCCTGCTGAACAGCTTGCGTGCCGCGGCCAAACATCCGTTTTTCAATATATCCCATGGTCCCATTCCAAAAAATCGTTCTTGCCTTGTGAATATATGACGCGTATAACTTTCTGGTTTTGGGACCAATATCGTAAATTGCATAACCGTTCGGCACATATGTGGCAATTGTCTTTATTACTTTTTGCTTTTTCGCATCCGCAATCACCCAATCAATCGGCATAACAATTTTCTGACAGCGCAATAGTTTTTTTGCTTGTTCCATAAACTCCGTATCGCATACCGAGTTCCCAATTCGTAATCCCTGCGCCTGAAGCAATGTATTTGCCACCCCGCCGCCCACAAGGATATATTTCGCGCTTTTGACAAAATCTTTGATAAGCGGCAGTTTTGTTTTCAGTTTCACGCCGCCAAGTATCACAACAAACGGCTGTGCAGGATTCGCTTTGAGCGCTTCAAGATGCGCTATTTCGTTCTGAACTAATGGTCCTGCAAAACTCGGCAACAACTTTGTAATCGCAACGAGCGATGCTTCTTTCCTATGGCTCTCGCCAAACGCGTCATTAATGAAACAATCTGCGTGCTGCGCCAGTTGTTGCGCAAGCTGTTTGCTATTCTCGCGTTCTCCGCGATAGTGTCGAATATTTTCCAAAAGCACCACTGCATGTTTCGGAATTCTCGTATTCAATAGTCCAAACGAGCCAAGCGGGCCATCAAAAAAGAAAACAGTGCGCCGCAACAATCGGGCAAGATGACGGGCAACAGGCCGAAGCGTTAAAGTATCATCACAGGGTTTTTCAAAACTGCCGCGGTGGCTTATCAACAACACATACTTGGCTTGCGATTGTATGGCGCGAATAGTTGGAAGGGTTTGTTGTATCCGAAAGTCGTCAATAATCTTTCCATGCGCGCTATCAACATTAAAATCAACGCGAACCATAACGCGCTTGTTGCGAAAATACGATTGTGCGGGAAAAAGAAATCGCATAGTATGCTATACACATACTACCATACCCCGTTAGAAATCTGCTATTAAATTTTGGAGCCAGAAAGTGTTAAAAACGCTTCCTTGCCATTGTTAAACAAAATCAAATTTTATAACAACTAACATCTTAATTAACCCAGGCAGATTTCTAACGGGGCAGTCAGTATTGAATTCTCAAACCCTTGTTATACGTTTAACGTATTTCGTACGCAAGCGAAACGTTTTCAATCACCTCGCCCGTTCCTGTTTGAATCGGCGCAGAAACAGCGACATCGCTGCCCAGCCCGAATTCGGCATTTTCCATGCGATACAGCATCGGCACAATCGGAGAATCGCTTATGCCAACTAAACGGACATGCGAAAATCCAAACTGTGTTTTCATGCGCTGCAATTCCTGTTGTGCTTTTGTAATCGCCTGGTCTTTTGCTTGCGTTTTCAATGTTTCAAGCTTTTCATCGCTCAACCCAAAGCTGATGCCGTTTAAAGAATTAATTCCAACACTTGAAAGCCCGCCCACGATTTTTCCAACAAGCGATATATCGCGCACGCGGAATTGCAAACCTTGATTCATGGTATAACCAATTATTTGAGATGTATCAACGCCATCGCGGCTTTGTTTGTATTCAGGATACAAACTGTAGGAGATTGTTTTGATATCATCTTCTGTAACGCCCTGACTCTTCAGATATTCAACCACAGCAGTCATTTTTGTGTTATTGTCATTTTGCACAGACGAAGCGTCTGGACCCTTGCTGATAATCGCGATATCAATATCAGCAATATCGGGTTTGTACGTCACCTTGCCTGTGCCGCTTACAGAAATCGTTGCAAGTCCTGACGGCCGCGCAATCATATGATACGCGTATATACCCGCAAGAATCGCCGCGAACACGAAAAATAAAGAAACCGCAGCCAAAAACACTTTTTTCATGAAACCGTTTCCCAACGGCGCTGCTGTATTTTGGATATTCATTGATTGATCCATAGTATATGTATTATTTATTTTAATTTTATAAACACAAAAAGGTTTATACTTTTTCGCACACAGCAATCATTGTTTGAATCTCGCGCGGGTAGAGCGACGCATGCCCAACTAAGAACCCGTCAATGATTGTATATGCCGCAAGTTGTTCTATATTTCCCGCATGCACCGAACCCCCGTACAACACTTCATGAATTGAAGACAAACCCATGTGAGAAACTTGGTCCTTGATATATCCTATCATGGCCGCCGCATCAGCAGGGTCGTCCGAAACATTACCGCTGACAGTACTGATAGCCCATGATGGTTCGTATGCGACAATAATATGTGCCAACATTACGTTGGAAAATTTGCTGCATTGATACAAACGATTATGAAGCTGTTTTGTAACAAAAAGCATTGATGCGCGTTTGCCGCGGATATGCGTATGTTCATCTTCACCAACACACAAAATCGGCCGCAATCCGGCTTGAAGCGCGGCAATGATTTTTTTGCCAATCATCTCATCCGTTTCTCCGTATGCGCGCGTACGCTCAGAATGTCCAAGAATAACATATCGTATGCCGACTTGATGCAAACTCAATGGAGAAACTTCACCAGTATACGAGCCGTTTGATTCCCAAAAGCAATCTTGCGCGCCAAATTGTAGAAACTGATAACTGATAACTGATGACTGATGATAAATAAAACTAAACAAATATTGAAATGGCGGGCATGCAACAACTGTTGTTTGTTTAATTTTTTTTGCCGCCTGCCTGCGCAGGCAGGCACGCGCGGTATCGCGCAAAAGCTGCTGCGCCTTTTTATATGTCGCAGGATTCAATTTCCAATTCAAAATTAAAAAACGATGCATACTATTCTGACTCGACGACTTACAACTAATAACTCATGACTATTAGGTGCATTATATCACAATCTGATTCTGATGCGAATAACATCAAAAATCGTTGCAATCGCACGGTCGAATGTAACGCGCGAATCTGCGTCGTTGTGCCACGAAATCGGAACTTCGCCAACGCGCAGCCCCAGTTTTCCTGCGCATGCCAAAAGTTCAATATCAAACGCCCATCCATATATGCGCTGATTCAAAAAAACTTCGCGGCCCTTTTTGCTAAACGCCTTAAATCCGGCTTGCGTATCCATATACGAAAACCCGAACAAAACACGCACAAAAACGCTGGATATCTTTCCCAATATTTCTCGATACCACGGTTGATGCAATACAATCTGCGATTGCGGCATGCGGCGTGAACCAATCACGATGTCATACCCGCGCTTAAACAACGGCAGCATTTTTTCAATTTCTTTGATATGCGTTGAATTGTCCGCGTCCATAAAAAGCGCGATATCGCCTTGAGCAGCAGCCATACCTTGACGCACCACAAATCCCTTGCCGCGGTTTTGTTTATTATCAATGAGCGCCATCACGCGCACTTGCTGAAGCGAACGCACAACATCAACAGTATGGTCTCGCGAACCATCGTTGGCCACAATAATTTCCCATGTATACGATTGCGTTTCAAGATACGCCATAACCGATGCAAGCGTTTTCGCAATGCGCGTTTCTTCGTTATACGCAGGAATAATAATTGATAAAAACGGATTACGTGATTCGTTCATCGGTTTTATCCAAATAATCTTGTAATAAAATTTGCGCGCTTACGCTATGGTCTTTTTGAGCATGCATAAACTGTTTGGAAAGGTCGGAACTTAAAATTTCGTTGACAAATGCAATACGCACGCCGGTTGCGGCTGCCAAAGCGTTTGCAAATGTTCTGACTATCTCGCACATTGGCGTTTGTTCAAATTGAAACGAAAGCGGGAGCCCCAACACAACAAGGTCAATATGTTCAGATTTCACCACAATACCGACACGACTCACGGCATCATGCATGGAAACAACTTCGAGCGTGGGAAGTTTAGTCGCAACATGACCATTCGAATCCGCAATTGCGCAACCAATATGCTTTTCTCCGAAATCGATTGCAAGAATTCTCATATACGATACCAATATACGAATAGATACTAATGATACAAATAAATACGAAAAAAATCCTTTATGGTTTTGTTACCACAATCGGCTTTGTTTTGGTTATCGCAACCGTATGCTCAAAATGCGCAGCCAACGAACCGTCAAGCGTGACAAAACTGCTGTCGCTTTTTTGCAGCACTTCGCCGGTTCCTAAAACAACCATAGGTTCAAGCGCTAAAACCATGCCTGCAGCAAGCTTGATGCCTTCGCCTCGACGTCCGATATTGGGAACTTCCGGAGATTCGTGCACCGCATACCCAACGCCATGGCCGATTAAGTCTTCTGCCAAAGAAAATCCTTGCTCATACACATACGAGCTGATGGCGTAGCCGATATCGCCCAGCGCATTGCCCGCCTTGCATACATGAATGCCCAATTCCAATGCTTTACGCGTTACACGCATCAATTTCTTTTTTTGAGCGGACAATGTACCCAATCCAATAGTTACTGCGGAATCTGTATACAAACCCTTATACATCAACCCTGCATCAATGCTTACGATATCGCCGTTATGAAACACCGTACTCCGTTTGGGAACGCCGTGCACAATCGTATCGTTGATGGATACGCAAATCGCTGCAGGAAATGAATGCGCAGCTGACGATGGACGGTAATGCAAAAACGAAGGACGCGCGCCTTCTTGTTTTATTAATTTACGCGCAAGCATGTCAAGGTCGTACGCGTTACCGCCGACTTTACACGCGCGGCTTAATGCATTAAGAACTTTGGCAAGTTTTTCCCCTCCTTCGCACAGCAACGCGATTTCTTTTTCGGTTTTAAGGGAAACCATCCTGTAGTAGAACTTGAATAGTTTTTCAAACTCAACACTCTTGACCAACGAGTGTGTAATTTTTCACAAAATAACAATTATATTTAGCCAATAGCAACATATTATTCAAGTTCACTACGGGACACGTTCCACATTACACCAATTTTCTTCTTTTCAATGCAGCCCAAAAATCTTTAAAAACCGCGTCAGCAGGCTGCTCGCCGTTAATAACAATCAAACGTTTCTGTTTTTGATACCATACCAATGCAGGCACCACAAGACGCCTGAAATATCGCAATCGTTCAAGGATGGATTTCGGATTATCGTCCAAACGCCTGATTAATGCTCCGCCGCAAAAAGAACATGTCTTGGGATGCGAATCTAAAAGTTTATATGGAACCACTTCCTTGCATTTTACGCATACTAACCGCTTCAACAAACGCTTTTTTGCTTCCGCGTCTGAAATATCAATATAAACCGGAACGGGCTGCACACCAGTCGTAAACGGAACGGCATCATCCATGACTTCTGCTTCAAGCAACGTTCTTGGCGACCCTTCCCACACAACACCGCGCGCGTTCTTGGAAAGATCCAACAACACATCCATCCATAATTCTATGGCAAGAGAGCTGGGCACTGCATGGCCTTGCTTCATTTCTTGATCAACCCGTTTCGCAAATAGTCCGCCCCTTTTTATAAATTTTTTCAATAAATCACTCGTGGTGATATGCACCAACCCCTTGATTTTATTTTGCAACATTTCAACCTGCGTTCCCTTGCCTGACCCGGAACGCCCTATCACACATAAAACGAAAAACGGTTTTTTCATAGCCTTACGCAATAGATTATTTCCTAAATTATACCACACGAAAAAGAAGAGTGGGTATCCTCCGCTCGTTTTTCATACAGAATCATTAAAACGTATCGTATTCGCGCATCAAAAGTTGGGCGCGAATTTGCCTGATAGTATCCAAAGCAACAGAAACAACTATCAAGAGCGATGTGCCGCCAAGCCTCAAACTTGCTACACCAGTGATTGCCTGAACAATCAACGGCAGCACCGCAATAACGCCCAAAAAGATTGCGCCCGGGAACGTAATGCGATTAAGCACCTGCGACAAGTACGATGCGGTATTATGTCCGGGCCTGATGCCGGGAATAAATCCGCCTTGTTTTTGCAAGTTCTTTGATATCTCATTTGGTTCAAATGTAATCATGGTGTAAAAATATGTGAAAATAAACACCAGCACGAAATACGAAATACCATACACCGCTTGATTATTCAACAATGCCTGTGTCTGCACGGCAAACCGCAATACGGCAGGATTTTTTGTTAAAGCCAAAACTTGAGCAATCATACCGGGAAACAATAAAATAGAAATCGCGAAAATAATCGGAATGACGCCCGCTTGGTTTACTCTGATCGGCAAATACGTATTCGCGCCGCCGTACATTTTCATGCCGCGCACGCGCTTGGCGTAATTGACCGGGATTTTCCGCTCCGCATCATTAATAAGCACAACGCCCACAATCGTCACGAGCGCCAATGCAATGAAAATAACATACGAAGGGATTTGCGACGGGTCAAAGGTCAAAATGTTCGTGCGAAGCGATGTGGGAAGCCCGGCGATAATGCCTGAAAAAATAATAAGAGAAACTCCCTCGCCGATTTTCTGTTCCGTGATCAATTCACCGAGCCACATCAAAAACATTGACCCTGCGGTAATCAAAAAGATATTCACCACCAAATCAAACGGCGAAAGCGAGACCACCACCCCTTGCGTCTTCAAATAACTCAAAAAACTAAACCCTTGAATTGCCGCAAGCGCGGCGGTCATCAAACGGGCATATTGGTTGAATTTTTGTCTGCCTTGTTCCCCTTCTTCGTAATACATGGTTTTAATGGACGGAAACACCATGGTTAATAATTGCAAAATAATGGTTGCGGTAATGTACGGGCCCACACCCAACATCGCAATAGAGAAATTCGACAAAGCGCCTCCTGAAAATAAGTTCACCAAGCCCAAAAACTGGTTTTGCGCAAAAAACAAGCGAAGTTTTTCTTGGTCTGCTCCGGGAATCGGAATGGACGCAAACAAACGCGTGACAATCAAAAGCGCAGCAACAATCAAAACCTTGTTGCGCAAATCTTTTCCCTTGAATAACTGCCGCACAAATGAAAACATATGCGATAAAACGATTTATGTTATCGTGCCGCCGATTGATTCAATAGCCGCACGGGCTTGTTCGGACACGAACACGTTGGAAAAGTTTATCTTTTTGGAAAGTTTTCCCGCACCCAAAATCTTGACGCGCGTGGCGCTGCGATGCGATACATCCAACAGGCCCTTGCGCGTAAGAGTTTTAGGAGTTACTAATTCTCCTTGGGCAAAATGTTTATTAATAGTTCCAAGATTTATCACGGCAATACGCGCTTTGAATTTCTTCGGACGATTGATAAAACCGCTTCCGCGTTTTTTTGGAATTTTCAAAATCTCTTCGCGTTCCTGCGGCCTGATTTTTGCGCCTGCGCGAGCTTTCTGCCCCTTTGTCCCGCGCCCGGAAAATGTTCCCCGTTTTCCTCCGCGGCCCACGCGCTTTTTTCGTTTTAACGCGTGTGTTGGTTGTAAGGTATGCAAAAACACCATATGATTTTATTTATGCGCCATTGATTTTAATTGCCCAAGCGCTTTCATAGTTGCCATTGCATTGGTTAATTTGTTCGGGGTTCGCCCCAAAACCTTGGCAGTAATATCTTTAATGCCGGCAAACGACAGCACCACGCGCATGACGCCTCCTGCGACTAATCCATGCCCCTGCTTTGCGGGTTTCAAAAGCACGTGCGCGCTTGAATGCTTCGCAGTCACCTCGTACGGAATCGTCGCATGAACCAACGGAACCGATATGATGTTCTTGCGCGCTTGAAACACTGCCTTATCAGTAGCGCGCGCAACATCCTTGCCTTTTGCAACGCCAATACCCACCTGGCCCTTGTGGTCGCCCAATACAACAACCGCGCGAAAGCTCATGCGCTTTCCGCCAGCAACCACGCGCGTGACGCGTCTAAGCTCAACCAGTTTTTGGTCAAACCCGCCTTCTTTTGATCTTGAAACTGTTACTCGAGATACCATCATATATATTAAACTCTAAATCCTAAATTCTAAACTTTAAATCCTAATTTCTAAATCTTATTCTCTTATGAATTACGATTACTAAATTCTTTTACTTTTAAAACACAAGACCGCCTTCGCGCGCTCCGTCCGCAAATTGTTTGACCCGACCATGAAATGTGTTACCGCCCGTGTCAAACACAACGCTCTTGATTCCTTTTTCCTTGGCGCGCCGCGCAATTTCCTTTCCCAGCACAAATGCACGCTCTGTTTTTTTCTGCCTGACCGATTCGCCCGAAGACATGCCTTTATCAGTCACCGACACAAGCGTTTTGCCAATACTATCATCTATGACCTGCGCGTACATATGCATATGCGACCGAAATATGGAAATTCTCGGCCGCTCGGATGTCCCTGAAACCTTGCTCCGGATTCTGGCATGCCGGCGCTCTTTTTGAATTCTTTTTTGTTTCTGTTTATTTATCATATACGCAACGTATTATGACACTGCTGCAGTGCCGCCAAGTTTCTTGCCTGCTTTTTTCTTTACTATCTCATTTACATACTTGATGCCCGTGCCTTTATACGGTTCAACTTTACGGACTTTGCGAATCTGCGCGGCAAAAAGCCCGATGTGTTCTTTATCAACGCCCGAAACGATAATTTGGTTTTTATTTACTGAAACCGCGCATCCCGCGGGAATCGCGAGTTTAACCGGATGGGAAAACCCAACGTGCAACACCACATCGGTTCCGGAAACTTCAACGCGATACCCGATGCCATTAAACTCAAGCGCCTTTTCAAAAACCGTATTCACGCCTGCAATCATACCTGCCAAAATTGAATTGAACGTTCCCCACAGCGATCGATTTCTTTTATTCAAAAGAGACGGAGGAATGATCTTTACTGTCGAACCTTGTTGTTTTATCACAAATCCATCAAGCGCGAGCTTTTTTGTTATTTCCCCTTTTGGACCTTTAACCGTAATTTCGCGCGGTTTTATTTCAAGAGTCGTGCCTTGGGGAACAATGAGAATTCTTTTTCCAATCTTTGACATACCCTGTACAAATCCTAAATCCTAATTTCTTCAGCCAGAGGTTGATCCGCCTATGGCGGAAAATCCTAAACTCTAAACTTTGAATCTTGAATCCTTGTCTTCGCAAGAACTTTGTTCTTGCGAAGACCTTTGATTTAGCGAAGTTCGCATATCAATTCTCCGCCGACCTTTTCTTTTTTCGCCTTGCGCACCGTCATCAAACCATTAGGTGTGGACAAAATCTGTGTCATGCCCGGGCGCAGTTGCAAATCGCGATATCCGTAGTACATACGCTGGCCCGGACGCGAAACTTGTTTAATCAATGTAATGGCGCCTTGCTTTTGTTCGTTATACGCAAGCGTAATATCCAAATATCTGGATTTGGAGCGCCCTGATTTTTCAACATGGGCGATAAAATGCTCTTGCTGTAAAATTTGCGCCAAAGCAAACTTCACATTTGAATATGGAACTTTCACGGACTGTTTTCCAGCCGCTTGCGCGTTTCTCACCATAGTAAGCATGTTTGCAATAGGGTCACTCATAGATATGTCATTACCAACTTGATTTTCTTACTCCCGGAATTAATCCTTTGCTTGCCATTTCACGAAAACAAATTCTACACAACCCGAAATCGCGCATATATCCGTGTCTGCGCCCGCATCGAAAACATCGACGGACAATTCGCGTAGAAAACTTGGGTTTCTTTAATGCTCGTGCGATAACTGATTTTTTTGCCATACCGTCATCTAATTTGACTTAATAACTTATGACTAATAACTAATGACTTATAACTTATAACTAATAACCATTTTGCTTTCAGCCTTGCCCTGTACGGTTAGTTAATATCGTTTACGCAATCCATTGAAATACTTCTACAGAGTATACGATTATTTTTCGTGCTTAAAAAGAATTCCCAATGCTCGATATAACGCCAGCGCATATTCACGTTTGCGGGTCGTGGGAACAAACGTAATGCCGACTCCATAACTGCGCCCAAAATCTTCTGCCATCGTCTCGGGAAATGCCTCATGCTCTTTGATGCCGACGGTTAATATGCCACGCGCATCAACCGAATGCGCCGCGATGCCGCGGAAATCGCGTACGCGCGGAAACACAATATGAATCAGCCGCTCAACAAAATCATACATCCGTTTGCCGCGAAGCGTCGCGCATGCGCCAATGACATCTCCTGACCTGAGTTTGAAACTAGAAACGGATTTATGCGCGCCGCGCGCCGAAGGACGCTGCCCGGTAATAAGCGAAACAAATGTCATAATATTTTTCACTATGCGATCGCGCTGCTCTTTTTTATCATCACCCGAAACCAATCTCCCAAATCCCGCATTCACTATGATTTTCTCAAGTTTGGGCACGCGATAAGAATTGGATATTTCCAATTCTTTTTGCAGCTGCTTGCTGATATGCGTCTGAAATTGTTTACGAAGTGTTTCCATATAGTTTACCCCGTAGTAGAAATGCGACAGAATTTTGTGCCGTATTTCTGATTTTATTTTATAAACAATGTAATCAATTCTTTACAGTTTATACGTGTTTATTTATGAAATTCTCTTGTTAAGGCAGTCGCATTCTCACTACGGGGTTTATGGCGAAAAAGCGCTTCCGCACTTTTTGCATACCCTGACTTTTATCTTGCCTTCGCCAGTATATCCTACACGAACCGGCTTTGCGCACTGGCTGCATACAAGCATTACTTTGGACGCGTGAATCGGCCGCGCAACATCCACCATTTGCCCTTTTTCTCCTTGACGCTTGGGGCGGATATGTTTCTTAGTCAAAAACAGCCCTTCCAAAACAATGGTGCGATTTTGAGGAATGATCCGTGTCACGCGCGCTTGTTTGCCGCGGTCTTTACCCGACATCACTTGTACCATATCGCCTTTCTTAATTTTTAACATGCGCCTTTGCATACCCTGTAGTGAATTTTCGACTTAATAAATGTTTATTCTTATTACATTTTCCTACATCCTAAACTCTAAGCCCCAATTACTGATTACTGATTACTACGTGGCATATCATTATAAAACTTCAGCTGCCAATGAAACGATTTTATCAAACCCCAGGTCTTTCAACTCTCGAGCGACCGGACCGAAAATGCGGCCGCCTTTCGGCTCTTTTTCTTTTTCCAAAATCACGACTGCATTTTCGTCAAAACGAATATACGACCCGTCTTTTCTTCCGAACGGTTTGCGCTGTCTTACAACCACGCAGCGGACCTTATCGTGCTTTTTCACGAGCTTTCGCGGTTCTGCCTGTTTGACAGTCGCAATAATAATGTCGCCGATTTGAGCATACTTTTTATTTGACCCGCCCATAACCCGAATACACTGAAGCAACTTTGCCCCGGAATTGTCCGCAACCGCCAACATGGTCCTGTGTTGAATCATACAAAAAATTCTTTACGCTTTTGACCTAATAATCCACCGCACTTCTTTTGATAAAGGACGGCCTTCTTCAATCGTCACCTTATCCCCGACTGAATACGAACCGTTGTCATAATGAGCTTTGAAACGTTTGGAAATCTTCACGCGTTTATGATACATCGGATGCATGGTTACGCGGTCAACGCGCACCACTACTGTCTTTTGCATTTTTGCCGATACAATCGTGCCGATGAAATTTCGCTTATGCTTTTTCTCCATAATGTATTTGTAACGCGGTTAATATGCGGGCAATCATCCGTTTTGTCTTTCCAATAGCAGTCGTATCCTGCACTTTACCCAATTTCAAGTTAAATTGCAAGCTTCTTAATTTTTCTGTTGCTTGCAATAACTCGGTATGTAAATCTTGCTGAGACATATTTTTAAACGTTTCGTGTTTCATAAGAATTATTCTCGTGTGATAACGCGCGTCTTAATAGGAAGTTTATATCCTGCAAGCTTCAAAGCTTTTTTTGCCTGGTCAGCGGGAATGCCATCAATTTCAAACAGGACGCGTCCGGGCTTCACGGGGAACACATAATGGTCAACAGCGCCCTTTCCCATTCCCATGGTTACTTCAGGGGGCTTTTTCGTCACGGGTTTGTCGGGGAATATCCGAATCCACATCTTGCCTCCTTTTTTGACAAACTTTGCAAGCACGCGGCGCGCAGCTTCAATTTGAGCCGATGTCATCCAAATCGTGCCCAATGCCTGAAGCCCATATGCGCCAAACGCTAAATATATGCCGCGCGTTTCAATATCTCGGCCGCGAGACCGACCCTTGTGCCACTTGCGATGTTTGACTTTTTTTGGAGTTAACATATATTATTCTTTGCCCTGTTAAATTGCCTTTGGCACTATTTAACGGGGTGAACCCGGAATGAGTTCGCCCTTGTAAACCCACACTTTAATACCCAAGACCCCATACGTGCAATACGCACGGTTTTCAGCATAATCAATATCAGAGCGAAGCGTAATCAACGGAATCTTTCCGTCGCTTACCCATTCGGTGCGCGCAATGAGTGTGCCATTCAATCTCCCCGCGACAGAAACCTTTGCCCCCTTCACTTCTTTATAACTCATCATTTTCCCCAGCGCTTGCTTGATAACCCTGCGGAATGGCATGCGTTTTTCAAGGCTCAACGCGATATTCTCCGAAACTATACCAGCTGAAATTTCAGGCCTGCGTACTTCTTCAACATTAAACTGCAACACAAAATCCTGCGAATAGTTCTTTTTAGTTCGGAACACATGAATCGCCTTGGTTAAAATGTTTCGCATATCATCCACGCCGCTTCCGCCGCGCCCAATGATAAATCCAGGACGGGCAGTATAAATACATACGCGCACCGTGTTCCCGCTTCGTTCAATATCAACTTTTTCAATTCCGGAACGCTTGTGTTTTTTCCCAATCAACGACCGGATAAGCATATCTTCTTCCAAAAAAGTTTTAAGATTTTTTGCTGAAAAATACCGCGAATGCCATTGCGTTGAAATGCCGAGACGATATGCGATTGGGTTGGTCTTATGTGTCATAAATCTTATATTGCTTTTCGTTGAAACGCGCGCGTTTTCGCTCCTGTGCGCGTTGTTGCGCGTTGTTTAATGCGCGACGCGCGAGATTTCGCCTGCTGGACAAACTTTTTACGCAAATGAACTTCAGTTTTTTGCGGTGTGCGTTTTATTTCCTGTTGAGCAACGAAATCTTTGCTTTGCGTACCATCTTCTTTTCCGCGCATAATTCCCAAAATTACCGTAACATGGCTCGTTCGCTTAAGAATAGGAAATCCGGAGCCGCGCGCGCGAGGACGCATGCGTTTCAGCGACGGACCTGGGTCAATTAAAATATTCCGCACGAACAAATCCGCAATGCGCAGATGATAATTGTGCTCCGCGTTTGCTCCTGCAGAATGAAGCGCTTTTCGCAACGGCAACACGCTTTTTTGCGTCATATTCCGCAGCTGCGCATCTGCATGGCTAAACGGCATGCCTTTCAATACATTGGCAACCAAACGCATTTTCTTTGGCGCAATCCGGATATAGTTCGCGTGTACTTTAATGTCTTGCATATCGTGTTATTATTTTTTTGCCGCAGGAGTTACTGGCGCTGCCGCAACTTGCGCCTGTTTTTTCTTTGTTCCCACTTCTTTTTGACGTTTCCCGCCATGCCGAATGAATTTACGCGTTAAAGAAAACTCACCCAAACGATGCCCAACCATATCTTCAATAACACTCACAGAAATGAAATCTTTTCCGTTATGCACCCCGAACGTAAACCCAACCATTTCCGGGGAAATTGTTGAAGCGCGGGACCATGTCTTAATTACGCCGGCGTTTTCCGGTTTTTTGCCAGCTATTTTTTTCAATAGCCTTTGGTCAACATACGGTCCTTTTTTCAAACTTCGAGACATAGATATAAAATTCCTTAATGCGTATACGTTATTTTTTTGTTCCGTGCGTTCCCGGAGGACGACGGCTGATAATGAACGACCGGGACCATTTTTTCTTATTGCGAGTTTTATGTCCGCCGGTAATATTGCCCCATTTATCTTTTGGCCTCTTGGTTCCACGAGTCGTTTTACCCTCACCGCCTCCGTATGGATGGTCGCGCGGGTTCATAACTTTGCCGCGAACGGTCGGACGAACGCCTTTATGGCGCACGCGGCCTGCTTTACCCATCTTGACCGCGCGATGTTCGTTGTTGGACGTTTGCCCGATTGAAGCAAATCCTTGGTTGAACACTTTGCGAATCTCTCCTGATGGCATTTTTAAATGCGTGTATTTCCCTTCGTTCGCCATGAGTATAGCATACGACCCGGCAGACCGCGCAAGTTTTCCGCGCTGTCCGGGCATAACCTCAATATTGTGAATTTCGGTTCCGACCGGAATGTGCATCAACTTCATACGGTTCCCGGGCTTTATCGCAACTTTTTCATTAATCTCAATCGTATCTCCAGTTTTAATTCCTTGCGGCGCAAGCATGTATGCGCGACTTCCATTTTGAAACACCACGCGGCATATAAAGGACGTGCGGTTTGGATCGTACTCTAATGTTTCAATACGGCCCGTTTGCCCCATATGCGTCTGGCCAAACTCAACAAGCCGATACAGCTGGCGCTCTCCGCCTCCGCGGTGACGCATCGTAATGCGTCCGAACGCATTGCGCCCCGCGCGATTATGCTGCGGCCTCGTCAGAGATTTCAATGGTTTCACATTTGACAATATGGAATAATCAACCACTTGATAGTGCCGTCGTCCGGGAGTCGTAGGTTTTGCTGTTTTAATCGCCATAGTTTGTTATGCAAATGAAATCGTATCTCCTTTTTTCAGATACACCAATGCTTTTTTATACCCCGATACATATCCATGGGATTTGCCCAAACGCCGCGCCTTTCTGGGCATGCGCGCGACATTAATATGCGTGACATTCACTTTATACATTTTTTCAATCTCGCTTTTGATGGACGGCTTGGTTGCGTTGGAACGAACTATGAATCCGTATGCATTGCCCCAATCTTTTGCCGCGGTTGTTTTTTCCGTCACATGGGGCCGGATAACATTTGGATGAATATATTTAAAAACAGTATGTTTTTCCTGCAACTTCTGTGCTGGCTTGGCGTTTCCGTCTGCGGCTGTTGATGATTGAAATAATTTCATAAATGGCAATATTATGTTTCTGCTTATTTGGCAAACTGCTTTGCTTTCGGTCCAAACAGAGATTCAATTTCGCGAACATCCTGCTCGACGCAAATGATAATGGGATACGTCAAAACATCCAATAACCCAAGATTGTTTGAGGGAATCCACTGTACGGATTTCAAATTTCGAATCGCGCGGGCGTTTTTCGCATCATCAAAAGTATGCACAAAAAGCGCTTTGCCTTTCACATCCAATGCTTTCAAAAATGAAGTAAAAAATGCTGATGCATCCTTAGTTTTATATCCGTTAAACAACGGCGGCTGATTCAAAACCAAAAAATGATTTTCGCGAACACGAGAAGAAAGCACCATACGCAAGGCTATATTTTTCATTTTCTTATTCACATCCAGACAAAAATTGCGGTCATTCGAGGGCCCGTGCGTAACCCCGCCCCCTTTCCATAATGGCGACCGGATGGACCCGTGGCGCGCACGCCCTGTTCCTTTTTGTTTCCACGGTTTTTTACCTCCGCCGCGCACCTCGCTGCGGTCTTTCACATGCGCAATCACCTTGCGCGTACGCAATCCTAAAATGCGCGCGACTTGATGCACCAAATCCGTATTCATTGAAACATCAAAAACTGACTTGGAAACATTCAATTCTTTTACGGATTTGCCAGTATGGTCGTATACGGGAATTGTCATACGTTTGTATTTTTAATCTCGAGCCATGCGCCATTATAGCCAGGCGTTGCTCCATACACGGCCAATATATTCGTTTCGGGATTCACCTGGGCAACAATCAAATTTCTGATTGTCACGCGCTCGTTTCCCATATGCCCTGCCATACGCGTGTTTTTCAATACGCGCTGCGGATACGATGCGCCAATGGACCCCACGCGGCGCAAGCTGTGTTTTTGGCCATGCGTTTTCGGGCCACCGTGAAATCCATGACGCTTCACTGCTCCGGCAAATCCGCGTCCTTTAGTAAACCCTGAAATTGCAACACGGTCTCCGGGTTTAAAAATATCAACGCAGATTTTTGCTCCGCGAGTATACGCATTCATATCGGCAGGCGCAAGAGAAAATTCTTTTAGCCCCGCAAACGACCCAAGATCCTTTGTGCGGCCC
>Ga0210050_1002173_pt1 | contig 19339 bp, 19 predicted proteins | sample CryGey132114_all_FD_185463 | JGI IMG/M metagenome (GOLD analysis project Ga0210050, IMG submission 185463) | Groundwater microbial communities from aquifer - Crystal Geyser CG22_combo_CG10-13_8/21/14_all (SPAdes) (version 2) | ecosystem: Environmental > Aquatic > Deep subsurface > Groundwater ...
GCCACGAGCAGCCCGTGACGTGCGCGAACATGGCATCCCACTTGAAACCTTTCGGGTTACTGGTTCTGATGGACGGGAAATTGCTGCTTACCGTTTTGGCGATGTAAGCAGCCAGCGATTTAAAAAATTATCGGGCAGAACAGGTCTGTCCAAGAAAATCAAGGATGCGCTGGTTGAGAAGTACGGCTGCAAGTGTTTTATCTATCTTGAAGATGTTGATGAGCGCGAGCTACAAATTGACCACCGCGTTCCCTACGAGGTTGGCGGCGACGGCGAAGGAGCCGAACTCAATCCGGAAGATTTTATGCTACTTTCTGGTTCAGCCAACAGGGCAAAATCATGGTCTTGTGAGCATTGCGAGAATTGGAACAACATCAAGGATCGAACAATTTGTCTGACCTGTTATTGGGCGAATCCAGAAAACTACTCCCATATCGCCACGCGCCAAATTCGACGGCTTGATCTTGTTTGGCAGGGCAAGGAAATTGACATCTACGAAAAATTGAAGGCGGAAGCACACTCGCTTGAAAAGGAAATCCCCTCGTTCGTTAAAGAAATCCTTGAAAAAGAGATTCTCCGAAAACGCACCTAACGATTAAGGTTAGATCGTGATCGCGAAGCGAGCCATGATCTGAACCGTTTGTTGGACGAGTCCGGTTGAGCCTCACAAACGCTATGCAAATATCTCCCCAATCCGGCCTCGCGTTCTAGGGATCCTAGGGATCACGGGGTCAGGTCTTGCATTAACGCATTCGGAGTGCATTATTCGACCGTGAGCGGAACGATTAAAAATTTTGAGCACGCAATAAAAACGTGATACTGCAATGCAAGACCTGCCCCCATTCATTACATGTCTACATTGGAGCCAGTCCGGTGCTTAATTATCCAACGTCCGCTGTCCAATGGTAAGCAGTCGTTCATTTCTGACAGTTGACCAGCGGCAAAGGCACGAACCGGATTGTGAAGATACAACGTTGTAAGGCAGAAACCAGTCGTTCGTATTTACCGATCACGCAGGTGTGGGACGGAAATTTTGCTCAAGCTGAATGAGCCCTCTCCGCGTGCAATCTTATACCCAGCGCGGACATTACCTTGAGAATAGTCGAAAAACTCGGATTCCCTTGTCCAGATAACGCCTTGTAGAGACTTTCACGTCCCAACCCGGTTTCCCTGGCGAGTTGTGTCATGCCTTTGGCGCGGGCAATTGTGCCAAGTGCCTTAGCGATAAACGCGGCATCATCACCTGCCTCTTCGAGGCACGCTTCCAAATAGAACACCATATCCTCATCGGTCTTGAGGTATTCGGCACTGTCCCATTTACGCAGTTTGATCGTACCCATTTCGCACCTCTAAATTTGTCGCGCAATTTCCAACGCGGTTTTAATGTCCTTCGATTGCGTGGATTTATTTCCTCCAGCCAGCAGGATCACTATTTCAATTCCGCGCTGCACGAAGTACACCCGATAGCCCGGTCCATAATGAATTCGCATTTCGGAAACGCCTTCGCCAACAGGTTCACAATCACCGAAGTTTCCATCCTCGGCACGATCGATTCGTACCTGTATACGCCTCACGGCCTGCTTAATGATCAAATTCAATCAGTGGGAGTTTAGGTGCAGTCTTTGCAAGTAGCCGATTTCAATCAAGGCAACAAGGGTTGGTTCACATAAAAAATTGGTTCATCCAACCCGGGATTACCGGTAGCCAAAAAATCCGAAACGCGGGTAATAACTTGCCTCTTTTGATTTGTCCGCGAACAAAAACAAACAAATTCAAATATCTATCACGATTGGGAAAACCTGGGAGACGCTGATTGATTTGTCATTTCCGCCTAAGCATAAATACAATGCCTTGATTAAAAAAGATTTTTTTTGAATCACAAAACAGAATAAATCCGCGCTTTTCCTGGTAACTCTGTGGGGCTACACGTTACCCAGCGATCTGCCGTTGCCCGGTGCAAAACTGTGTTGTCCGTCCGGCCCATACAGATCGGCTTTGCGTACTGCCTGGCTGAGGGTGGCGAGCGATTGCTGGTTGTGGCGCAGTTTCATCTGGATCAATTCGCCGTTAATGTGATTGATCTGCTGTGCCTGTTCCGCCAGAACATATATTTTCTGCCAGAGTGCCAAACCTGCTGCGCTGTGAGTTGTCAGCCATGCCTGAATGGCATCGTGGGTGGGGTCGGGAAAGTGGTTTCTCAACAGGCGACGGCGCACCTCGGCAACCTGGTTGAGATTGATAGCCTGAAAGGACTTCTGTTCGGCGAGAACCAGTAACTTGTCGGTCTGGTTTTCCGTCAGCAGGCTTTGCTCTTGTTGTAAGAGTTCGACGAAAGCGCTCACCGCGCCAAGCTCGTTGGTCAATGCGGCGAGTAATTCCGGGTTTTCTGGTTGAGCCACTATGCCTTGCTGCCGCTAATCAGGTCGCGCACGGTGGCAATAAGCCCATCGGCGACTACGCTGGAATTGACCTGGAAGCGCCCGTCACTGATAGCTTGCTTGATTTCGGCTACTTTGCCCGCATCCACCACAGGCGAGTTTGCCATGCTGGATTCCATTTTGTTGAGTTGTGTCGCGGTCGAGCCGAGTGAAACGTGCGTGCCGGACTGCTGCGGGGCAGGTTGCGACTTGCCGGCAGCGGGACGATTAGCCGCTTCTCCTATCATGCTGCTGGGTAGCATTTTGCTGGGTTTATCAATTTTCACGGTAATCCTTTCAATCTCAGGTACTAAAAATAGGTTCGTTGCTTACTATATCGGAAAGATGCAGGAAATATTTAGGGCGATTTTGCATTTTTTTACCTTTTTTGTCAGATTAAATTCTGATTTTCAAGGTAACAGGTGAAAAGGCGGGACTTTTACCCGCTGTTCCGCACAATAAAATTCGGTGTCAAACAGTATGTTCGCATCTTACCCAAACCGATGCGGACTGCATAAGCAGGAGCATAAACATGTTGAAAACTTCCGAACAAACGCTCGATCCGGCGGACTGGCAGGATTTCCGCCAGCAAGGTCACGCTATGCTGGACGATATGTTTGATTACATTGAGAATTTGCGTGACCGTCCGGTGTGGCAAGCTGCGTCCGATGAAACACGCCAGGTGTTTCGGCAACCTTTGCCCGTGCAAGCGGGCGATCTGGGCGCAGCACACGAGACTTTCATGCGGGAGGTGCTGCCTTATGCGATCGGCAACGCCCATCCCGGCTTCATGGGTTGGGTGCATGGCGGCGGCACGCCGGTCGGAATGTTGGCGGAAATGCTGGCTGCCGGGCTGAACGCTAATCTGGGCGGGCGTAACCAGATGCCGGTCGAAGTCGAACGCCAGATGGTGCGCTGGGTGCGCGAGTTGTTCGGTTTTCCCGAAACGGCTGGCGGGCTGTTTGTTACCGGCACTTCCATGGCTAATTTTATCAGCGTGCTGGTCGCGCGTACTGCCGCGCTGGGGCGGGCGGTGCGCGAAGAAGGCTTGGCCGATGGGCATAGGCTGACCGCTTATGCCTCGGTCAGCGGGCATGTCAGCATCGCGCAGGCGCTGGAAATGGCGGGTATCGGCACGGCGGCATTGCGCCGGATTCCGGTCAATGCGCTACATCAGATGGACACTGGCGCACTCGAACGCGCTATTGCGGCGGATCAGGCGGCAGGTTTGATACCCTTTTTTATCGCTGCCACGGCGGGCACGGTGGATGTCGGGGCGATTGATCCGCTTGCCGCCATCGCCGATATTGCGCGCCGCGAGCGGGTCTGGTTTCACGTTGATGGCGCATTCGGCGCGTTGGGCAAGCTGGCTGCCGATATTGCGCCGCTGTTACAGGGCATGGAACGAGCCGATTCTATCGCCTTCGATTTTCACAAATGGGGGCAAGTGCCTTACGACGCGGGGTTTGTGCTGGTGCGCGACGGGGCATTGCAGCGCGGCACATTTGCCTCGCCTGCCGCCTATTTGCATCGCGAGACGCACGGCATGGCGGCGGATTCGCCCTGGCCGTGCGATTTCGGGCCAGATTTGTCGCGCAGTTTCCGCGCGCTAAAAACCTGGTTCACCCTGCAAGTGTATGGGGCGGACAAGCTGGGACAGGTCATCTCGCATACCTGCGCATTGGCGCGTTATCTGCGCCAGCGTGTTGAAGCTACGCCCGAACTGGAATTGTTAGCCCCCGTCGCGCTGAATATCGTCTGTTTTCGTTATCGCGGCGCAGATGCCAACACCTTAAACGCCGCCCTCGTGGTCGCCCTTCAGGAATCGGGCATCGCCGCCCCGTCGGCTACCACCCTTAACGGCCAGATCGCGATCCGCGCGGCCATCGTCAATCACCGTACCACCGCCGCCGACATAGACGCGCTGGTAGATGCCACGCTGACTTTTGCGGCGGTGCTCCAGGGCAAACCTCACTCATATAGGGAAACCAGATGAAAACCGATGTCTTTATACAACCTCTGGCACACCCCTTGATTGGTCTGGCAAGCCTGATGCGCATGGCTTTTTCCGGCGTTGATCTCGCACCGCTTGGCACGCAACTGATTGCCCGTGCCGGCACTGAGCCACGCACGGCGGATGCCAATGCGCTGCTGGATTTGTCTATCGTCCTGCAACTTAGGGGCGAGCGCGAGCTGGCGCTGGAGATGCAATCCCTGGCATTGCTCAACCAGCGGCTATATGCGCCGCCCATGCAGCGTGGACTGGGTGATAGAAGCCGTGCCGCTATCCGTCTGCTTGCCGTGATGGGCGCGGGGGATTTGATGGCTAATTCACCCATCGAATTTTTGCTGGAAGATGCCGATGTCGCACTCGACATCGTGTATGTGACGGACGAACTGGATGCGTTCAGGTATTTTCCAGAGCATGATGTGCTGTTCGTCGCGGTTGCAGAAAACGAGCAAAATATCCCGCTGCTCAATAAGCTAAGCGATGCGCTTGCTGCCTGGCCGCGTCCGGTAGTCAACGATCCGGCGCGTATTGCGCGGCTGTCGCGCGACCATAATTGTGCCTTACTCAAGGAAGTGACCGGGGTGGATATGCCGGTTACCGTAAGAGTAGGGCGGTCGGTGCTGGAACAGGTCAGTCGCGGCGAACGTTCGTTTGCCGCCGTGCTGGGCGACGGGGATTTTCCCGTGATCGTCCGTCCGGTAGATTCCCATGCCGGGCATGGTCTGGACAGGCTGGCGGATGCGGCGGCACTGGCTGAGTATTTGAGCAGCGCGACACAAAGTGAGTTTTATGTCTCCCGCTTCGTGGATTATCGCGATGCGGACGGCATGTTCCGTAAATACCGCGTCATGCTGATAGCCGGTCGCCCGTTTGTCGCGCATATGGGCATATCCGCGCACTGGATGATCCATTACCTGAATGCGGGCATGGCGGAAAGTGCCGAGAAACGCGATGAGGAAGCGCGCTTCATGGCGGAATTTGATGAAGGGTTTGCCGTGCGTCATGCCGCAGCGTTGCGGGAGATCAACAGGCGGATAGGGCTGGATTATTTCGGCGTGGATTGCGCCGAGACCCCCGATGGAAAACTGCTTATTTTTGAGGTAGATAGCTGCATGATCGTGCATGCGATTGATCCGGTGGAGGTGTTTCCCTACAAGCAGCCGCAGATGCGCAAGTTGTTCGACGCTTTTACAGCGATGCTGGGTCATGCCATGCAGCGTGCGCCCACCTGAGATGTGTCCAGTTAATTTTTTGGTTAATTCCTTGCCGCGTCATCCCGGCGTAGGCCGGAATCCAGGCTGCGCGGTCATCCCGTTGCAACGGAAGGTCAACGGTGCATCCCTGCCGCCTGTCCGGCAGTTACTGGTCTGCGGGGGCGATGCGCGTATCGCGCTCGACCCGCAAAGCGGCTTGAACAAATACGCTTGTCGGCCTTATCCCGATGCATCTTTGCTGGCGTTTGGTTCTTCCACTGCCTCGGTGATTTCTCCGGCAGGCTTTGCAGCGGCAGAGGCGTTGCGCGAACGGTTGTCGCAAGAGTCAGGAACAGCGTCGCAGGCAGTCATCTATGCCCGTGAATTGCAGCGCATCCGGCAGGAATTGCTGGCAGCATTTGGTCTTGCTGACGCAGGCGTGGCGCTGGAGTTTGCCACTTCCGGCACAGATGTCCATGCGCTGGTCGCACGCTCAGTGGCAAACAGCACTGACCGGCCGCTATCCGTCGTCATGGTGGCGGAAAGTGAAACGGGCAGTGGCGTGGCGGCGGCCTTGCAAGTGAAAAATGCTCAAGTTTGGTCCGTGCCGCTGCGCCTGGCCGACGGGATGCCGCGACCGCTGGCAGACCTGGATGCAGAGGTTGCCGGAAGGGTGGAGAGGGCGGTCAGGTCGGGCGCGCGCGTACTGCTGGTGATGGTGGATCAAAGCAAGACGGGATTGATTGCACCCAGTCCGGACTGTGTTGTCGGGTTGCACCAGCGTCATGCTGACAGGCTCGACGTGCTGGTGGATGCCTGCCAGTTACGCCTCGCTCCCCCGACCTTGCGCGCCTATTTGCAACGAGGTTTCATGGTCGCGGTGACCGGTTCAAAATTCCTTACCGGCCCGTCATTTTCTGCCGCGCTGCTGTTACCTGAACAAGTCGCGCAAAGATTGAATCTGCGCCCGCACGAGGCAAGCATGACGGTTAATTTCGGTTTGCTATTGCGCTGGGAAGCGGCGCTGGCAGAAAACCGCCGCTTTAATGCCGTGCCGCAGACCGTGATTTTTGACTTTATGCAAGCCTTCGCACAGGCCATCACCGACAGGCTGAATAACGATCCGTGTTTCGAGCCTTTGAACGTGCACCCGTTAGCGCGCGGCAGCGGGGCGCAAGGCTGGGATCAAATCCAGACTATTTTCCCGTTGCTGCTTTATCGCGCCGATTGTGCGGGGGCGCGTGTGCCGTTAAATCGCGCAGAAACGCAGCAGATTTATCAGCAGTTGCCGGTTGATATTGGTGAGGCCGGGTTGCGCTGCCAACTCGGTCAGCCAGTCGCTTGCGGGACACGCGATGGCATCGCGGTGAGCGCCTTGCGGCTGTGCCTCGGCGCGCGTCTTATCAGCGATGCCTTTGCGGCTAAACAAGGCGCGGACGAAGGAATCGCGGGTCTTATCGCCGAAGCAATGGCGGCGCTGGACAAAACGTCGGCGTTAATCCGATCGTTATCCTAACAGGCATGGCATATTGCCACCCCTGATAATGAAGTGGTTTTCGCAGGAATGATGCCCGGTGGGCATCAACTCGCAAATGGTTCTCGCAGGGATGTTGCCCTGAGGGCAACAGCAAACCCGCCATGCCCGTTCCCTCCCTTGCAGGGCGCATTTTGGCGGAGCCGAAATCGTTCACAAGGCTTGGTGCGTGCTCCGCGTAACCCCTTGTTCACCCCCCGTCCCCCATCTCCCAAAGGGAGAGGGGTACGGTTCGTCGCTGCGCGAGTTTCACGTTAAAGATGAGTGGCATGGCAGTCACGGCATGAGGTTGACCACGCCGTTCTCTCCGGCGATGCCGCTGATTACACGGCCTGATGCCGTGCGTATCGGCACGCTTTCGCCTTGAGCCGCATTGTTCAAGGCCACGCCGCTGCCGCTGATATTAAAACCGCTACCTTGCGTCAGGAGTTGCACAGGTTGTCCCTGTTTGACGCTGTAAGGCGCACGCAGCATGGTTTCCTGAAGAATGATTCCCGCGCTGACGCTGTAGCGCATCACTTGTCCGATGACCCGGCTGGCATCGCTTAATCCGCCGGATTGGCTGGTTTCGACGGTTTGCCGGGCGAGGTCTTCCGCGTGTATGACTTGCCCCAGGACAAGTGGTCGGGCGCTGCTCAGTAACGCCATGCTGACCTTGATTTGTACCGGAACGAAGATGCGCCAGCCGTTGATTTCGTTGCAGCGCACGCCGATGGAGACGCGCCCCAGCAGTTTGCTGCCGCCCGGCAGAAAAGCCTCGATGTCGTTGCAGGAAGGCAAGTTAATCCGGCTATCAATCTCGTCTACGTTAAACGCGACTTTGCCCGGCAAAGCGGTAGTTTGCTGCCGCACAAAGTTACTCACGACGGCGCTGAGTGCGGCGTGATCCTGCTGTGTGGCGGCGTTGCCCGGCTGACAAAAAAAGACCAGCGAGCAAACCATCAGGGATATTTTTTTCATGATCGCTATTGTGCGTGTCCCGGCGATTTGTATTGCCCGGAATTGAGGGGAAAAGTCGCCGTTAATCATCGCATAGCACATTCGGGGGGCAAGGTAGTATGTCCCACATAGCAGGTGTAATAGTCAACAGGAGGGCGTGATGATCAACAAACTGGATGCGGCGTTGCAATTTCATCAAACTGCACTGAGCTTGCGCGGTGCGCGCCAGGAGTTGCTGGCTGCAAATATCGCCAATGCGGATACGCCCAACTACAAGGCGCGTGATGTTGATTTTGCCAGTGCCTTGCAAAATGCCGTGGCGGGTACGGCGGCCAGGCTGCCCGTAACGACCCGTGCGCCCATGCATCTGGAAGGTCGCGCCGGTAGTACGCTGTTTGGCGCGGAAGTGATGTACCGCAAGCCTATCCAGCCCAGCGCCGACGGCAATACCGTGGATATGGATGCCGAGCGCGCGCAGTTTGCCGACAACGCCTTGCGCTACGAGGCCAGCGTGAAGTTTGTCAGCGACGAGCTGAAAGATATGTTGGCTGCGATTCAAGGTTAATAATAGAGGGAGTTCGAGATGTCTCTGTTCAATATTTTCAATGTGGCGGGTTCGGGGATGGCGGCGCAGTCGCAACGCCTGAATGTGGTCGCCAGTAACCTCGCCAATGCCGATAGCACCACCAGCGCGGACGGCAAGCCATACCGCGCCAAGCAGGTGGTTTTTTCCGCTACGCCGATGGGCGGCGGGGGGGTACAGGGCGTGAAGGTGGCTGCGGTCGCCGAAAGCACCGCGCCGATGAAAATGGTGTTCGATCCCAAGCATCCGATGGCCGATGCGCAGGGCTATGTGGCGATGCCCAACGTGAACGTGGTGGACGAGATGGTCAATATGATTTCTGCCTCGCGTTCTTATCAAAATAATGTGGACGTGCTGAATACGTCCAAGACGCTGCTGTTGAAGACGCTGACTATCGGCCAGTAACCGACTAATTATTAACGGGAAAAATCATGATTAACGCCGCACCAAGCACCGATACCGCCGCGCTGTTCGCCTCCATGAATGGCAGCAGCGGTGCAAGTAAATCAACCGCGAACGCCACGCAGGATCGTTTCATGACCTTGCTGGTCACGCAGTTGAAAAATCAGGATCCGCTCAACCCGATGGACAATGCGCAAATGACTTCGCAAATGGCGCAGATAAGCACGGTGAGCGGGATAGATAAATTAAATGCCACGCTGCAAGCCTTGAGCGCCAGCATGACACCAAACCAGACTTTGCAGGCGGCCAGCATGATAGGGCATGGCGTACTGGTGCCGGGAGACGGCGTGCAGTTGGCCAATGGTGCGGGTCTGGGCGGTTTTGAATTGGCGCAGTCCGCAGATAGTGCCCAAGTGTCGGTGTATGACCGGGCGGGCGCGCTGGTGCGCAGCATTGACTTGGGCGCGCAACCGGCTGGAATCAGTAAATGGCAGTGGGATGGCACGGATAATTCGGGGGCAGCGGCGGCTGCGGGCAACTATACCTTCAACGTCAATGCGGCGCAGGGCAGCAACCCCGTGGCGGCGAGCAGCTTGCAATTCGGCCTGGTGAACAGCGTCACGCAAGGGGCGCAGGGCGTATCCATGAGCGTGGGGCAGTTAGACAACATCGCGCTCACAGAAGTCAAACAAATTCTCTAAAGTGAAATTTGCGCAGCAATTCGATTGTCCCCTCGCCCGCTTGCGGGAGAGGGTTGGGGAGAGGGAAACGGGCATGGCACGTTTTATTATTTGGGTTGGCAGCGTTGCCATGCCCGTTAACGTCGGGAGAAAATCATGAGTTTTCAACAAGGTTTGAGCGGTTTGAACGCGTCATCCAAACATCTGGATACCATAGGCAATAACGTCGCGAATGCCAATACCGTGGGCTTCAAGCAGTCGCAGGCGCAATTCGCCGACATGTTCGCCGTGTCGCTGGCGGGGACGGGGGCGGTGCAAATCGGCACGGGAACCAAGGTTGCGGCAGTTGCGCAACAGTTCACTCAGGGCAACATCACCAACACCAACAACCCGTTGGACACCGCTATAGGCGGTCAGGGATTTTTCCGCGTGACCGATGCTGCGGGCGCTATCTCTTATTCTCGTAACGGCCAGTTTCAGGTAGATAAGAATGGTTTTATTGTTAATAATCAAGCACATAAAGTATCAGGATATTTACCTGATGCAACCGGGGTCATTTTCCCGGCCGCCCCCGTGCCGCTGCAAATCAATGCAGCAGACCTGACGCCCAAGCAGACACTCAATGCCGTGGTCGGGGCAAATCTGGATTCGCGCGCTGCCGTGCCCTTGATTCCCGCTTTTAATGCACTTGATCCCACTTCCTACAACAGTTCAACTTCGCTGACGGTTTACGATAGCCTGGGTGCCAGCCATGTCGGTTCGCTGTATTTTCAGCGTCAGCCGATTACCCCACCCACTTTTACTTCGGCCACCACGACCACGGCAACGGTGAGCTCGGTCGCCGGTTTGGCGGTTGGCAATACCCTGACTTTTGCACTTCCCGCACCTGCGCAGACCGCGACCATTTCCGCTATCAATGCCGTAACAAATACGGTGACTTTTGCCGCTCTGGCGGCGGCACCCACTGGCGGCCCCATCACGACCAACGCCCCTTCGGCCAGTTGGAAGACCTTTTTGACGGTGGACGGCGTGGCGGTGCCGGGAACGGCTACCCCGGAACTGGCGACGCTGAGTTTTGACGCTTTGGGCAAACTGGCATCTACCTTCCCTGCGACTGTACCGATCGGGAAAGTGACTTCAGCCGCGTTGTTTCCGACTTCTACCACCGTTTCACCGACCCAGGCACTCACTTTTGATTTCGGTTCGCCGACCGCCGGAACCTCCCAATACGGCGGCAATTTCGGGGTCAATACGCTGACTCAGGACGGTTATACCTCGGGACGGCTGAACTCAATCAGCACCAGTGCCGATGGCACGATACTGGGGCGCTATTCAAATGGACAATCGCGCGCGCTGGGGCAGATATTGCTGGCTAACTTCACCAGCCCGCAGGGTTTGCAGCCGGTGGGCAACAACGAGTGGGTGGAAACCTCGGTCTCGGGCGGACCGCTGGTGGGCGTGCCGGGATCGGGCAGTCTGGGGATGTTGCAGTCTTCTGCGACGGAGGATTCCAACGTGGACCTGACGGCTGAACTGGTGAATATGATTACCGCACAGCGGGTTTATCAGGCCAATGCGCAGACCATCAAGGCGCAGGATCAGATATTGCAAACCATTGTCAGCCTGAGGTAGTGGTGATGCCGCAAGGGCATTCCCACGAAACTACGGAGCTGACGCTCCAGTTTCTGAGTGAAGGGGTGAGCGGTGACGCTCGCCAAGCGAAAAGGAGAATGTAATGGACAGGTTGATTTATACCGCAATGACAGGAGCGTCGCATGTACTGCAACAGCAGGCGGCGGTGTCGGAAAATTTGGCTAATACCAGCACGCCGGGATTCCGAGCTTCCCTGAATACCTTCCGCGCTGTGCCGCTGGTGGGCGAAGGCTTGGCTACCCGGACTTTTGTGGTGGATTCAACGGCGGGTTCGGACTTTACGCCGAGACCGTTACAGCCTACCGGACGGCCTCTGGATGTGGCGGTGAACGGTACGGGCTGGATTACTGTGCAAGGCGCTGACGGGAAAGAGGCTTACACCCGTAACGGTAGTTTGCAAATCAGTTCAAGCGGCGTGTTGCAGACGCGTAACGGGCAGGAAGTGCTCGGCGAGGGTGGCCCGATCACCCTTCCGCCGGGCGATCAACTGACCTTTGCCAAGGACGGCACGATTTCCATCGTTCCGTCAGGTTCTAAAGCCAGTACGGTGACAGTGGTGGGACGGTTAAAGCTGGTCAATCCTGAAAGGGCGCTTTTGGAACGCGGCGGGGATGGCCTGTTTCGCAACAAGGATGGCTCGGTAGCGCAGGCGGATGCCAAGACTGAAATTGTTTCCGGCAACCTGGAAGGCAGCAATGTGAATACAGTGGAAATGATGGTGAACATGATTTCGCTGGCGCGCAAATTCGATATGCAGATGAAAATGCTGCAAAGCGCGGATAACGATGCCAAACAGGCCAGTTCGATAATGAGTATTGCGGGATAGTCGCTGGTGAGCGGTGAGTGGCCAGTAGTGAGTAATATTCACTTTCAACGGCCCACTTACCGCTCACCACTTACGAAAAAGAGGTAACAAAATGATACGTTCTTTGTGGATTTCTAAAACGGGTCTGGATGCGCAGCAAACGCAGATGGATACCATCGCCAATAATCTGGCTAATGTGAGCACCAACGGTTTCAAACGTTCGCGGGCGGTGTTCGAGGACTTGCTGTATCAGACCATCCGCCAGCCCGGCGCACAGTCATCGCAGCAAACTCAGATACCTTCGGGTTTGCAGATTGGTACGGGGGTTCGTCCGGTGGCTGCCGAACGGATACATACCCAGGGTAATTTGCAACAGACCGGTAACCAGCTGGATGTGGCGATTCAGGGCGATGGATTTTTTCAGGTGCTGATGCCGGATGGCACCACCGGATACACCCGCGACGGCTCGTTTCAGCGCGACAGCCAGGGTCAGATGGTCACGTCGAGCGGTTTTCCGATTCAACCCGCCATTACGCTGCCTGCCAATGCCATTAGCGTGACGATTGCTCGTGACGGCGTGGTGTCGGTCACGCAGCCTGGGGTGGTAGCACCCGTCCAGGTGGGGAGTCTGCAACTGGCGAGTTTCATCAATCCCGCCGGTTTGATGAGTATGGGCGAAAACCTGTATCAGGAGACCGCTTCATCCGGTACCCCCGGCACCAATGTGCCGGGAACCAATGGCGCGGGCTTGTTGAACCAGAATTATGTAGAGACTTCCAACGTCAACGTGGTGGAAGAGATGGTGAACATGATCCAGACGCAACGCGCCTACGAGATCAATTCCAAATCCATCACGACATCGGATCAGATGCTGCAAAAGTTGTCGCAGATGTAATAAACGCGTCCAGGGGCAAAAATGAACAACGATACACGGAGGATAGGCGGCAGTCGTTATCTGGCTTGGGGCTTGTGTTTTTTGCTGGTGGCCTGTGCCAGTAAACCGCCGACCAGCATTCATCAACCGATGACTGCCAAGCCGGAAATCAAGACGGTGGTGGCTCCGGCGGACGGCGCAATATTCCACGTCGGAATCAATCAGCATCCGCTGTTCGAGGACAGGCGCGCGCGTAACGTGGGCGATATTCTGACCATCAATATCGTGGAAAAAACCACCGGTAACCGTAAATCCAGCAGTGCCTCAAACAGTGCGGCCAGTATTGCCGACACTACCCCCAACGTCACGGTCGAACCTCTTTCCAAACTGTTGCTGAAGGCTTTTTCAATTAACAGCAGCAGCAGCAACAAGTCTTCCAGCACGGCAGCAGGGTCGGGGAGTGAAGATCTGACCGGCACGATAGCCGTGACGGTGATTGAAGTGCTGGCGAACGGCAATTTGCTGGTGAGCGGTGAAAAGCAGGTGGCCTTGAACGAAAGCGATGAATTTATTCGTTTTTCGGGGGTGGTCAATCCCATCCAGATTTCCAACCTGAATGCCGTGCAGTCGAGTCAGGTCGCCGATGCGCACATCGAATATAAACGCGCCGGGGCGATGAGCGAAGTCATCAACGACGCGCAGACACTGGGTTTTCTGGGACGCTTTTTCCTGTCGGTGTTGCCGTTTTAAGCAGAGGATCGAGGAAATGAAAAAAAATATTTCGGCATGGAGCGGTATTCAACCTGTCAGCAGGGCTTTGCTCTGGTCTGTCTGTTGTGTTCTATCCCTGGTCCTGTGTAGCGCAGCCTACGCCGACCGCATCAAGGATGTGGCGAGCATCCAGGGCGTGCGCGATAACCAGTTGCTGGGTTACGGGCTGGTGGTGGGGTTGGATGGCAGTGGCGACCAGACCACGCAAACGCCATTTACGGTACAGAGCATTATCAGCATGTTGTCGCAAATGGGCGTGAATTTGCCGCAAGGCACCAGCCTGCAACTCAAAAATGTGGCGGCGGTGGTGGTGACGGCCAGCTTGCCGCCTTTTTCCAAGCCCGGCCAGGTGATAGACGTGACGGCCTCTTCGATAGGGAATGCCAAGAGTCTGCGCGGCGGCACGCTGTTGATGACCCCGCTGAAGGGCGCGGACGGCCAGGTGTATGCGATGGCGCAGGGCAATGTGCTGGTCGGCGGGGTGGGCGCGTCTTCCGGCGGGGCTTCGGTACAGGTCAATCATTTGAGCGTCGGGCGCGTGCCCGCTGGCGCGACGGTGGAACGTGCCGTGCCGACGGTGCTGGGTCAGGGGGAATACATTCATCTGGAATTGAACAGTAACGATTTCACCACCGCCACCCGCGTGGTGAATACCATTAACGCGCAAATTGCACCCGAACTTGCCGTGGCGCTGGACGGTCGGGTGATCGAAGTGCGCGCACCCGAGGGCAACAGGCGCGTGGCCTTTATTTCCCGGGTGGAAAATCTGGACATCAACCCGGCACAAGGGGTGGCCAAGGTGATTATCAATGCGCGTACCGGTTCGGTGGTGATGAATCAGGCCGTCACGCTGGATGCCTGCGCGGTGGCGCACGGCAATCTGACGGTAGTCATCAATACCGATACCAGCGTGAGTCAGCCTAATGCGTTTGCCAAGGGCAAAACGGAAAAAACCGACAAGACCACGATAGATGTCAAAGCCGACAAGGGCGGGCTGGTGGAATTGCCTAAAGGCGTATCTTTGAGCGACGTGGTCAAGGCATTGAATTCGATGGGCGCAACGCCGCAGGATTTGCTGGCAATTTTGCAGGCGATGAAAGCCTCGGGCGCTTTACATGCCGAACTGGAGGTAATCTAAATGATAAATTTACTTAATAATCAAGCAGATAGTCTTAACACCGCGCTGGCGATAGATGCCAGGTCGCTGGGGCAGTTGCGCGCACAGGCAGCGCAGTCGCCAGACCGTGCACTCAAGACGGCGGCGCAGCAATTCGAGGCGGTGTTCATGAACATGATGCTGAAAAGTATGCGCGAGGCGACCCCGCAGGACGGCATGATGGACAACGATCAGAGCCGCATGTTTACCGGTATGCTGGATCAGCAGTTGAGCCAAAGTCTGTCGGGCCGTGGCATCGGGCTGGCCGATATGATGGTCAAGCAGTTGAGTCATGGCGGGCAGGCTGTCCCTCAGCCCGCACTGCCTGTTCCGCTGTCTTCTGTCGCCAGCCTACCCTCTTCCACACAGCCTCCTGAGGTTTCAGTCATAGAACCTCAATCTTCATCCGCCTTGTCCGTTCCTTCCGCTTTCAATGCGAATACCCAGCAGGACTTTGTCAACCGGATGTTGCCACATGCCATGCAGGCAAGCCAGACGACGGGCGTGCCGCCGCATCTGATGCTGGGGCAAGCCGCGCTGGAAAGCGGCTGGGGCAAGCGCGAGATTCTCATGCCGGATGGTTCGAACAGCTACAACCTGTTCGGCATCAAGGCCAGTGCCAGTTGGCACGGCAAAGTCGCCGAAGTGATGACCACCGAGTACAAGAACGGCGTGGCGCACAAGCAGCTGGAGAAATTCCGCGCCTATGATTCCTATACCGATGCCTTCAAGGACTATTCCGGCATGTTGGGCAACAACCCGCGTTACGCGAGTGTTATGCAACAGGGCGGAGATGCGATAGGCATGGCGCAGGCGCTGCAAAAATCCGGTTATGCGACCGACCCGAAATATGCCGACAAACTGGTGAGCGTGATGCGGCAAATGAATATTTCTGGCTGAGGCCTAAAGAATTATTTGCGTGTGCCGATAACATCACCGAGGCCGTTGTCAGGCTGAAAAAGGAAGCATCATGGGAAGCAATATTTTTAGCGCGTCATTGAGTGGGATGAACGCGGCTCAGTACGCCCTGACCACCACCGAACACAATATTGCCAATGCCAATACGCCCGGATTTACCCGGCAGCAGGTGCTGGTAAGTTCGCGCGCAGCCCAGGCATCCGGTGCAGGATTTATCGGGCAAGGGGTGGACGTGGCGGGCGTGCAAAGAATTTACGACCAGTTTTTAACCACTCAAGTGCGCCAGGAGCAGAGTCAGTCCAGCTACTTGAGTGCTTATCTTTCTGCCATGAAGCAGGTGGATAACCTGGTGGCCGATCCCGCTGCCGGTGTTTCGCCTGCCATGCAAAGTTTTTTCGACGCGATGAACGGGCTGTCCAGCAGTCCTGAATCCGTTCCTGCGCGGCAAACCGTAATAAGTACCGCACAATTTGCGGTGAACCGCTTTCAGGCGATAGACCAGCGTCTGACCGACATCGCCGACGGTCTGACCGGGCAAATCGCTGGCAGCGTCCAGTCCGTCAATACCTACGCGAACCAGATCGCGACGCTGAACGGCAACATCAAGCGCGCCATTGCCGCAGGTCAGGGGCAGCCGCCCAACGACTTGCTGGATCAGCGCGATCAACTGGTTAACCAGTTGAATAAAGAGATGAAGGTCACAGTCCAGCAACAAACTGACGGTGCCATGAACGTGTTCGTCGGCAATGGTCAGGCGCTGGTGATTGATGAACGGGCGATGGCCTTGCAAGTGGTGCAATCCCCCAACGACCCGAGCAAGGTGGACATCGCCTATCTGACCAATGGTAAAACCATTCCCTTGCAACAAAGCAGTTTGCAGGGCGGTAATCTGGGTGCGTACCTGACTTTTCGCGATCAGAGCCTTGAACCTGCGCGTAACGCGCTGGGGCGCGTGGCCTTGGGACTGGCGACCAGCCTTAATCAGCAGAATCAGTTGGGACAGGATTTGCAGGGCGTGCTGGGCGGGAGTCTGTTGGTGGCCGCCGCACCGCGCGTGGATAAGGGCGCGAACAATACCGGCACGGCCACGCTATCTGCCAGTATTGCCAGTGTGTCGGCACTGACTACCAGTGACTATCAGCTTAAATTTGATGGCACCCATTACACGATGACCCGCTTGTCGGACAATGCGCTGACTAACCTGGGCGCGAGCCTGGTGCCGGCACCCACGGTGGATGGCTTTACCGTCAATCTGGATGCGGGCGCGATGGCGGCGGGGGATAGTTTTTCGATTCGCCCAACCGCCAATGCGGCGCGCGATATTGCCTTGTTGAACAATGATCCGGCGAAGCTGGCGACCGCCGCGCCAATCCGCACCAGTGCGGCACTGACCAATCTGGGTACGGCAAAAATCACGGCGGGTACGGTGAATGCACCGCCGCCGCTTAACGCGAATTTGCAAGCACCGCTGAGCATCACCTTTACCAGTGCGACGACTTTTACCGTCGTCGGCGCAGTACCCGCTGTGGGCGCGCAGACTTATACGCCGGGGCAAGCCATCAGTTTCAACGGCTGGACGACGCAAATCAGCGGAACACCCGTTGCAGGTGATGCCTTTAACGTGGCTGCCAACACCAACGCGACGGGCGATAACCGCAATGTCTTGCTGATGGCGGGGCTGCAAAAGCAGAATTTGCTGGCCAACGGCACCACCAGTTTCCAGGGGGCGTACAGCCAGTTGGTGGGTTCTATCGGTGCAAAGACCAATGAACTGATGGTGACAAGCCAGGCACAGGATGCCATGTTGACTCAGACAGTCGCTATGCAGCAGGGTGTTTCCGGTGTCAATCTTGACGAAGAAGCGGCTAATTTGTTGCGTTACCAGAAAGCCTATCAAGCGTCGGCGAAGGCGATGCAGATTGCCAACACCATGTTTGATGCGCTGTTGACCTTAGGAAGGTAGGTGCGAGATGCGTATCAGTTCCAATACAATTTTTGACAGCAATGTCGCGGCGATGGGTCAGCAGCAGAGCCGTCTGATGCAGACGCAGCAACAGATTGCCAGCGGCAAACGCCTGTCGAGTGCTTCCACCGATCCGGTCGCCGCCACGCGCGCGCTGGACATCACGCAATCGGATGCCATCAATAACCAGCAGGCATCCAGCCGCGTAGCGGCGCGCCATACGCTATCGCTTGCCGAGAGTACCTTGCAGGGTGTCACCACACTGCTCCAGGATGTCAGAACCGCTGCCGTGTATGCCGGAAACGGGACGCTCAACAGCAGCGACCGCGCTACGCTGGCGACTGATTTGAGCGGCAGGTTGCAGGAATTGGTCGGTCTGGCAAACAGTACGGATGGCGTTGGCAACTACCTGTTTTCAGGTTTTCAGTCGAAGACCCAGCCGTTCGTGGATACCCCTGCCGGTATGGGCTATTTCGGTGATGACGGCCAGCGGCTGGCGCAAGTTAGTGCGACGCGACAAATGGCGGCGAGCGATAGCGGGGCGGATGTGTTCATGCGCATCAGGAATGGCAACGGCACGTTTGTTACCCAGGCGACGGCTGGCAATAGCGGTAGCGGGGTCATCAGCGCGGGGGCAGTCGTCAATCCTGCGGCGTTGACGGGCAATAATTACAGTATCAGTTTCAGCATGGCTGCCGGGGTCAGCAATTACAGCGTAATCAACACCACTACCGGTTTGCCAGTGCCGGGCATGACCGCGCAACCTTACACGAGCGGGCAGGCTATCACTTTTGATGGAATGCGTCTGGATATTCAAGGCGCGCCTGCCAGCGGTGACAGTTTTGCCGTGACCCCCAGCAGCAATGAGAGTGTGTTCAAGACTATTTCCAATTTGATTGCCACGCTGAATGCGCCGGTGGTAGGCAGCAATTTGACCAACGGGCTTAATCGCGGCATCAATAATCTGGATAACGCGTTGGGCAATGTGCTGACGGTGCGCGCTACGCTGGGTTTGCGTTTGAATGAAATAGATGCCCTTCAGACAACGGGCGAAGATATGGGTTTACAGTTAAAACAAACTTTGTCGCAGTTGCAGGATGTGGATTACAACAAGGCCATTAGCGATCTGACGCAGCAGCAAGTGACCTTGCAGGCCGCACAAAAGTCATTCACTCAGGTTGCAAATTTGTCCTTGTTCACTTATCTCTGAAGCCGGATAAGACAGTGAGCGTCATCCCGCAGTCGCCCCAGTGGGCGGCTCCGCCCCGGTGCGTTGTATTTCATGGGTAACTGGAAATAGTGCTTGGGCAGACAGTATTTTCCAATTCAGGTATGAGCCTGAAGCGGACTCAGAATGGGTGATTTGAGTGTGTGAGTTGGTCTGGTTAAAAAGTGAAGTTTAAGGGATTTTTTTTCAAAGCGGTGAGGTTTTTGTCTTGG
>Ga0210050_1002175_pt1 | contig 19308 bp, 15 predicted proteins | sample CryGey132114_all_FD_185463 | JGI IMG/M metagenome (GOLD analysis project Ga0210050, IMG submission 185463) | Groundwater microbial communities from aquifer - Crystal Geyser CG22_combo_CG10-13_8/21/14_all (SPAdes) (version 2) | ecosystem: Environmental > Aquatic > Deep subsurface > Groundwater ...
CCCTGTCGACCTTCGCGGGAAGCTCGATCTTCTTAAGTCACCACTTGTCAAACAAGCCATGTGTATTTTGAAAGCGATTCAGAAACCAACAGAGAGCAGTCTTCTCGCTGCTGCACTCGGTTGCGAGTGCTTCGCTTGCCACCCTGCGGATCTCGGTCGCCTCTTCGCGCATCGTAAAGAGAAACATGTGTCCCTTCATGATGTTTTGCTTTCTCTCGAGGGCTCAGAATGGCAAATCCAATTGATCAATTACGCCGCCGTAGTTCATGCACGCAATGTTCTCCTTGATCTGCATCAGAAAATCCCCTCCCGTACGATTGTGGAAACAGTGGAGTGTCTATTGAAAGAATGTGGGTTGTTATCTGTGATAGATCCCTTAACCTTCGCCCCTCTCCAATCTTTCTTCGATCGTATCAAGTATCGTGCCTACGAGCAGCCGAATTATGACCTCAATACGCTTATCAGTGACATCGAGTATTATGAGAATCCGGAATACAGCGACATTCGGTTGCAATTTAAAATGCCACACATCATTGAAGATGGAGTGCAACTCATGACGGCACACCAGAGTAAAGGATTGGAGTTTCATACCGTTATCTTGGCCAACATGCGAGAGGGACATTGGGAGAATCGCCGCACGCCTTCGTCTCTTGCCATTCCCGAAGACCTCCTCTTCGGTTGGGGAAAAGATCAGAAGAAGTACGAGAAAAATCAAGATGAGAGGCGAGTCGCTTATGTCGCGATGACGCGGGCGGTAAAAGAACTTCTCTTTATTGTGAGTAAAACGCAAACTTTGGGTGATAAAAGCAGGGAAGTATCACCGTCACAATTCATTGCGGAAGCAGGTGTACAGGAAGAAATTGAGCGCACACCCAAAAATGCGGAGATGGCATCCACGTTGCTCTTGGCGCCAACGCGGCATATCGATCAGGAATTCGCAGCATTCTTGCATGAACGTTTGAAGAAATTCCATCTCTCCGTGACCGCACTCAACCACTTCCTCGAAGATCCGCAGATGTTTTTGGAGATCGATCTTCTCCAGATGCCGCAGAGTAAAACATCGAGTCTCGTGTACGGGAACGCCGTCCATGCCGCTCTTCAGAAGTGGGGACTTGCGCACATGAAAAGCGATATATGTCATCAACAGGCATTCCTCGATGCATTTAGAAAATATTTACATGAACGCGAAGTTCTCACCGAGAAAGATCGTGACATACTCTTGCATCATGGTGAAGAAAACCTTCCTCGATACTACGCAGAGGTCTTGGAGGGTTTGAGTCCATTCGTGCACAGTGTGGAGAAGGGGATCAGTGCACGTATCCCACTGTGTCATACTGAACCTGTCCGTCCGGCAGGCGGGCCTGTCGAAGTGCCTATAAAAGGACTCATTGATCGCATCGACCTTGTGCATCCCACCTCAACTGACGCGATAGTCATTGACTACAAAACCGGAAAACCGAAGACGGAGAAGGAGATCAGGGACGGCGACTACTTCCGGCAACTCACCTTCTACGCTCTCTTAATGGAACATGCCAATATTCCCCTGCTCCCCAAAGCGTTTATTCTCGACTTCATCGGGGAGGGGAGTGACGAACCCATTCAACGCAAATTTACCGTTTCGGAGCACGACAAAGAAGAGCTGCGAAAGATCATTCGTGCAGTATGGCAAAAGCTGCAGAATTTGGATTTTATTACACTCTAGCTCCCCTATCTCGCGAGGAACAAAAACTTGACAAATAACTAATTTATAATATTATGGATTTGATCGTTCACTGAAACCATAGTTTTTGGAGGATTTGAGAATGAAAATGCTCGGTACTTTCTTGGTTGGTTTGGTTCTGTGTGTTCCTTTTGTCGGCTGGGCGACTACCGGCATCGTGAAGGGGATTCGCTACGACATCTCTGTTGGCGGACACCTGAAGCGTGCCGCAGACGCCAACACGGTCCCTCTTGCCAAAAAGGAACTTCACACTGCACTGAAGAACATCGAAACGAAGGGGTGGACATCCGGTTCTACACATGTCCTTTGGTGGACACCGGCGAACGACGTCGGCTACTGGTATGAAAACCTGAAATCCAGCTTAGAAGAGCTGGACAAGGTATCGCCGGATTCCACGCAGCTTGAGAGGACCAATTTGCTGATGAAGCTCCGAGAGACCATACTTGACCAAAACGGCGAAAGCCTGACGGTCACGGCTCCCGGTGGAATCTCGCTCCATCCCTATAACGTCTCCTATTTTTGGCTGGGATGGGTCTTCGGCCTCATCGGGGTCATTGGCGCCTTCATGGTTGTCATCCCTGTGGTGATTTTCTTCAAAGACTAAACTGAACGATGCAGGCGGGGTGGGACTTCGGTCTCCACCTCGCCTCTTCGAAGTTGCCTCATTTCTTCCTCTTTTTCTGCTGCTTTTCGTACCATTCAATAACGTCCTTTGTTGACCAGGGTTTAGCTTGTTCTCTTTCAAAACCGAGATTTCGCACCCATTTCCAGAGCTTGTCTTCCACTGGCGACTCGATTTCAAGATAGGTCGGGAAATTGGGTAGAGTATCGAACTCGAAGTGGATATCGTGCTCTCCATCCAGAAGCATGTACGAAAGGCGATGTTTGGTAATGCGACGAATCACTTCCAGATGCAGCTCCCGCAGGATGCCCTTCATGTCTTCAAAATCATCAACATTTGTTTCATGCTCCACGGCCCGCTTCACGCCACCGTTACGCGTAGTGCGTTTCAGCGCCAGTTCGGTACTGTCACCTTTTTGTCGTAATCGCAATGTCCGTCCCTGCTTTTTGAGTTTTTTATTTTTGCTCCCACTCGTGTAATCAAAGTATTCCGCGACAATGTCTCCTTCAAATTCTTTGACTCCGCCAAATGATTCAATGACCGGAACGATGAGTTCCGGTTGCACATCAAGAATTTTTACTTCAAGTTCATGCACGGAGAAATGTTACAGGTAATATAGGTATTAGGAAAGAAGGAACTCCCGCACTTTCCGAAATGCAATCGCACGGTGACTGATCGTATTTTTGACCTCTAACGAAAGCTGACCGAAAACACAGTCATATCCATCCGGTCGAAAGCAGGCATCAAAAGGAAGACCTGGAGTAAGGTCGCATTCCAATGCATCGGTAATTGTTCCCGTGACACGACCTTCAAAGCAGTGCTCGTTTCCGTCTTGGTCGATAAAAACAACTGAAGAAATGAATGATGCAGTACGCACGTCTTCCCTTTTCATACGTTTGATGAAGTGCTCGATGTACTCACGGTCACTCACACTATCCCCGAGTCCCCATCGCCGCGTCTGCACGCCGAGTTCGTTCTTCAGAGCATCAACTATGATGCCGGAATCATCGGCAACTACAGCATGTCCATTTACTGCCTTCTGGAAAAACCTTGCTTTCATCAATGCATTCTCCCGATATGTCTCTCCTGTCTCCTCGGGCTTTTTCTGTATTCCCAAGTCTTCAGGTGTGAGAAGTTCAAGAGGCAATCCCTCAAAAATATCTTTTGCTTCGAGAACCTTGCCGGGGTTGTTAGTGCCGATTAAAAGATGCATATACTGGTGGTTATGTCATCCCTCCCCACCAACCGTCGCATTGGCATTAATATACACTTTTCGTGCCTTTGCTCCATCCGCAGGGCCAATGAGGCCTTTCTCTTCCATGATATCGAGAAGTCTCGCTGCGCGGGCATAACCGACTTTCAGCTGGCGCTGGAGAAGGCTTGCGGAGGCTTTTCCAGATAACTGGACAACACGAACAGCATCGAAGAATAGCTCGTCACCGCCGTTATCATCCGCTTCCAAGTCAATTTGCTGGAATGCACCGGGAGGAAGGCCTCCTGCCGACGATTCATCACCTTCATCAGACATGCGAATCTGTTCACTCATCTTTCCTCCTCCTGCAATCTTCACGGCATTGATGACCCGGTTCACCTCTTTCGTAGAAACGTAAATGCCCTGAATGCGAACAGGCTTCGGTGTGGTTGCCGTCATGTAGAGCATGTCTCCCGCCCCGAGCAAGTCCTCCGCTCCAACGGAATCGAGAATTGTTCGTGAATCAACCGAACTCACGGTACGGAAGGCAATGCGGGTGGGCATATTCGCCTTAATGAGGCCGGTAATCACGTCTACGCTTGGACGTTGGGTTGCAATAATCAAATGCATCCCGACTGCACGGGCCATCTGTGCCACGCGCGTGATCATAGTCTCCGTATCACGACGGAACTGACGCATCATGAGATCGGCCAGCTCATCTATAATGATGACGACACGAGGCATGAGAGCATCTTCGCTTTTCTGTTTCTCGTTGTATTCATCGATATTGCGTGCGCCAGTCTCAGAAAATCTCTGTAATCGTCTTCCCATTTCCGCCACGGTCCAGCGAAGCGCTTGCAATGCTCTTTCCGCATCGGTGATGACGGGTGTGAGCAGGTGAGGAATGCCGTCATAAGGCATGAGCTCGACGCGTTTCGGGTCAATGAGAATGAATTTCAGTTCATGGGGAGCATTCTGATAGAGGAGTGACGTAATGAACGTATTCATGCACACGGATTTTCCGGAGTTCGTGGCTCCGGCAATGAGAAGGTGAGGCATGTTGTCGAGACCGGCGACAATGGCATCCCCTGAGACGTCGCGTCCGAGTGGTAGTGTCACGGGGGACATATTCTGTGCAAATGCTTCACTTTCCAGAATCTCACGGAGGTGCACGAATGTGCGTTTTTCGTTCGGCATTTCTATGCCTACAAGAGACTTTCCTGGAATTGGAGCTTCTATGCGCAAGCTTTGTGCAGCAAGAGCGAGAGCAAGATCATCTTTCAGTGAACCAATGCGGCTCAGTTTTATTCCTTCGGCAGGCTGCAGCGTGAATTGCGTGACTGTCGGACCGGGACGCGCATCCCGGACCTTCACTTCTATGCCGAATTCGAGGAGTTTCTCTTCTATGAGGGCTGCCTGCGTTTTCAGCTGTTCGTCATCAATGGTCAGTTCGCTCTGTGAGGAATCCAGAAGGTCAAATGCAGGAAAGGTCCATTCTTCGTAGCGTGTATCTTTCATCTCCAATCCCGCAGGTTTCTTCTTTTGTATTTCCTCTTTTATTTTTTTCTTCGCCTTCTCTTTGACGATTTTCTGCGCAAAAACAGGGCGCACGATGTTCAGTTCATCGCTCTCCTCCTCTGTGGGTTTTTCTTCGTAATCCTCTTCAGAGCCTTCAACATCCTCCTCGACAACTTCCGCGTAATCCAGTGATGTACTGCGCCTCCTCTTCCTCTTTTGCATACTCTGAATATATCTAAGAATGGAAGAATAGTTCGGTTCAAAGGCAAGAAATGCTCCAATGAGGAACATGACTGACAGTACGGTGTATCCCACCGGTCGACTCAGAAAGAGAATAAAGGGGATGCTCATCATGAATCCGATTGCTCCTCCCAGTTCATTGCGCTTCACACCAATATCTTCCAAGGGAGCTCCAATGTGTACGAGTCCCAAGAATGCCAGAAGGCAAATGGCAAGACCGATACCTTGTTTCTTTTCGAGTGCCGTAGAAGGAAGAATCCACTTGAGCACTCCGGAGAGAATGAAGGCGGCAGGGAGCAGAATGGACCATTTTCCTCCGAAAAATACAATGAATTTCTGCAGTGTTCCGCCCAGAATGCCCGCCTCTTGTTGCAAAACAAGCAGGAGAAGGATGCCGATACCAACATGCACTGTTCCGCGAATGGCACGGACAGTAGACGGTTCCAAATCCAACATTGGGGAGGAACGGCGGCGAGAACGTGAACGACGCTTTCTACGTGGGGACATCGATGGTTAGTATAACGAATACTTGATAGTAGAACGAGTAAAAAACACTGCTATAGTAGAACTATGAACATCCTCATCTTTGGAAGTCGCGGCTACATGGGACAGAATTTCTTCCGTCTCTTCTCTGGGAGTTTTGGGAGTGATGTGGATATTGCTGACAGCGCTGCGGTTGGTAAAGAGTTTGACAGAGTGCAGCCAGATGTTGTTATAAACTGCGCAGCAAAAACAGGCCGACCGAATATCGACTGGTGTGAGGATCATAAGGCGGACACGCTGCGCTCGAATGTAACAGGACCACTTGTGCTGCTGGAAATGTGTCTGAAGGCCGGATGCCATTTGGTGCACATGAGTTCGGGCTGCATTTATCAAGGTGATAATGGAGGTCACGGGTTTTCGGAGAATGATCCCCCAAACTTTTTTGGGAGTTTCTACGCTCGCACAAAAATATGGGCGGAAGCAGTATTGAAAGAATTCCCTATGCTCATCTTGCGTCCACGCATGCCGTTTGAGAACAATGCGCACGAGAGAAATCTCATCACAAAACTTGCGAAATATGCCAAAGTTATCGATGTGCAGAATTCGATGACCTACGCACCTGATCTCTTCGATGTTGCGAAGAAGCTTATTGAAAAAAAAGCAACAGGTATCTACAACATTGTCAATCCGGGGGCGATGTCGCCCTACGAAATTATGGAATTATATAAGGAATACGTTGATCCACATCATTCGTTCGAACGTGTGGAACCCAAACAATTGGATCAAATAACGAAAGCAGGGCGATCAAATTGTGTCTTAAGTTGCGACAAACTGAGGGAGGAGGGGATGGAGTTGCCTGATATCCATCAGCGGGTGAAAGAGGCGTTGCAGGGGTATAAGAAGAGTGTGTCATCCTGAGCCTGTCCGTCCGGCAGGCGGGCTTGTCGAAGGATACACACTTCCTTTATCCATTCTCCTCCAACCACCCCTCCCACAATCTTCGAACGTTTTTTGCAGTTTCGGGAGTGAAGGTGTCTTTTTTTAAAGGATATTCACGTAAAACCGTTTCCGTATCATCATCAATCACTTTCTGAATGTGTGCGCGCCATGCAAGCAGGTAATGATGTACGGCAGTAAAGTCCTCTGCGTAGTGTGTCAGGATGGGAATATGCGCAGACACGATCGTGTGTCCCATGCTGCGTAGTGCCGCCCGCTGCACAGGGTGATCTCTGCGGGACATACTCCGATGCACATCCCATGCGCGAAGAGGTGTACGGGTGAAGTCAAGTTGTTCAATGGCTTCAAAGCTCTCTTGCAATTGTGTGCCAATATACGAATTGCTCTTCATTGCCTCCCTGCGATCCACTTTGCCATCCACGATGTGATCAGCCACCCAGTGCATTTTATCGCGAATAGCAGGGTCAGGAAGAAGCTCTCCTGCAAAACGGTGAATGGCGGCAACTTCTCTACGTTCCTTTTCATGTGTTTTGGAACCGTATTCGTGGTCTTTCACAACTACTTCCCCCCAGTCATGACACAGGGCGGTAAGCAGCAGTTTCTCTTGTTCATCAAAGGAATAGGCAGAAGGATCCTTCTGTAAAGCAAGAGAAAGAAAAGCACGTGTGCGATTGTAGACCAGCCACGCATGTTGCAGATTGCAGACATCGGGGCCGAGTAATGCTTTCCAATGATCCGCCGGCGTATGACGATACTGTCCAAAGCGCACTTCCTGCTCTAAAATTTTCCCGTACGCACTGTTTGCAAAGGTGTTATGGATGTCTGCATACGGCATCTTCCCTTCCGATCCGATTGCCTCGTGAGGTATACTGACCTTCGACATGGCAGAGGATAGTAACAATTCTTCACAAGCGCGAACATCACTATGATGGTAACCATTTATATTCTTGGCTTATTGGTCAGCTTTTATCTTCTTGCAAAAATTTGTGAAGAGTGGTTTGTGGAGAGTTTGGATATCATCGCCAAACGCCTGAAGCTGTCCCATGACGTTGCCGGAGCAACGCTGATGGCCGTCGGATCCAGTGCCCCGGAGTTCTTTACTGCCCTCATCGCGCTCACCAAAGCGGGTTCTGAAAACATCGGTGCGGGGACCATAGTCGGTTCCGCGATTTTCAACGTGCTCGTCATCGTCGGTGGATCAGCCGTTGTGGCAACGGCATACCTCAATTGGAGACCGGTAGTGCGTGATCTGCTCTTCTATATCGTGGCTATCCTCGTCCTTCTCTTCACATTCAGTGATGGGATGATCACGCTTGCTGAGGCCATAGTCTACGTCATATTCTACGGTGTATATATCTTACTGCTCTCTCAGTGGAGCAGGTGGTTTACCAATGGGGCTAAAACGGGAGTGGAGATGATTGAAAAGTTTGAAGAAAAAGTGCACAAAAAAGAACGAAGATCACATCAGGCATTTCTTGTACTCGATCGGTGGACAGGATGGCTGCTTGGTCTACTTCTTCCTGATGTTTCCAAACATCCCAAAACGTATCTTCGAGTGTTTTTTACATCAATCGCGCTCATCGCCGCCTGCAGCTGGGTACTGGTAGAGCTGGCAGTACTCCTCTCCAGAGAGGTTGGTATTCCTGAGGTGATCATTGCACTGACGGTTCTTGCGGGAGGAACATCTATCCCTGATCTCTTGAGCTCCCTCATCGTTGCGAAGCAAGGTAGAGGAGATATGGCTGTCAGTAATGCCATCGGGAGCAATACCTTCGATATTCTCATTTGCCTTGGCCTGCCCTGGCTTGTCTATGTTCTCTACGTTGGAAAGGCCGTGATCGTGAGCACTGAGAACCTGATTTCCTCCATTTTCCTTCTCTTCTTTACGGTCGTTGCTCTTCTCTTCGTCCTTGCGGTGCAGAAATTCAAAATTGGCCATAGAAGTGGGTATATTCTTATTTTTCTCTATATTCTCTATGTTGGATATAACATCATGAGTGTCATAAATCCCAATGTTCTCTCCATCGAACAGTGGATGGCATCTGTGGTAACGCTGTAAATGTGATTCGCCTTTTTCCTGTATCCTGCTACACTTGCAGCCCCATTTCTTTAAGTATTTTTGTCATGCCTTCGTCCACAGTTGCCAAATCTTCCACCAAACTGCGTCTCGCAGACTACACACCGCCTGTCTACCTCACACCGGAAACCCATCTGACATTCGATATCCGCAGTCTTTCTAAAGTGCAGGTGCGCGTTTCGCTTGCCGTACAACATAATATTGAATCAGGAGTGTCTGCAGGATCGCCCCTTGTCCTCAATTGCAACGAACATATTCAACTGCAGAGTGTTCGTATTCACGATGCAGAGATCGAGTACACGCGTGAGGAAGAAACTCTCACCATCAAGAATGTACCGGAAGGGGATTTCACGCTGACGATCGATCACACGATCAATCCTGAGAGCAATAAATCCGGGAAAGGCGTGTACGTTTCCGGAGGAAGTCTTGTGACACAATGCGAACCTCATGGTTTTCAATGGATTGCACCATCCATCGATCGTCCGGATAACATGGGTATTTTTACGGTGACGATCATTGCGGATAAAAAACGTTTTCCTGTGCTTTTATCAAATGGGAACGTAACCCCCTCCCCTGTGTCCCCCGTAAAGGGGAGTGGCCCCCACGGGGCTTTACGCCCTCCCTCCAGGGAGGGGAGCCATGTAGTGACCTACCACGATCCTTTCCGCAAGCCCACATACCTTTTCGCACTCACGGCAGGAGACCTGGATGTGATCGAAAATACGTACACCACAACAAGCGGGAAAGACGTGAAGTTGCGGATCTTTTCAGAGAAGGGAGAAATCAAGCAGTGCCATCACGCCATGGAGAGCCTGAAGAAATCCATGCAGTGGGATGAAGACCGTTTCGGACTGGAATGCGATCTCCATGAATTCAAAATTGTCGTCGTCCATGACTTCAATTCCGGCGCAATGGAGAATAAAGGTCTGAATATCTTCAATTCCTCTTGTGCCTACGCAGATCCGAAATCCGCAACAGACGATGACTTCGAGTACGTGGAACGTGTGATCGCGCACGAGTACTTTCATAACTGGACAGGCGATCGCGTGACCTGCCGTGACTGGTTTCAGCTCACGCTCAAAGAAGGTCTCACCGTCTTCCGGGATGAAGAATTTACATCCGACCTCCATTCCCGTCCCCTCAAGCGCATCGACGATGCTCGTGTCATCAACATTGCCCAATTTGCCGAGGATGCCGGACCAAATGCGCACCCCATCCGGCCGCAGGAAGTGGAAACGATCGACAACTTCTACACGGCAACAGTCTACAACAAGGGAGCGGAGGTCATCCGCATGATGTTCACCATGATGGGAAAGGAGAAGTTTCGCGAAGCGTTGAGTCTCTACCTCTCACGGCATGACGGTGAAGCGGTTACCACCGATGAATTTATCGATGCCATGCAGGAAGTTTCTGCTATGGATCTCACGCAATTTCGCAACACATGGTACGAACAGAAAGGAACGCCAATGTTGAAAGCAAAAGGGGAATATAATGCTGCAAAAAAGACGTACACGCTTCATCTTGAACAAACTCCGGCGCATGCAGATCAAAAACCATTCCATTTCCCGGTAGAACTTGGCCTTATTGGTGAAGATGGACAAGAGATTCCTCTGCAGGTCAAAGGTAGAGATGATGACGATGAGAGTACTTGGGAGAAGGGAATTCTCCACATGCGTAAGAAGCAACAATCAATCGTATTCGAACATGTAACATCGCAGCCGACACTATCACTTCTTCGCAACTTCTCTGCTCCGGTCAAGCTGCAATTGGAGCAATCGCCGGAAGAATTGCGTCATCTGATGCAATACGACTGCAATCTCTACAACCGATACGCCGCCGCGCAGCGCTACGGAAAAATCATCCTGCGCAGACTTATTGCCGACCAGCAAGCAAAAAAAGCATTATGGGTCGATCTGCAGGATCTTGAGGCCTATGGTTCCATTCTTGACTCCGTCAACGACGATCCGGATTTTGCTGCACGCATGTTCGCTCTTCCAAGCTTGCGAGAAATGGTGCAAGACATGGATGTGTACGACTACGATAACGCCTTTGTTGCGCGCGAATTCATGATACAGAGCATCGCAGAAACATACGAAGATCAACTTCTCACTATCTACGACAAGTATCACAGCACAGGAGAATACTCTCTCGATGCCAAAGATATAGCTGCCCGGCGTATCAAGAACGTCTGTCTCGCCTACCTTAGTAAACTCCCCTCCCTTGAGGGAGGGGCACATGTTTCTCTCCTGATGAAACAATTCCACGAAGCAAATAACATGACCGATCAGGAGTTTGCATTCCGTTTACTTTGCGATGAACAGGGCCCTCAGCGTGATGAGACAATCGCATCATTCTATAAGCAGTGGAAGCATCACAAACTCGTGTTCTGTAAATGGGTGGAGGGTCAAGCACTCTCCCGGCGCGATGACATCATGGAGCGTCTTGCAGAAATTGAAAAAATCCCGGAATTTGACAACCAGAATCCCAATACCATCCGCGCACTCTACTCCTACTTCGCCGCAGCGAACAAACTCGCCTTCCACCACGTATCCGGTGCAGGGTACCGTTTCCTTGCCGACCACGTTATTCGTGTCGACGGATTTAATCCGCAGATGGCTGCGGGACTCTGCAAACGATTCGATGAGTACAAGAAGATGGATGCTGCAAGACGGGCTCTCATCAAAACCGAACTCCTGCGCATTCAGAAAAAAACTTCGACGAAGAACGTGCAGGAAATTGTCAGAAATATCTTGGGAGAGTAATCTGGATCCATGTCTCCCAGGGAAACAGAGTGGGTCATCATTGATGGCGCACCGTCATCAGGAAAAACAACCATTGTGCACGCTCTCCATACGCGCGGGTTTCGCATAATTCCGGAAGTTGCAAGGAGCCTTATCGATATCGAATTGGCAAAGGGAAGAAGTCTGGAACACATACGCGGAGAACTGGGGAGTGCCATCCGCGAAGAATTTCAGGAATCACTCCTGAGTATTTATCTGCAGCAATTTCGCAACATTGATCCGGAAGAATTTGTGATATTCGATGGCGCATTGCCGCATATTGATGCTTACATCGCACTGGAAAACACCACTCCCATTCCGGAAGTGATGGAAGAGTCCCAAAAGTACCATTTTCGACAAGTATTCGTATTCGATCCATTGCCATTTGAACACGACCATGTGCGCGTGGAGGACCAGCAGAGCGCGCTCTTTCTCGATCAGAAGATTCGCAGTATTTACCATGAGCTTGGCTACCAGCCCATTTCCGTTCCTGTTGCTTCCGTAGAGGAACGGTTAGGATTTGTGCTTGCTCATCTACAGTGTATCTTTGCTGATCACACATCTTCCTTCTCTGCACGCCGCTCTTGCAGGGATGCAACCTGCGCACGGAACGGGTTCCCCGCTTTCTTGCATGCAGGAAGTCAATGATCTTGCGACTTCGGCCACCGTTTCGTGATGAATCTTATTGATTCCCTCTCCACATGTCAGAAACGGACAACTTGCTGAGAACACTGTGCAATCCTCGTCTGTTTTGCATGCACGACTTTCAGAAAGAATAATTCCGTATTTTCTCTTCAAGTCACCGCATGCTGAAGGTTTTGGTTCCTGCGGACAAGCCATGAACGTACAGGCAGATGCGCCGTTTGCCATACATTTACATGTATTGCATCCGTCAGCAGCTCTGTATGTTTCTCCTACTTTGTACTTTCCTTCACAGAGTACCTCCTCACATGCTTTCTTGGTGCAGACAACGCCATATGTCGTGCATGTACAGTTGTTACATCCATCGGGAGCGGGAAAATTCTCTCCTAGGTGATATTGCCCTTCGTCACACGTCCTGTCTTTTGGAAGCCACTCCTCTCGACAATGTTTGTCACAACCATCGCCATTTTCTTTGTTCCCGTCGTCGCACTGTTCGCCGGTTTCGCGTGTGCCATTGCCGCATTCTCCCAAATGCAGTTCACGTTGTATTTCGGCAATTTGATCTCGCAGTTGTTGCACAACTGTCTGATCGTAGCGTTTGATCATCACCGCTACCTGGGCACGCGTTACGGGATCGTGCGGACCGAAGCGGCCGTCATCATAGCCGCGCACAATACCAATGCGTGAGAGATCACTCACCGCTTCATCATAGTAACTGTCTCGTTCCACATCGCCAAAAAACGGAACACCGTTCTGTGCAAGAGCAGGAACCGTCAGTGCAACAGTAACACCGCCAAAAAACGTGAGAAGGGGAGTGAGACGCATAGGAAATATTGTAGCACATGCGTAGACGGGAAAATGTATCTTTGTCACACTTCTAACCTTCGGATGCAAGAGGCAAATTATAGGTGGAGGTGATCACCGTTTCTCTGACGGATCCGTCAGAGTCCGTGATACGTTGAATCCACTGGATTTGATCGGGAGTAGGGGAGAGATATCCAATCGTCTGTCCATGATAAATCGGACCAATCAGCTGAACGCTCCGTCCATCCGGCATACCGTAGATATCCACATACGCGTCATCACCGTCGGCCCGTGCCTGCAGGAAGATCGGAGCGCCTGTATCGTTCAGGAAACGCAGATCTTTTGATTCCGGATAAATCGCGGCATCCAAACCATCGCCATACTTCTGGTAGTAAAGTACGTAGAGACTGTGATTGGATTTTTCGACAATAGGAAGCCCCGCCTGCAATGCCGCACGATACGCTGTCGTGGAAACCTGGCAGAGCCCGCCTCCGGGCACAGGTTCCACGCGTTCGCCGCCAAAAATTGCCAGTGCATTCTTCCACCCATTTTCCAGAGTTACTGCGCCAAGAAAACTGTTAAAAGAGAAAGTGTCACCCGGGGGAACAACAATATTGTGAACGACGTCCTGCAAACCTTTTCTGATATTAAAATCGCGTCCGGAAGGGGATCTGGCAAAATTGGAACGGCCCTGACCGAGAAGTTGCAACTGTTGGACCTTTCCATCCTGCTCATACTGCAAAAAAGCAGGAATTGTTTCGTACACAATAGGAATGGGTTCACTTTGCGCATCTTCTATGTGCTTGAATAGTTCCGCGGCAGTGGCGCGTGCATGCATGCGCCAGCCATGACGTTGTTCTCCTTCCAGTGTCACCCGACGAACGCCCCCCGTTGCCGTCGTATGAAGAATGGCATGTTGCGGTTCACGGTCGATCAACGGCGCAAGACGGTTCTGCAGAAATGCGGCGATGGCATCTTCGTCAAACTGCACCGTTCCCTGTTCCAGAGTGAACCAGTCGTCCTGAATATGCATGCGAAATGCGTGTTCATTGTTGTCCTTTCCGGGATAGAGAAGCGTGATTTCACGCGCAAGAATGCGTTTAACGCTACTGCGCACTTTTCGTCTTTCTGAGAGGAGCGCGATGGGATCTTGCAAGCTGATCGTCGAGAGCCGCGACGTGCCTGCGATCGATTCCAGATGTTCTCGTACGAGAGGAATAAACGTTTCCGTAAGGAAAAGAATTTCTTCCTCATGTAAGCGATATTGTTCACCCAAGTGACGCATAAACTCGTCCATTTCGATCTGCAAACGTTCTTCATCAACTGTCCATACGAACGCAATGTCCGCGGTGCTGCCGTCCCAGAGTTTCTCTAACGTTTCCAGAAAACCGATGTGTATGCCGAGATCGAGCAGCGTTGTTTCCCAAAGATGATCGCCCGCGCGGATGCGAACGGGACGAACGAGGTGTTCTTGAATCTGCGGAAGAAGCGTGTTTTGCGCCTCATCATAACTCGTATGCTGCTCAGTCTCGGGAATGACACTTGCGGTCATCGTGCAGCTGCACAGAAAAAGCGCTAGTCCGGCCTGCATTGCATGACGGAGAAGTGATTTTTTCATGCGCGGATAGTACCATAGAACATCTCCATGAACGAGTCGCTCGATTTTCCTCTTCACTCAGCATTCCTCGCGCTCCCTCTCGAAGGAGAAGCGAAGAAAAAATTTTTGCAACTGCGAATGAAGTTGGAAGAGGAACAGCACTGTCTTTCGCTGCAACAGCCTGATACTCCTCACCTTACTATCCAGTACTGGGCACAGGTCACACAAGGGGAGTATGACGCGATTCTAGAACAGACAAGAGTGCTCGTAGAGAACATACAACCTTTCATGTTGCAGACGAAGCAATTCAATACATTTTCTTCGCACGATAAAGAGAATGTTCTGTTTTTTGATGTCAAAAAGAGCCAAGAGCTGGATCATATCATAGAAGAAAGTCCTTGGGAGCAGATGTATAAGCCGTTTCATCCACACGTCACCCTTGCCCGCATCAAAGATGCGGAACGTTTTACAGAGAAGAAAGCAGAAATCTTCGAAAGGCTACGTGACTGCCAGTTCGATATTCCCGTCGACCGCTTTCGCTTCTACGCACTGGTAGACGGCATCCACCAGACGCCACTCAATACATTCGCTCTTCCAATGGGAGAGGATTAGGAGGGGGTACACACAGGGCACTCTTCATCTGCATGTTTTTCCCGTGCTTCTATGTCGAGTGTAATGGAAACGTCGTGTCCTACCCCTAATCCTCTATCAGGAAGGGGATTATTCCAGTTGATTCCAAAATCCCGGCGATCGATTGTCAGCGACCCGGTGAAACCGATACTCGGTGCCGTCACATCAGATTCTTTCTGTGGAATCTCCCATACACCAAGAGGCTGCACGTCGAATACGACTTCTTTCTCCACGCCGTGCATACGCAATACACCCGTGATACTGTGATCCACAGCACTGAGCCGCTCAATGTTTTTGCTCTGAAATGTTATGACAGGAAATTTCCCGGCATCAAAGAAATCCGCGCTACGGAGATGCTCATCGCGTTTTCCATTGCCTGTGCAGAGATCCACAAGATCCATTCGTGCTTCCAGTGTCTCCAGATTCCATTTTGCCAGATCAAACTCCAACCATCCCTTCACATTTGCAATGTGCCCTCGGGCGTTACTGATCATAATATGGCGGACGGAAAACGTAAGATACGAATGAACAGGATCAAAAATAAAGGTGGTCATGGAAGAAATAGTAACAAAAAACAGAAGAATAGAACATGAGTCTCTGCTATCCTCATCTCTATGAATACACGGTTCATGACCGCCCTCCTCGCAATCCTCCTTCTCATTCTCATTGCCGGAGCAGTCCTTCTTACTACGCCAAGGCTTCGAGAGGTAAGCAGGGGAGGGGAATCTTCTGTTTCTTCTGCAACATCAATCTCCAGCAGTTCATCCACTTATTCAGTAGCGCACAGTACATCGTCATCGTCGTCAGCCCGTCCTGTCGCATCCACTTCACCATCATTACCATTTCTTTCCGTTCCGGAAGGTTTTTCCATTGATGTCTTTGCCAAAGGCCTCCCAAATGCACGCGTCATGGTTCAGGATGCGTTTGGCAACTTTTGGTTGAGTCGGCCGAGTGACAACGCGGTGACGCTTCTCACTGTGCAGGAGGGACAAGTTGTTAAACATCATGATGTTTTTCGTGATCTCAGAAGACCGCATGGACTCGCAATTGATCACCAGAATGGACTCGATCTCTACATTGTCGAAGAGCATCGCATCGTACGCGCACGACTCTACTCCGATGCACCATTGGAGGAAGTCGCAACACTTCCAGGAGTCGGCCGACACTGGACACGGACGCTCGGTTTCGGGCCCGACGATCGTCTGTACATTTCCATCGGATCCACATGCGATGTGTGCAATGAAGAAGACGATCGCCATGGCACCATCATGTCGATGAACCGTGACGGGTCCGATCTGCATACAGTGGCAATGGGCTTACGCAATGCCGTCTTCTTCACATGGTCCTACGTGGACGGGCGCATGTGGGCGACAGAAATGGGGCGCGATCACGTAGGGGATGACCTGCCGCCGGATGAAGTGAATCTTATCGAAGAAGGAAAGCATTACGGCTGGCCCTACTGTTACGGCAAACAGATCCGCGATACGCGATTCAATGCATGGGAAGAGTTCGATTGCTCTAAGACCGAGCCATCGAAGGTTGATCTGCAAGCGCATGTTGCACCACTTGGATTGGCCTTCATTCCCGAAGAAGGATGGCCGGAAGAATATTGGTACGATCTCCTCGTTGCCGAGCACGGTTCCTGGAATCGCAGCACATTAGTTGGCTACAGAATCTCTCGCATTCCTTTAGATGCGAATGGCAATCAGGAAGGACCGGTCCAGCCATTCATCAGTGGCTGGCTGGATGGTGCTATCAAACATGGTCGTCCTGTCGGTCTTCTCGCTGAGCCGGGCGGAATTCTCTACATCACCGACGACTTTTCCGGACGGGTGTATCGCATGACACGATCTGCGCAATGAGCCGTGAAAAACCATCAGAAACGCGCTTATTGCATATTGTCCTGTTCTTCCTACCGTACAACTGGCGCTACAGAGGATACTATTCACTCTTTCTCTTCAGCAGCGTAGTGGGAGTGGTAGCCGGCGGCATTATTGTTCCTCTCTACCTCAAGGAGTTCATTGATACGATCGCCACTGCGCCAAGTGTGACGCCTGTACTCATGAGTGCGCTGTACACACTCCTTCTGATGGTTGGTGTGTGGTCACTGGTGAGAGTGCTCTGCTTCGCCGCTTCTGATTACTGTATTTCCAACTTCGGACCAAAAGCGATACGAGATATTGAGAATGATTGTTTTAAAACGATTCACGAACTGCCTCTGGCATTCTTCGTCAAAACACAAGTCGGGAGCATTGTTGCAAAAATCAAACGCTTCAGCCAAGGATACAACTTGCTGGATATGCACATTGCAACAGGTCTCTTCAGGACAGCCGTGCAACTCGTTGCGACTGTCATCGTCGTAGCATATTTCTCGCTCACTCTTTCTCTCGTATTTATTGGCTGGGGTATCCTCTATCTCCTCGTCATTCTCGGAGCAGTGCGCTGGAAAATGCGTCTGGATGTAGCCAAGGTACGGGCAGATTCTGCAGCGACGGGTTTTCTTGCAGATGGCATTACGAACTTTCTCACAGTGAAAATGTTCGCGCGCTTTCAGAGCGAGTATGCGCACTTTCAGAAGATAACACAGAAAGTGGCAGATGCCACCAAGCGCAGCTGGTATGGATCAACAATTATTAACGCATCGCAAGCATTGATGATCGCATGCGTGTCGGTTAGCATGCTCTATCTCACGCTACGTCTTTGGCAGGCAGGGAGCATTACCGTTGGAACGATTGTTCTTGCACAAACGTACATTCTTATTATCGGTGCGCAGTTTCTTCAGGCCGGTGAACAGTTAAAAGCTGTCTACAGAGCTGCAGCGGATTGCATGGAGATGATGGATATCATTCAGTTGCAGCCTGAAGTAACAGATCCGGCTCATCCTGCAACGCCGGAAATGACACAAGGGACCATTGCATTCAAGTCCGTATCCTTCGGTCACCACGAGGATCAATCCGTGTTTCAGAAGTTCTCTCTGCATATTCCTGGAGGTCAGAAAGTGGGCATTGTCGGCCACAGTGGAGCAGGGAAGAGTACGCTGGTTGCTCTACTCTTGCGTTTCATGGATGTGCAGGAAGGCGCTGTCACCATTGACGGACAGGACATTCGCTCCATCACGCAGGATGCATTGCGAAGTCACATCAGCTACGTTCCCCAAGAACCACTCCTCTTCCATCGTTCTATTCGGGAAAACATTGCCTACGGCATAGCCGATGCTACGGAAGAAGATATTATCCATGCTGCGAAGCAGGCTCATGCTCACGAATTTATTGAGCAGATGCTCTGCGGGTACGACACGATCGTTGGTGAACGTGGAATACGCCTGAGCGGTGGTGAGAGGCAGCGCATCGCCATTGCGCGGGCCATGCTGAAAGATGCTCCCATTCTCATTCTCGATGAAGCCACAAGTTCACTCGATTCCGTCAGCGAAAAGTACATTCAGGATGCGTTCGACAGGCTTGCCGTCAACCGCACCACCATTGTCGTTGCCCACCGCCTCAGTACGCTCCAAAAAATGAATCGCATCATCGTGCTTGATGGAGGGACAATCGCGGAAGATGGAAGACATGCGCAACTGCTCAAGAAAGACGGCATCTACGCAGAGCTCTGGCATCACCAGTCCGATGGATTTTTGGGAGAATAATCAGATCTCGCACAGTTTTTTTCTACGTGATGCGTAAGAGAAAAACGAGCAATGGTGGGCAGCGAGGGAAAGGTTATCGCGACTACTATCTATTTTCCTTTACAGTCAAATTATATATACAGACAAAAGGCCGTCCTTGGGGTTGGGTGAAGGATGCAAAAATTGCAGGTGGGAGATTAGGAACCAGAGGTCTGGCTTACTGTTTGCTAACTTCGATAGATGAGTATCTATGACTTTGTTTACAAAATACTCAAACAACCAGTAATCCACGTCTTCGGAACTTTTGCGAATCGCACTTCTGATGAGTCTTTCCTCTTTTCTGTGCGCTTGATAAGTGTTTTGAGTTTTGTGCTGGAATCTACAACTTTGTGATTCTTTGTCGCGACCCACTTGCCTGCGTGTT
>Ga0210050_1002177_pt1 | contig 19283 bp, 23 predicted proteins | sample CryGey132114_all_FD_185463 | JGI IMG/M metagenome (GOLD analysis project Ga0210050, IMG submission 185463) | Groundwater microbial communities from aquifer - Crystal Geyser CG22_combo_CG10-13_8/21/14_all (SPAdes) (version 2) | ecosystem: Environmental > Aquatic > Deep subsurface > Groundwater ...
GTACGTCGCTCACCACAACACCAAACCCAAGCCCTTCATCTGGACCAAGAGCGCTCGCGATATCTTGGCAAAGGTCATTCGCGCCAACAGCCGCTTAAGTGCTAAACAGAATGCAACACTACACTAGCGGAATAAAGTGATTCGCGGAGTGATGCCCAACGTGAAGCTAAGGGGCTGCGCGCTTTTGCGCAGTCCCGCTTGAGCGTAGGGTTGGGCTATCTGTGCTTGAGAAACTCATCAAGTGCGAGACCGATGTCTTTAGCAATTTGACGGAGCAAGATTGGAGAGATGTCTCGGCCTTGATGGAACGGAACCGTTGTGCAGCGGCCAGCAGTGTCGCGAAATTGTTTGTGCGATCCGCGTTGGCGGACTTCAGTGAAGCCGAGTTTGATAAGAATGACGATCACTTCATTGGGTTTGAGGACGGGAATATTGCCCATGACTCAAGCGACAGCAACGTTTTGAACCCCAACAAACTCGGACTCCAGCACAGGTTCGCCGTCTTCCAGAAGCATGGTAATGACATCGTGCAGATTGTGATTGACCTCGTCCAGAGTTTCCCCCTGAGAGTGAGCGCCGGGGAAGCCGGGCACGAAACCAACGAACAGTCCAGTTTGTGGACACCGTTCAATTACCGCAGAATAGGTTTTCATGGCTGACTCCCAAAGCGCACCGAGGGCACAATTATCATTCTATGTGCTGCAATAAGCAACCGCTGATGCCTAATGGCGCGCAAAGTAGTAATGTCCCCTTTCTCCCAAATAGAAATGTCCCCTTGAGTTTGCGTTGAGTAAGCTCAGTGCCCGATAAAAACCATAGCGGCGGACACTTTGAAATGGACATGATGATGAGTCAAAAACCTTGACGTCATCATTTCTGTGGGCTACCGGGTTAAATCTCAACAGGGCACGCAATTTAGGCTATGGGCAACCCGCACCCTGCGCGAGCATCTGGTACATGGCTATACCTTGAATTCAGCCCGCCTTGCCGAGCGCGGTATTAACGAGGCGCAGCAGGCGATTGAGTTGCTGGCGCGCACTTTGAATAATCAGGCGCTGGTGAACGACACGGGCAGTGCCGTGTTGTCATTGATTGTGGATTACGCCAGGACTTGGCGCTTGCTGCTGCAATACGACGAGAGCGGTTTGGTGTTGCCAGAGAGTTGCCAGCCTTCACAAAGCGCATTGGATCATGGCAGGGCAATGGCGGCGATTGCGAAACAAATCGGAGTTGATGGCGCACGGTGAAGCGACGCCACTGTTCGGGCAGGCGCGCGGCGAGGCGTTTGCAGGTTTGCTAGGAAGCATTGAGCAAACGATGTTCGGTGAAGCGCTGTATCGCAGCCGCGAGGAGAAGGCCGCGCACTTGCTGTATTTTGTCATCAAGGATCATCCGTTTTCGGACGGCAACAAGCGCATCGGTTCGTTCATGTTTTTGCTCTATCTCCAGCAGGAAAATATGCGCATGACGATCAACGATAACGCACTGACGGCGCTGGCGTTGCTGATTGCCGAGAGCGACCCTGCCAATAAAGAATTGATGATTCGCCTATTGGTGAACCTGCTGGTCAGCGAAACCGCATGATCGCCTGCGTCCATACTTCGCGCTTAACTTGCCATGAGAGCGAGCTCGCTGGGCGGGTAATGTGTAAATTGCCATTTGTAAATTTAATTGACAATTTGTAATTTACGGGCAAAATCAGCGCCATGCTCAATCGATTCGCCAGCGCAACCCTGAAGCAACTCGCCACTTGGTATCCCGCTGTGGCGCTCACTGGCCCGCGTCAGGCAGGCAAGACGACGCTGGCGCAGAGTGTTTTCCCCGATAAGCCTTACCGTTCTCTGGAAGATCCGGATCAGCGTGAATTTGCGCTGGGCGACCCGCGCGGGTTTCTTGCGCAATTTCCCGATGGGGCGATTCTGGATGAGGTGCAGCGCACGCCGGAATTGTTTTCTTACTTGCAAACCAGGCTGGATGCGGATCGTCGCATGGGTTTGTACATCTTGACCAGCTCCCAACAATTCAGTTTGAACCAGCATATCTCCCAGTCGCTGGCGGGGCGCGTGGGTTATCTGCATTTGCTGCCGTTTTCGCACGGGGAGTTGCAGGAGAATTATCCGCCGAAAAATCTTGAGTCAATGTTGGTGCGAGGCTTTTATCCTGCCGTGTTCGATAGAGAAATTCCGCCGCATATCTGGTATGCCGATTACGTTGCCACTTACATTGAGCGTGATTTGCGTCAGCTCATCAATGTGCGTGACTTGGCGGCGTTCCAGCGTTTTCTGCGCATGTGTGCGGCGCGTAGCGGGCAGTTGTTAAATCTGTCTGCATTGGCGGCTGATTGCGGCATTACCCACAACACAGCAAAGAATTGGATCTCGATTTTAGAGGCGAGTTATCTGGTGGCGCTGTTGCAACCTTGGCATCGAAATCTGGGCAAGCGTTTGGTGAAAACACCTAAACTTTATTTTCTCGACACGGGGCTTGCGGCCTGGTTGGCGGGTGTACGTCAGCTGGAAGATTTGAAATTGGGCGCGATGCGCGGGCCTTTGTTTGAAACCTGGCTGGTGAGCGAATTGACCAAGCACCTGTGCAACCACGCCCTGCCTAACCGCTTGTACTTTTGGCGCGATAGCACGGGGAATGAAGTTGATTTGTTGGTGGAGCAAGGGCCGGATATGGCTTTCCCCATCGAGTGCAAGTCTGGGCAAACCGTGGCAGGAGATTGGTTCAAGCCGCTGCAAAGTTTTTGCCAAGCGGCGGGTATTGTCGAGTCTGCGCTGATATATGGCGGGAAAGAAAATCAGTCGCGTCTTGACACCCGGGTATTCGGTTGGCAATCAATCGGCGATTTGATGCGTCGAGCGGTAGGGAATATTGAAGGTTTTAACAAATGATCGCCTACCTCATCCGCCGCATCCTGTATGCCATCCCGATTTTGATCGGGGTGAACCTGCTCACTTTCGCGCTGTTCTTCGTGGTGAACACGCCGGACGACATGGCGCGCATGCAGCTAGGCATCAAGCGCGTGACGCCGGAGGCGATCGAGAAATGGAAGCAGCAGCGCGGCTACGACAAACCACTCCTGATCAACAACGCTGCGAATGGTGCAGGGACGATCACCGACACCATCTTCTGGCAGAAATCCGCCAGCATGTTCGTGTTTGATTTTGGCTATGCGGATGACGGGCGCAGCATCGGTCGCGAGATCGCCACGCGCATGGGGCCCAGCCTCGCCATCGCCTTGCCGACCTTCATCATCGGGCTTTTCGTGTATGTCAGCTTCGCGCTGCTGATGACCTTGTTCCGCGCCACGGCGCTGGATATGGCGGGCGTGGCGCTGTGCGTGCTGCTGATGTCCATTTCCGGTCTGTTCTACATTATCGGCGGGCAGTTCCTCGTCAGCAAGCTGTGGCATCTGGTGCCGATCTCCGGTTATGCGGGGGGCGCGGACAGCTTCAAGTTCGTGGTGCTGCCCATCCTGATCGGCGTGGTCGGCGGGGTCGGCTCCAGCAGCCGCTGGTATCGCACCATCTTTCTCGAAGAGATCGGCAAGGACTATGTGCGCACCGCGCGCGCCAAGGGCTTGTCCGAGCTGCGCGTGTTGTTCACCCATGTATTGAAAAACGCGATGATTCCGATCCTGACCGGCATTGTTGTTGTGATTCCTTTGTTGTTCATGGGCAGTCTCTTGACCGAATCGTTCTTCGGTATTCCCGGATTGGGCAGCTACACCATCGATGCGATCAACGCACAGGATTTTTCCGTGGTGCGCGCGATGGTGTTTCTGGGTTCGGTGCTGTACATCGTGGGGCTGATTTTGACGGATGTTTCCTACACCATCGTTGATCCAAGGGTGAGATTGTCGTGAAGAAAAGCTCGATTTGTATGGCTTTGGTGGGTCGGGTTTCAACCCGACATGTCGGATTGAAGTCCGACCCGCATGATGGGAGACGAGTTTGACTTTTATTCCCGTCATCCTGTGGAGCGATGCGCTGGTGTTTTTGCTGCTGGCAGCGGGTGTCGCAACGGCGTGGTTCGTGCGCCAACGCGAGCACTTGCTGCTGCCGTGGCGGCGCGTGGCGCAAAGCGGGGTGGCATTGGTGTCGTTGCTGGTGCTGACGCTGTTTTTCGGTATCGGCCTGCTGGACAGTTTGCATTTCCGTATGGCGCTGCCGCAGTCGAATGGCGGGGAAAAGGTTTATTTCTCCGAGGTGTTGAGTGTGTTCGATAAGCTGGTCGAGCCGCTGCGCACGCAGACCGAGAAGACTTATTCCGCGCCGTTCGCATTGGCGTTGTATGCAAAGGAAAGCATTTCCGATGCGCAGGGTAACGTCGCGCGCGAATATCCGCGGTTGCAATATGGCGGTGCGCATCTGGTGGATGAGGCGCAGCGCGATGATGATGTGGTGCGGCGGACGTTGACTGGGGGGGTAGCGGGTTTCATTGCTGTCATGTTGCTGCTGGTTGGGATTGCGTCATTCCGGCGCAGGCCGGAAAACAAGGCCAGAGGCCGCAGTTTCGAGGAACGGCCATCCAGTGGGGTTAATGCAAAGGCATTTTTGAATGACTGGATTCCGGCCTGCGCCGGAATGACGCTTCACAAAGCGTGGCGAGCTGTGATTATCGCTTCGCTAATTTTCGCCACACTCATTGGCGCAATCGCAAATCTGGCCTCTGTCTATCATGTCCTTGGCACCGATAAAGTGGGCCAGGACGTGTTGTATCTGGCGCTGAAGAGCATCCGTACCGGCCTTATCATCGGCACGGTGACGACGTTGGTGACGCTGCCGCTGGCGCTGTTGCTCGGTATTGCTGCGGGCTATTTCCGGGGTTGGGTGGATGACATAATCCAGTATGTCTATACCGTGTTGAGCTCGATCCCGAGTGTGTTGCTGATCGCGGCGGCGGTGCTGATGATGCAGGTGACCATCGATACCCATCCCGAATGGTTTACCACCTCGGCATCACGCGCAGATATGCGGCTGGTGGCGTTGTGTTTCATTCTTGGCGTGACGAGCTGGACCGGGCTGTGCCGCCTGCTGCGCGGCGAGACGTTGAAATTGCGCGAGATGGAATATATCCAGGCGGCGCAATCATTCGGCGTGTCGTCGTTGCGCATCCTCACCCGTCACATCATGCCGAATCTGATGCACATCATTCTCATCGCGCTGGTGATGGATTTTTCCGCGCTGGTGCTGGCCGAGGCGGTGCTGTCCTACGTTGGCGTTGGCGTCGATCCGTCGATGATTTCCTTCGGCACCATGATCAACGGCGCGCGCCTGGAGATGGGGCGCGAGCCGATGGTATGGTGGGCGCTGGCTGCCGCCTTTGCTTTCATGCTGGTGCTTGTGCTGGCGGCGAACCTGTTCGCCGATGCGGTGCGCGACGCGTTCGACCCGCGCTTGAACCGCAACGCGGTGTAGCCGGGCATCGACGCTGTGTGGGTCGGACTTCAGTCCGACATGTCGGGTTAAAACCCGACCTACAGGATGCGGCAGGCTTCGTCGAAGCTCAAACGCGGATTGCGCGGATACACGCCTTTGGGGTCGCCGTAACCCAGGTTGCAGATGAAGTTCGATTTCACGTTGGTTCCGGCAAAGAACAGTTCATCCATCAGCTTGTTGTCAAAGCCGGACATCGGCCCGCAATCCAGACCCAGTGCGCGTGCGGCGAGGATCAGATAACCGCCTTGCAGCGAGCTGTTGCGGAAAGCATTGGTGAAGGCGGTCTGTTCGTCCTTGTTGTACCAGCTCGCGGCATCGGGTGCGTTGGGGAATAGCTTGCCCAACTGATCATAGAAGTGCAGGTCGTAACCGATGATGGCGGTGACCGGTGCGGCCATGGTCTTGGCGCGGTTGCCTTCCATCAGCGCGGGCATCAGCTTCTCCTTGGCCGCCTGTGACTTGACGAATACGATGCGTGCCGGGCTACAGTTGGCCGAAGTCGGCGCCATGCGCAGCAGGTCATATAACTGGTGCAGCAATGCTTCCGGTACGGGTTTGTCCTGCCAGGCGTTGTGGGTATGTGCATCGAGAAAAAGTTGGTCGAGTGCGGCTTGGGCGAGTGGTGTATTTGGCATGTTGTCCTCCTGTTTGTGGGCGATTGGTGGCGGGAGCGATAGGCTCCCTCTTTGGGGTAGTTGACTATATCACTCAAGTAAGGTTGAATGGACATACTTTATCAATTGTATGAGGTGTTGACTATGCAAATCCCAAATCGTGACGGCGACGGCTATCTCGTCGATATGAGTGACTGGACCGAGGAAATCGGCCGTGCCATGGCCGAGGCGGACGGTTATGAGTTGACCGACAAGAAGTGGCAACAGATCATGAAGGCGCGCGAGTATTTCGAGGAATACGCCTCGGTGCCGCCGATCCGCAAGTTCGCCAAATACATCGAAGAAGACCAGAAAGAGGTATTCGAGCTGTGGATGACCGGGCCGATGAAGCCGATCACCAAATACGGCGGCATGCCCAAGCCGACCGGTTGTGTGTGAAGGCGGCACGATGAAAACGACACCGCAGAACGTTGAGGATTTCATCCGTGAAGGATTGGCGTGCGAGTTTATCCACGTCGAAGGCGATGGCCGTCATTTCGATGCGGTGATCGTGAGTCCGGATTTCGAAGGAAAAGGCATGCTGCAGCAGCACAAACTGGTGTATCAGGTGCTGGGTGAGCGGATGGAAAGAATCCACGCCTTGTCGATGAAAACGATGACGCCCGCGCAGTGGGCAAACCAATAGTAATTAATGGAGAAGAACATGGACGAAAAAGAAATCGCACGGGCACAAATTCACAAGACGGTCACCGAAAATCCGGTGGTGCTGTACATGAAAGGCACGCCGCAGTTTCCGCAGTGCGGTTTTTCCGGGCGCGCGGCGCAGGTGCTGAAAGCGTGCGGCGTGAACAATTATGTCGCGGTGAATGTGCTGGAAGATGAGGGCGCGTGGAATTATCTGCCGTCCTATGCCGATTTCCCGACTTTCCCGCAGTGCTACATCAATGGTGAATTGATCGGCGGCTCCGACATCATGGCCGCGATGTATGAGCAGGGCGAGCTGCAGAAGTTGATCGAGCAGGCGACCGCGACTGCACACTAAATCCGGAGTCAGCGCAGTTTCTGCCGCTCCATCTGCACGCTGGTCTCACCGTCGCCCACCCACACCTGGTCATCCTGTATGGTGCATTGCAATCGCATGCTGCGCTGTGCCAGCTTGGCCAATTCGCGGGTGCTTTCCGGCGGCAGGTTGATGACGGTGAGGTTCTGCTGGCGCTCGAACTGTGAACGGTTCTGGGCGAACCACATCTCGGCGATGCGCCCGCCGTAGCAATACACCACCACCTGTTTGGCACGGCCGCAGGCTTTGCGGATCAACTTTTCGTCGGGGATGCCGACATCGATCCAAAGGTCTATGGCTCCGGTCAGGTCCTTCTGCCACACATCCGCTTCATCGTCGTTGCTCATGCCTTGCCCGAATTCCAGGTATTCGCGGGCATGCAGGGCGAACGCCAGCAGGCGCACCATCAGGCGTTCATCAGTTTCGGAGGGATGTCGCGCCAGCGTGAGCGCGTGATCCTGGTAGTAATGCCGCTCCATATCCGCAATTTGCAGAGTGGCTTTGAAGACGGTTGCTTTGATTGCCATGGGCTTTCCTGATACGGTGTATCGCGGCACAATGCGCGGGGGCGCAAGCATACCGCATTGCATGCTTCAATCAGGAGTTTTGCCTAGTTCAAACTAAAAACTTAAGAAGCCACTGATTTGCACAGATAAGCACTGATAAAACTCGATGTTGTGACAGTGTTGCGCGCCCCGAAGGGCGCTGAAAAATGGGCTCTAATCCGTGGTTCGTCTGTTTCATTCGTGTTTATCCGTGGCTCAACCGCTTGTTCAGGGTTCAATATAAGGAAGACAGAAACTCATGTTCGAACACTCATTTTTTGGTAACACGATATCGGATTACCTTGTGTCGATCGGCATCCTCGCGGGCGGGATGGCGGCGATCTATGTTTTCAAGCGCTTCATCCTAAAGTACTTCAAAAGACTGGCCGCAACGTCCGCCACCCATCTCGATGATCTGTTGGTTCAGGCGATCGAGCGCACACTGGTACCCATCCTGTATTTCGCCGTGCTGTATGCGACCGTGCATACGCTGACCCTGTCCAGGGATTTCGATCGCGGGTTCAACATCGCCGGCGTGGTGCTGATCACCCTCTTTGCGGTGCGCACCCTGACCGCCGCCGTGCACTATATGTTGCGCTCCTATTTCAAAGCCACCTCTGATTCTGGTGAAGGCGTAAAGCAAATCAAGGGCATCGCCGGGTTGCTCAATTTTGTAATCTGGGTGCTGGCATTGATCTTCCTGCTCGACAATCTCGGCGTGAAGATCTCGGCGGCGGTCGCCGGTCTGGGCATCGGCGGCATTGCGGTGGCCCTGGCGGCACAGGCGGTGCTGGGTGATCTGTTCAGCTACTTCGTCATCTTCTTCGACAAGCCGTTCGCGGTCGGCGATTTCATCGTGGTGGGCGATAAGATGGGGGTGGTGGAGCATGTCGGGATCAAGACCACGCGCCTGCGTTCGTTGAGCGGCGAGCAACTGGTGTTCTCCAATACCGACCTGACCAACTCGCGCGTGCACAATTTCAAAAAGATGGAACGCCGCCGCGTGGTGTTCAAACTGGGCATGATCTATCAGACTCCTGCCGAGAAGCTGAAGCGCATCCCGCAGATCGTGAAGGACATCATCGTGGCGCAGGAGGATGCCGAATTTGATCGCGGGCATTTCGCCTCTTATGGCGATTTCAGCCTGAACTTCGAATTCGTGTATTACGTGGTCGGCGCCGACTACGCCAAGTACATGGATATCCAGCAGGCAATCAATCTGGCGGTGTTCGAGACGTTCGAAAAGGAAGGCATCGAGTTCGCCTATCCCTCGCAGACGCTGTTCGTCAACAAGGTCGCCTGAGCATGCTCAACGCCAGGCAAGCCAATCAGCTTGTCCGTCTGCGCTGGACCGCCTTCCTTGTCGTCGGCCTCGCCTATGTGCTGTCGTTCTTCCACCGCTTTGCACCGGCGGCGATCTCGTCCGATTTACAACGGGCGTTCGACACCAGCGGGGCGTCCCTGGGCGGGTTGGCGGCCACCTATTTCTACGTTTATACCCTGATGCAGATTCCCACCGGCATTCTCGCCGACACACTGGGGCCGCGCCGCGTGGTGGCGATCGGCGGGGTCATCGCGGGGATCGGCTCGGTGCTGTTCGGCATGGCGAATACGCTGGCGGTCGCATCGGTCGGGCGCCTGTTGGTGGGATTGGGTGTGTCGGTCTCGTTCATCTGCATGCTCAAACTTAATGCGGTCTGGTTCCACGACCGCCATTTCGCCTCCGCGACGGGTGCGACCATCCTGCTGGGCAACCTTGGTTCTGTGCTTGCAGCATCGCCACTGGCCTGGGCGCTGGGTTTCGTTTCCTGGCGCACGGTGTTCGTCGCGGTGGGCCTGGCTTCTTTGCTGCTGGCGGCGCTGGCGTGGTGGCTGGTGCACGATCATCCGGGCGAGGCCGGACTGCCCAGCCTGCGCGAACTTGACGGAAAAGCAGCGCACCCGAAGCACGCCGGGCATTGGTACAACGGACTGCTGATCGTGCTGAAGAATCGCGAGACCTGGCCGGGGCTGTGGGTGAACCTGGGACTGGCGGGTTCGCTGTTTGCCTTCGGTGGCTTGTGGGCGGTGCCGTTTTTGCGCGACGTGTACGGCATGGATAGAGCCGCCGCCACCGATCACACCACCTGGTTGCTGTCCGGTTTCGCCATCGGCGCATTTTTTATCGGTACCCTGTCGGATCGTTTCGGACAGCGCAAACCGGTGATGTTCGCCGGGGCGCTGGCGTATTGCCTGTGCTGGCTGCCGCTGTTGTTCGGCATGCAGATGGGCAGCGTGGCGAGTCATGCCTTGTTCTTTGTGATGGGGTTGAGCGCACCGAGTTTTACCTTGAGCTGGTCATGCGCCAAGGAGATCAATCCACCCGCGCTGTCCGGCATGGCGACCAGCGTGGTCAACGTCGGTGCTTTCCTCGGCACCGCCATCATGCAGCCGCTGGTGGGTTGGGCCATCGACCGCGCCCATGCGGGCAGTGCATCGCCGCTCGGGCTGGGGGACTATCAGGTTGGCATCGGCATCATGCTGGGTTTTTCACTCATGAGCCTGATCGCCATCGCGTTCATCCGCGAGACGTATTGCAAATACGTGAACGGGTAACGGCTTAAGCGGCAGGTTTCAGCAATGACCGCGCCGCTTCATCCAGATAGCACCACTCGCTTTCCGCCAGCTTCAGCTCATCAAGCTTCAACTCGCCGATCTGCGTGCGGCATAGTGCCGTGCAATGATTGCCGGCGGCGGCCAGCATGCGTTTCACCTGATGGTATTTCCCTTGTTCCAGCACGATCTTCAGTCGGTGTTCGTCCAGCTGTTCGCACAACTCGGCGGCCAGCGGCGCGGGTTCGTCGTGCAGCTTCACGCCTTTGAGCAACTGCGCGAGCAGTTGCGGGGTCACGGCATCGTGCGTGGTGGCGACGTATATTTTTGGGACATGGCGTTTGGGGGAGGATTGCGCGTGGATGAAGCTGCCGTCGTCCGACATCAGCAGCAGGCCGGTGGTGTCGTGGTCGAGCCGTCCCACCGGCTGCACGTCGCGGTTGGCGAACTGTTCCGGTAATAGCGACAGCACACCGGGGTGATGGCTGGGCTTGCGCGAACATTCATAGTCGACGGGTTTGTGCAGTGCGAGATAAATATGCTCGCGGAATAACCACGGCTCGTCATACACGCTGAATTCAAGGCCGTTCGTTTCGAAAGCGCGGCGCGGGTCGTTGATGATCTCGCCGCCGATCCGCACCTCGCCGTCAACGACCAAGTTGGCGCACCACTTGCGGGTGCCGAATCCCTGCAATTGCAGGATGCGTTCCAGTGTCTGTCTGCTCATGGCTGAACTCTAGCAGCCTGCCGGACTTAAAGGAAATGGGCGGCAAATTCGCCTTGATTTTTCAAGTCCGACAGTCCGCCAGAAGGATTAGCCAAACCTGCCTGTGATGTAATCTTCAGTTTCTTTGCGTTTGGGATTGGTGAATACCGTGCTGGTATCGCCGAACTCGATGAGGTCGCCCAGATACATGTAGGCGGTGAAGTCGGAGATGCGCGCGGCCTGCTGCATGTTGTGGGTGACGATGACGATGGTGAAATCCATCTTCAATTCGTCGATAAGTTTTTCGATATGGGCGGTGGAGATCGGGTCGAGCGCGGAAGTCGGTTCGTCCAGCAACAGAACTTGCGGCTTGACGGCGATGGCGCGGGCGATACACAGGCGTTGTTGCTGGCCGCCGGAAAGGCTGGTGCCGCTCTGCTTAAGCACATCCTTGACCTCACCCCAGAGTGCGGCCTTTTTCAATGCCCATTCGACACGCTCATCCATCTCGTTCCGGCTGAGTTTCTCGTAGAGTTTTACCCCGAAGGCGATGTTGTCGTGGATCGACATCGGGAACGGTGTCGGTTTTTGAAACACCATGCCGACCTTGGCGCGCAGCATGTTGAGATCATGTCTGGGATCAAGAACATTGTCGCCGTCCAGCATGATCTCGCCGGTGGCACGCTGTTTGGGATAGAGCTGGTACATGCGGTTGAAGGTGCGCAGCAATGTTGATTTGCCGCAACCCGATGGACCGATGAAAGCGGTCACCATCTTTTCCGCGATACTCAGGTTGATATCCTTGAGTGCGCGTAAATTGCCGTAGAAAAAATTAAGGTCTTTGACGACGACCTTGGGGTTGATGTTTCTTTCAGCGTGCATGAGTGATTCCCGGTATCAATGTGTCGTTGCGCTTTGACGGAACAGGACGCGCGCCACAATGTTGAGCGTGAGCACGCTTAATGTGATCAGTAATGCGCCGGCCCAAGCCAGTTTCTGCCAGTCCTCATAAGGGCTCATGGCAAACTGGAAGATCACCACCGGCAGGTTGGCCAGCGGCTGGTTAATGTTGGAACTCCAGAACTGATTGTTGAGGGCGGTAAAAAGCAGTGGCGCAGTTTCACCGCTGATGCGGGCGATGGCCAGCATCACGCCGGTGATAATGCCGGCACGCGCAGCACGCAGGGTGACGAAGTTGACAATCTTCCATTGCGGGGCGCCCAGTGCAGCGGCCGCTTCGCGCAGGGTGTTGGGAACCAGGCGCAGCATGTTCTCGGTGGTGCGAATCACGATGGGGATGACGATGATGGCCAATGCCAGCGCGCCGGCCCAGCCGGAGAAATGTCTGACGTGGACGACATAGATTTCATACACGAACAGGCCGATGACGATCGAAGGCGCCGAGAGCAGGATGTCGTTGATGAAGCGCGTAATCGGGGCCAGCCAGCCGCGCTGGCCGAATTCAGCCAGATAGGTGCCGGCCAGAATGCCGATGGGAGTGCCGATCAGTGTGCCGAGGACGCTCATGATCAGTGTGCCCATGATGGCGTTGAGCAATCCACCGTCACTGCCCGGCGGTGGGGTCATGTGGGTGAATACCATGGGCGTCAGCGCGGGCAGGCCATGACTCAGCAGGGTCCATAAGATCCAGCACAACCAGAACAACCCGAATCCCATGGCCAGGATCGAGACCAGTAATCCAGCCACGTTGGTGATGCGGCGGCGTGTATAGAGTGTCAGCATGACAATTATGTGGATTGCCCTTCGCGTTTTCCGAGCTTGTAGAGCATGAAGCGCGCGAGGGACAGCACCACGAAAGTAATGAAGAACAGGATCAGACCCAATTCGATGAGTGCGGCGGTATACAGCTCACCATCGGCTTCAGTGAATTCATTGGCCAGCGCGGATGAGATGCTGTTGCCGGGCATCAGCAACGATCTGGTCAATTCATGAGCATTGCCGATCACGAAGGTGACCGCCATGGTTTCGCCCAGTGCGCGGCCCAGGCCGAGCATGATGCCGCCGACCACACCGATGCGGGTATAGGGAAGGACGATTTTCCAAACCACTTCCCATGTGGTGGCACCGACACCATAGGCGGATTCCTTCAGCATGGGTGGCACCACATCGAACACATCGCGCATGACCGAGGCGATGAACGGGATTACCATGATGGCCAGAATGATGCCGGCGGTGAGGATGCCGATGCCCATCGGCGGCCCGGAAAAGAAGGGGCCAATAAGTGGCAGGGTGCCGATGTGGTCATTGATCCAGGGTTCGAAATGATCGGCGAATAGCGGGGCAAAGATAAACAAGCCCCACATGCCGTAGATGATGCTGGGAATGCCCGCAAGCAGCTCCACCGCGATACCGAGCGGGCGGCGCAAGATACGCGGCGACAACTCGGTCAGGAATATGGCGATACCGAAGCTGACCGGAATGGCGATCAACAATGCGATAGCCGAAGTCACTAAAGTACCGATGATCGGGACCAGTGCGCCATACTCATCGGTAACCGGATTCCATTCCGAGCTTGTCAAAAATCCAAAGCCAAAGGCCTTGATCGCGGGAAGGCTGCCTACGACCAGAGAGAAGATGATCGCGATCAATAATGCCAAAACACCGAAGGCCGACAAACGCGTCATGCCGCGAAACAGCATGTCCAGCCAGATCTGACGCTTAAGGCGAGCTTGGTGCAGGAATGTCGAGTTCATTGTGGGCACAGGCGTTCAGTGTAATTGGGGGGCATGGCGCCCCCCGGATTATAGCTTGAGCGCGTCGCAAGACGCACTCGCGGCTCGATTAATGCCAGATCGCCTTACCCTTGTTGTCTTTGATCTGTTCCTTCCAGGCGTTACGGATCATCGTGGTGACATTGTCCGGCAGCGGCACATAGTCAAGTTCGGAGGCCATCTGGTTGCCATGGCTGTAAGCCCAGTCGAAGAAACTCAACACATCTTTGCCAGTGGCAGCATTGTCCTGGGTTTTGTAAACCAGGATAAAGGTCGCGCCAGTGATGGGCCAGCTATCCTTGCCGGGTTCGTTGGTCAGGATCTCATAGAAGCCGGTGTCAGCACCCCATTTGGCATTGGCAGCGGCAGCCTTGAAGCTGATGTCATTGGGAGCAACGAAATGACCTTCGCGGTTCTGCAGTTGAGCGGCGTTCATTTTGTTTTGCAGCGAGTAGGCATACTCGACGTAGCCGATCGCACCTTTGATGCGCTGCACATAGGATGCGACACCTTCGTTGCCCTTACCGCCCGTACCCACCGGCCACTTAACGGCTTTGTTGGCGCCCACATTATTTTTCCAGTCAGCGCTGATCTGGGAGAGATAGGTGGTGAAGATGAAAGTGGTACCAGAGCCGTCGGCGCGGTGGACCACGGTGATGCTTTGCTCCGGGAGGCTGAGCCCCTTGTTGTCGGCGACAATCCTGGGGTCGTTCCACTTGGTGATCTTGCCCATGAAGATATCTGCCATGGTGGCGCTACTGAGTTTGAGTTGACCATTGGCGATACCCTCGATGTTGACGACAGGCACCACGCCGCCGATGACGGTCGGAAATTGGGTCATACCAGCCAATCCGAGTTCGTTGGGGCTCAGCGGTGCATCAGTCGCGCCGAAATCGACAGTCTTGGCATTGATTTGTTTGATGCCACCGCCGGAGCCGATGGATTGATAGTTCATTTTCACGCCAGTTTCCTTCTTGTAGGCTTCGGCCCACTTGGCGTAGACAGGATAGGGGAAGGTTGCGCCCGCTCCCGTGATATTGCCGGCATAGGCGCCACTCGCACCCAGCAAGGTGAGAGACAGGCCAAGACCACTCAAAATGCGATTCAGTTTGCTCATTTTAGATTTCTCCTAAAGGATTGCTCGTTGTGCTCGACGTCTGTCAGCGAGGTGCATCCTATGCGTGATTTGTTACAGGATTATTACACAACCCGGCGCACGGATATTTTGGAAATTCCAGCGAAAGACTGAGCGTTGCAGGGGGTTTTATTCCAAGTGTTTTATTCCGGACTTGGGTTCATTCCGGCCTCGCCGATTGACCGTTCTTCATTTCGTCGGTACTATCCGCGACCTCAAAACATCGGAAGCAGAGTCTGATGCGACGCAAATTAGTGGTTGGAAACTGGAAAATGCACGGCAATCTGGCGCGCAACAAGGCGTTGCTGGAGGGTGTGCTGGCGGGCGTGAAGGATTTGCGCGGTGCCGACTACGGCGTGTGTGTACCTTACCCGTATCTGGCGCAAGCACAGTCCATGTTGCAGGGCAGCAATATCGCCTGGGGCGCGCAGAACTTGAGCCAGCACGAGCAGGGCGCCTTCACCGGGGCGGTGGCGCCGGGCATGCTGGTCGATTTTGGATGCCGCTACGTCATCATCGGCCACAGTGAGCGCCGTGCACTGTTCCATGAAAGCAACGAGATCGCCGCCGCCAAGTTCGATGCGGCAATCAGGTTTGGCCTGACACCGATCTTCTGTGTGGGCGAGACCCTGCAGGAGCGCGAAGACGGTGTGACAGAACAAACCGTAGCGAAACAGTTGGAAGTGGTACTCAATCATGCGGGCGCGGAGTCGGTGGCCAAAACGGTCATCGCGTACGAACCGGTGTGGGCCATCGGCACCGGCAAGACCGCGACACCGGAACAGGCGCAGGCCGTTCATGCATTTATCCGGCAGCGCGTTGCAAAGTTGGATGGCGCCGTGGCACAAGGCCTGAAAATCCTCTACGGCGGCAGCATGAAACCGGGCAACGCCGCAGAACTGATGGGGATGCCGGACATTGACGGTGGTTTGATCGGCGGTGCATCGCTGGTGGCGGAAGAATTCGTGGCGATCTGTCGCGCTGCGCAACAATAACTGAAGTTTGGAGTCGAGCGTGGAAACATTGGTTTGGGTAGTGCATGTAGTGACAGCAGTGATCCTGGTTGGTCTGGTGCTGGTGCAGCACGGCAAGGGAGCTGACATGGGAGCTGCGTTTGGTTCGGGATCGGCAGGCAGTCTGTTCGGTTCCAGCGGTTCTGCCAACTTTTTGAGCCGGAGCACAGCGGCCGCCGCGACCGTTTTTTTCATTACCAGTCTGACCCTGACTTATCTGTATGCCCAGCCCGCGCAAGAAACGGGCGTGATGGACAGGGTTGATGTCAATACATTGGAAAAGAGTGTGCCTGCCGCTGTTGATGCACCCGATTCGAAGGTCAAGGAAATCCCAAGATAACTGGCAATATGCGGAGTTGGCGGAATTGGTAGACGCGCAGCCTTGAGGTGGCTGTGTCCGAAAGGACGTGAGGGTTCGAGTCCCTTGCCCCGCACCATATAAAATATAAAATCAAATAGAACCGGGGCCTTGCGCCGAAGGTCGAAAAAAAACTAGAGCATCACTTCGTACTCCGCTATATTGCGGACTCATGGAAGGGGAACTGGGGCATGTTGGAAAACTATTTTCCGGTACTGTTGTTCATTTGCATCGCTTTGGTAATGGGTGTCGCGCCCTTGGTTCTGGGCATGCTGGCTGGCCCGAACCGCCCTGACGAAAAAAAATTGTCTCCCTACGAATGCGGATTCGAAGCCTTCGAAGACGCGCGCATGAAATTCGACGTACGCTTTTATCTCGTCGCCATCCTGTTCATCCTGTTTGATCTTGAAATCGCTTTTTTGTTTCCGTGGGCAATCGTGCTCAAGGAAATCGGTACTTTTGGTTTTGTCTCCATGATGATCTTTCTGGCCATTCTGGTAGTCGGCTTCATCTACGAATGGATGAAGGGGGCATTGGAATGGGAGTAGCAGCACGAGCAGGGAGCAGGGGCCCCGCGCAGCGGGGATGTGACCGTCCGCGAGTGCTGCAGAGTGGACTTAATGGAGTGATCTATGGGTATTGAGGGCATCCTGGAAAAAGGCGTCGTCACCACGACGGCCGATACCATCATCAACTACGCGCGTACCGGTTCGTTGTGGCCGATGACCTTCGGGCTGGCCTGCTGTGCGGTCGAGATGATGCATGCCGCGCTGGCACGTTACGACCTGGACCGCTTTGGTGCGGGTGCTTTCCGTCCCAGTCCGCGCCAGTCCGATGTGATGATCGTGGCCGGCACGCTGTGCAACAAGATGGCGCCCGCCCTGCGCAAGGTCTATGACCAGATGGCCGAGCCGCGCTGGGTGATCTCGATGGGCTCGTGTGCCAACGGCGGCGGCTACTACCATTATTCCTATTCTGTGGTGCGCGGTTGCGACCGCATTGTGCCGGTGGACATTTACGTTCCCGGTTGCCCGCCGACTGCGGAGGCGCTGCTGTATGGCGTCATCCAGTTGCAGAACAAGATTAAACGCACCAACACCATCGCGCGATAGGTAAACCATGGCGACCGATCTCGATATCCTGAAATCCAGTCTGACTGAAGCCTTGGGCATCCAGGTGGTGAGCCTTGAGCAACGCCTGGGAGAACTGACTCTGGTAGTCAAGTCTGGTGACATGATCAGCGTATTCACCCGTCTGCGGGATGATGCCGATTTGCGCTTTGAGGAATTGATTGATGTCTGCGGTGTCGACTATTCCACCTACGGCAGTGAAACCTGCGAGGATGGATGCTATATCGCGGATGTTGCGCACGCCGGGCCACGCTTTAGTTCCGACGTAACCCATGAAGCCGGGTTACTCTCCACTGAAGTGGGGCAAGCGGGCATTGCGCCGCATGGCGCAAGCTCGCAAACTCGCAATGCTCGTTTTGCCGCGGTCTACCACCTGTTATCCATCACTTACAACATGCGCTTGCGCGTGCGCGTGTTTGCCGAAGACGATGCCATGCCCATCCTGTCATCGGTGATCCAGATATGGCCGTCGGCGAACTGGTTCGAGCGTGAAGTGTTCGATCTGTTCGGCATCATCTTTACCGGTCATCCGGACTTGCGGCGCATCCTGACCGACTATGGTTTTGTCGGTAATCCGTTCCGCAAGGACTTCCCCCTGTCCGGGACGGTGGAAATGCGCTACGACGCAGCACAAAAACGCGTGATCTATGAGCCGGTTTCCATCGAGCCGCGCGAAATCACGCCGCGCTCGCTGCGCGAAGAACAATACGGACGTAATTGAGGCGACACGAAAAATGGCGGAAATCAAAAATTACACCATGAACTTTGGGCCGCAGCATCCGGCAGCGCACGGCGTGTTGCGCCTGGTGCTGGAGTTGGATGGCGAAGTTATCCAGCGCGCCGACCCGCACATTGGCTTGTTGCACCGTGCTACAGAAAAGCTGGCCGAACATAAGACTTTCCTGCAATCCGTACCCTATATGGACCGTCTCGACTACGTGTCAATGATGGTCAATGAGCATGCCTATGTGATGGCGATCGAGAAGCTGGCAGGGATCGAAGTGCCGATTCGCGCGCAGTACATTCGCGTCATGTTCGATGAGATCACGCGCATCCTGAATCACCTGCTGTGGCTGGGTGCATCCGGCATCGACCTCGGCGCGATGACCATGTTCTTCTATACTTTTCGCGAGCGGGAAGATCTGTTTGATGCCTATGAGGCGGTGTCCGGCGCGCGCATGCACGCCGCCTACTATCGCCCGGGCGGGGTGTATCGCGACCTGCCGGATTCCATGCCGCAATATCGCGCGAGCAAGATTCACAACGAGGCGGCGATCAGGAAGATGAACGAAGATCGTCAAGGATCCCTGCTCGATTTTCTGGAAGCGTTCACCAATCGCTTTCCCGGTTACGTTGACGAATACGAAACCCTGCTGACCGACAATCGTATCTGGAAACAGCGCACGGTCGGGATCGGCGTGGTGTCGCCGGAACGCGCCATGGCCATGGGCTTCACCGGGCCGATGCTGCGCGGATCGGGTGTGGTGTGGGATCTGCGCAAGAAGCAGCCGTACGAGGTGTATGACCGCATGGATTTCGATATTCCGGTCGGGGTGGAAGGCGATTGTTACGATCGTTATCTGGTGCGGATGGAGGAGATGCGCCAATCCAACCGTATCATCAAGCAGTGCATAGACTGGCTGCGCAAGAATCCCGGCCCGGTGATCGCGGACGACTCCAAATTTGTGCCGCCCAAGCGGGAAGGGATGAAGCAGAACATGGAAGAGTTGATCCATCACTTCAAACTGTTCACTGAAGGTTTCCATGTGCCGGCGGGCGAGGTGTATGCCGCCGTCGAACATCCCAAGGGCGAGTTCGGCATCTATCTGGTGTCGGATGGTGCGAACAAACCTTACCGCATGAAGATCCGCGCTCCTGGCTTCGCCCATCTGGCGGCCCTGGACGAGATGGCGCGCGGCCACATGATTGCCGACGTGGTCGCGATCATCGG
>Ga0210050_1002189_pt1 | contig 19221 bp, 13 predicted proteins | sample CryGey132114_all_FD_185463 | JGI IMG/M metagenome (GOLD analysis project Ga0210050, IMG submission 185463) | Groundwater microbial communities from aquifer - Crystal Geyser CG22_combo_CG10-13_8/21/14_all (SPAdes) (version 2) | ecosystem: Environmental > Aquatic > Deep subsurface > Groundwater ...
ATAAATTAGTTGGTAGTTTAGGTTTTTCCGGATCAGGAATTGATACACTACTTTACTTAAGTATTGCGTTATTGTTTTATTTAATTTTTAAATTACGGCTGAAGTTAAGTAAAATAGAACGTGATATCACTAAAATAATTAGGCATATTGCTTTAAAAAAGTAAGTAATAAAATCCCAAATTACAAATTAATTGTAGCTAGTATTAATAGTTAATAATTTACCTATGAAGATCGCTCAAATTGTCTGCACCTTTCCGCCTTATCAGGGAGGAATGGGTAACAGTGTTTATAATTTTGCTCGGAGTTTAGCAGCGTTAGGGCATGAAGTAGTGGTTTTTACAACCGCTGGCGGCAAAAAAAGTAAACAACAATCGGACGATAATAATATATTTACCCCGTTAGAGATACTACCATACCAAAGACAGAGCGGATCTCTAACTGGGTTTACTGACCAATTATTAAACTTTAAAGTAGTACGGCTTAAACCACTATTTAGATATAGCAATGCGGCAATACTACCTCAACTTTTTTGGCGGCTTGATAAATTTGATATTGTTCATTTGCATTATCCCTTTTTTGGCGCGATGGAAATAATTCTTTTGCTGAAATTATTTTTTAAGCCAAAATTTAAATTAGTTATGCATTATCATATGGATGCGGCTGCTGCCGGTTTTAAGGGTGTAATTTTTAAATTAAGCAATGCGTTGATTTTGCCCATCCTCCTTAGGCAAGCAAGAATTATTTCTTGCGCTTCGCTTGATTATGTCAAGCATTCCCAGGTTGCCCGTTATTACAGCAAACATGAAAAAAAATTCCGCCAAACTTTATTCGGCGTTGACTTGGAGCAATTTGTTATTTTTCACGACCATGTTCGCGACAATAAAACTGACCAAACAATTTTGTTTGTCGGCGGCCTTGACAAAGCGCATTATTTCAAAGGCCTGGAAAATTTACTTTATGCTGTTAAAATTTTAAAAAATAAAATTAAAGAACCAATAAAACTAGTGGTAATAGGCGAAGGCGAACTTAAAAAATTTTACCAGGTTTTAGCAGCTAAATTAAAAATAGATAAAATTATTGATTGGCCAGAACAAATTGATATTAGTGATTTAGTTAAATATTATAATTATTCTGATATTTTTGTTTTACCGTCAATTAATCAAACAGAAGCTTTTGGACTGGTTTTACTTGAAGCTATGGCTTGCGCTAAGCCGGTTATTGCCTCAAATTTGCCTGGAGTAAGAAGTGTTTTTAAAAATGGCGCGCAAGGACTGCTGGCAAAGCCGGGCGATATCAAAGATTTAGCCGCCAAAATAAAAATTCTTTTATTAGATTATTCCAAAGCCAAACAAATGGGTTTGGCTGGTCGTAAATTAGTAGAAGCCAAATATACTTGGGAAAAGGTAGCTAAACGGCTGGATTTGCTCTATCATTACGCCAAATATACGCCCGATAGATAAGACCCGCTGTTTGTTTACTGCATTATAAATTATTATGTGTCATTGCGTCGTTCGTGAGATTGCTTTGTCGTCCGCCAAAATTTTTGATAAAAATTTAGGCGGACTCCTCGCAATGACAATCGGATAATTAGTTTTATGAAAATCTGCCTAATTAATAATTTGTATCAGCCTTACCAACGAGGCGGTGCGGAAAATATTGTCCAAATAATCAGCCGCGGCTTAATCGAGGCCGGGCAGCAAGTTGTTATTATTGCTACTAAGCCGCGCGGTGAATTACGAATTACGAATTACGAGTTACGAGTTTATTATTTAAATAGTTTTTATTATAATCTTAATAAACTGCCTAAATTTTTGCGTCTATTTTGGCAAATCTGGAACACACTTAATTTAGTCAGTTATTTTTCAATAAAAAAGATTTTGCTGGCGGAAAAATGCGATGCGGTTATTACCAATAATTTAATGGGTGTGGGATTTTTAACGCCGTTGGCTATCAGAAGTTTAAAAATTAAGCATTGCCATTATCTTCATGATATCCAGTTAATTCATCCTTCCGGCTTAATCTACTGCGGCCAGGAAAAAAGAGTACGAAGTCTAGGCGCTAGGGCTTATGCTCGGCTTTGCCGTTGGCTATTTGCCTCGCCGGAAATAGTAATTTCTCCCTCAAACTGGCTGTTAGATTTTCATCAAGGCAGAGGATTTTTTCCTCTGGCCAAAAAAATAGTACTGCCTAATCCAGTAGCTGAGTTGGCATTTAAGCCAAGCGGCCAAAAGAATAATAATATATTTACCCCGTTAAATCCCGTTAGAAATTTATTGCTAAACGGGACAGGCGATACAGATTTAACGGGGTTTAATTTTCTTTTTGTCGGACAGATTGAGCAGCATAAAGGAATTATTTTTTTAGTAAAAGCTTTTATAAAATTTTTAGATATAGTTAAACAAAAAACGGAATTAATTATTATCGGCGCTGGCGCCAAGATGCCGGAAGTGGAGAAAATGATAGCTAAAAATAATAAAATAAAATTGTTAGGCAAGGTCAGTCCGGCGACTGTTTTTGAGCAAATGGCGGCGGCTGATTGCCTAATCGTGCCTTCGCTTTGCTATGAAAATTCTCCCAGCGTAATTTATCAAGCCTGGCAAAGCGGTTTGCCAATAATTGCCGCCAATATCGGCGGGATTAAAGAGTTACTGCGAGACAGTCAGTTAATGTTGTTTGCGCCAGGCAGCCAAGAAGAATTGATTAATAAAATGTCTTGGGCGATGGCTAACCCGGCAGAACTAAAAAAAATAAGCCAAGCCGGGCTTATCAAGGCGAAAGAATATAATTTAGATAATTATTTGAAAAAATTATTAGCAATTATTAGTACTTAAAAATATAAACTTGTCCCTGATTTATTTCCTGCCAGCTTTGGGCTTCTAGTTTGGCTTTGTCTAAAATTTTATCAAAAGCCCACCAATATTTATTAAGCACAAAATAGCCTTCTCTGACATCAGCTAGATTCATCGCCTCTGCCATAGTTTGGCGGCTTGGCTTCTGGTAAACCATCTTTAGATAATAATTATAAAGCGGCCCGCCAGTAGGGATAGGGTAATAAAAAATATTATTTTTGTAATAATGGCTGAAGCCATATTGACGCACAGCGGCCGCGCTCACTTGCTGATTGGCCAGAACAATATAATCGCCGCTAGAATTTTCGGCTATCCACTGGACCGCGCTAATATCGCTAGCTGACACAGAGTAGCCGTGAGAGTTAAAATAGCGGTCAAAACGCGGGTAGGATAAATAGAGAGATGCGGTTATTAATACAGCAAAAAATAACAGCCAAGCTAATTTAATAAAATAATTTTGCTTAATAATTTTAGCAAGCAGCCAATACAGGGTTATTAGAATAAATGGGGCAAGAAAGAAAACGCTTACCAAAAGAATCCTTGCGGCATAATTATCTCTCTCATAGTTTATTAAAAAACTAAAAGGCAAAGTTTTAGTCCCGAGATAAGCCATGAGCAAAGCCAATGACATAATAAAGTAGATCATCAGGACGCGGCAATTTTGCCGGTGTTGCCAAGCTATTGCCATACCAACAATTACTAATAAAAAAATTACTAGTTTTAAATTTAAGCCATAAAGATAAATAAAATTTAAAATAAAATTTTCTGCTCCGGGCATAGCTAAATTAGGCCAAGAAAAAATTGCCGTAGCTGGCTCCATGGTTTGGTTGCTTAAGCCGTTATTTTTTTCCAAAAAATAAAAAGCCAGTGGTAAGGAAATCGCAGCCAGAATAAAGATTAGCCCAGGGCCAATTTTTTTAATTTTCTGATTATCGCTATAAAAGATTGTCAGAAAAATTGCCGCTAGAACAGCCGGTATGCCGGCAATTGGCTGGATTAATAAAGCGGCGACGGCCAGAAGATAAATTACCAGCAAATCAAATAGATTCTGGCAGATAATGCCCAGCAAAATTATTAACAGTAAAAATAAGTAAGCTAAATTTTGCGGCGTGGTGACAATAAAAAATCCAAAAGGCAAGCTAAGCAGCAATATAATAAGCAACAGTGAAGTGCGATTGTCATTAAACCATTTTTGGGCGACTTGATATAAAACTGCCGGCAGATAAAGAGCGGCTAATATTGGCACTAGCAGTTTATCTAACCAAATAATCGGCAAATTAGTTAATTTATGTAAAATAATAGTTAAACTGTATTGTCCCAGATAATATAAGGGCTTGGGTGAAACAGCGCCAACTTTATCAATCAGTTCCATGGTGGCTCGATGGATAAAAGGATCAAAGCCATAGCCGATTTGGTAAACTAACCAAGCGACAGAAAATGACAAAAAATAGTGCAGACTGATTAAAAATATATAAAAATAATTTAAATTTTGCTGGTTATTATTTTGGTATTGCTTGATAATCAGGGCAAACAGAGATAGGGTGCTGGTAAGATAAAGCAACCAAAACCAAGGCGAAACCACTTGCCAGGGTGAAATAATCGGATTAGCAGTTTGGCTATGATATAATAAATAAAAATTAGCGCTGGCTAAAATTAAATAAATAGCGGTTAACAAATAATCAAGTCCGTCAAACTTATTATTTTTTTCGTTTTCTAGTTTGCTAAAATCCCATTTGATTGGATTATATTTTAATTTAACAAAAACAAAGGCAGCGCAAATTATGCCGGCTAAAATTAAGCTGATAATCAGGCCAAGCTGGTTAAGAGCATAAATATAATAAATAATTGCGCCGCTAATAGACAGATTGCACAAAATAATTAGCAGTGCTATCAGCAGTTTATAGTAGTTGAGGAAATATTTTAGCATATAATAATATAACATAATACGATATACGATTTACGCGCTTTAACTGTCATTAGAAACTAAGTTGCGGGTACCCGCAACTTAGTTTCTAAGGTTCCTATCTAGCAAATAAATTAATAATGTCATTGCGAGCCCCGTAATCGGGGCGAAGCAATCTCACGAACGAATATATAATAAATATTTAGTTTATAGTAAAATTTGGGAAGAAATTTTAGTTCGTGAGATTGCTTCGTCGCTTCCCCGCAAATGCGGGGTCGCTCCTCGCAATGACAGGCTGACACATAGAAGTGCGTAAGTCGTGATATTATTAATATAACATACTTTATGCTTAATAACAGGGATAAAGAATTGGCAATGCCAGAAAATAATACAGCTAAAATATTTTGGCACGACAGAGTATTAGCCGCTACTTTGCTTAAATTAATTCCTTATTCAGTTCAGCCGAATTATTTAACGATTTTTCGGATGCTGGCTACGCCTATAGTGGTTGTCTTAATGATATATGAAAAATATTATGTCGGCTTGATAGCATTTTTATTGGTGGCTGGTACTGATTTATTAGACGGCTCGCTGGCTCGAACCAGAAATCAAATAACCCAGTGGGGCAAGATTTATGATCCTTTGGCTGACAAAATCTTGATTGCGGCAATGGTCTTTGCTATAGTTTTGCGCTATATTGATTTTTGGACTTCACTAGTTATAGTTTTTATAGAAATTATTTTTATTATCGCGGCTTGGATTAGAAAAAGAGAAGGGCTTATAGTGGAAGCTAATATTTGGGGAAAAATAAAAATGTTTTTACAGGTTGCCGGTGTAACTATTCTCTTATTTTCCATAATTTATGACTGGGCCGGCTTACTGCCTTTTGCTTCATACGCTTTATATTTGGCGATTGCCTTTGCTATAATTAGTTTGCTTACCCATGGTATTTAATTTAGAATACGAATTTACGAATCAATTACGAAATTTTTGTCATTTCGACGAAGCCGCCCCGCAAATGCGGGGTCGGCTGAGGAGAAATCTTTAATACATAATTTCCGAAACAAAACCTTTTCTCTGGTAGAAATCTATTAAAGATTCCTCGCTGCGCTCGGAATGACAAAATAAATTAATATTAGCTAAAATTATTAAGGTGCGTAAGTTATGTTTATGCTTAAAGTAATAAATTATTTCAAAAACAACTGGCGCCTGACAAGTTTAATTATTGTCGCCCTTATTTTTTTTATCAGCTGCAGCAGTTTTAATTATTTTACTCAAAAAAATGATTTTGTAAAATGGCTCTCGCCGGACGAAACTGCTAATTACATTTTTACTAAACTTTACGGCCAGCAAGGCCAAATGCAACTTTTTGAAAAATATAATTTATTAGCTAGCGATATTATTCATCCGCGTAGTTTTCGCTCGGACTATGGCTGGCTCAAGCCAGTAAGCTTTTTGGGCATGATTTTAGTCTATGGTAAACTTGTTAGTCTGACTAGTTATAAAGTTATTCCTTATTTAACGCCGCTGCTCGCCGCTCTGGGCATTATTTTTTATTATTTATTAATCAAGCGGATTTTTGGCCGGCGCATAGCTTTTGTCTCGGCCCTGCTGCTGGCGAGCTTCCCAGTTTATATTTATTATAGCAGCCGCAGTATGTTTCATAATGTGCCTTTTATGGTTTTTTTGCTAATTGGGTTATATTTTTCCTCGCTGCTGCCGCAAAACAATTTAACCCGTAGAGACGCGCCAGAGCTCATCTCTACGAAAAAAATTAAAAAAATTAACCCCCTTAATCCCCCTTTACAAGGGGGACAATATAAAAAAAACCCTCCTTCAAAAGGAGGGCTAGGGAGGTTTAAAAGAATTATTTTCGCGGCTTTAGGCGGGGGATTTATCGGTTTGGCGATTATCACTCGGACTTCAGAACTATTATGGCTAGGACCGGTTTTATTAATACTATGGCTATTTAATTTTACAAAAATAAAATTAAGCAAATTATTAATTTTTATTTGCTTTTTAGGGTTGGCTTTATTGCCCGTGGCTTACTGGAATCAGGTATTATATGGCTCCTGGTGGCAAGGCGGCTATCCGGAAATGAACCGTTCGCTGGCTAATATTGGCCAAGCCAGCGCAAAATTAGTCCAAAATACTATCAGCCAAACAACGCAGCTGGCATCTGGCAAAACAATTTTACTGGAAAGTTTGAGAAAAATAAAAGATAATATTTTCTTTTTTGGCTGGCGTCCAGAGCAAAGCTGGCAAATGTTTAGCCATTATTTTATTAATATGTTTTATTGGTTATTTTGGCTAGCCGCTAGCGGTATGCTGATTTTTGTTTTTAGAATAGGTAAGTGGAGAAGAAAACACTTTGCTTATTTAGCTAGCTGGCTTACCACCAGTCTGATTTTAATTTATTACTATGGCAGCTGGGGCTTTAGCGATAATCCTGACCCCCAAAGCTTTACTATTGGCAATTCTTACACCCGCTATTGGCTGCCGATTTATCTAAGCGCTTTGCCTTTTGCCAGCCTGGCCATAATTAAATTAACTGATTTATTTAAAAGCCGGCTGGCGGCGATAATTTCCCGGATTGCCATAATTTTGTTTATCTTTTTTATGTCGCTTAATTATATCTTAATCGGCTCTGAAGAAGGTTTGCTGCCGACAGCTAAGCGCCAGATTATTGCCCAAGATGAATTTAACAAAATTATTAATTTAACGGAATATAATTCAGTTATTATCAGCCGCTATCATGACAAGTTATTATTTCCCGAACGTAAGGTTATTGTTGGTTTATTTGACGACCCCAATATGATTAATGAATATAGCAAATTAGCTAAATTACTGCCGGTTTATTATTATAATTTTAATTACCAAAAGAAAGATTTGGCATATTTAAATAACAGTAAATTAAAAAATTACGGCCTGCGGCTGGATACCGTAGCTAATATTTATCAAAATTTTAGTTTATATAAGTTAGACACCCTCATCCCCAACCCTTCTCCCGCTCCTGGCGTCGCAGGAGAAGGGAGAAATTATTAAGTGAAGTATTTTTTAGTTCCCTCTCCCGTGAGGAACGCAACGGGAGAGGGCAGGGGTGAGGGTTTAAATTTATGAATAACAAGTTAGACACCCTCATCCCCAACCCTTCTCCCGCTCCTGGCGTCGCAGGAGAAGGGAGAAATTATTAAGTGAAGTATTTTTTAGTTCCCTCTCCCGTGAGGAACGCAACGGGAGAGGGCAGGGGTGAGGGTTTAAATTTATGAATAACAAAATAAAACATATTGGGATTGATGCGCGTTTTTACGGCCCAATTGGCAAAGGTCTGGGACGCTATACGCAAGAAATAGTGGACAATATTATAAAGCTAGACCAAGCCAATCATTATGTAATTTTTTTACGGCAAGAAAATTATAATGATTTTGTTGGCACTGATAAACGGATAAAAAAAGTTTTAGCTGACATAGAGTGGTATGGCTTAAAAGAACAGTTGATTTTTCCTTGGTTAATTTGGCGCGAGCGCTTGGACTTGATGCACTTTCCGCATTTTAATGTACCTATTTTTTGCCCAACTAAATTTATTGTAACAATCCATGATTTAATTTTAATTAAATTTCCCACCTTGCGCGCCACTACTTTGGGGCCGTGGTTTTATAAAATTAAAAAATTGGCTTACAAGATTGTTATTACTATGGCAGTCAGACGCGCTAAAAGAATTATTGCTGTTTCTAACTTTACTAAAAACGATATTATTCAGCAGTTTAAAATAAAGCCGGCTAAAATTATTGTTACTTACGAAGGCGTGAAGGACCTCACCCTTCACCCCGCCTTCACCCCGCCTATGACAGGCGGGGCGAGACAGGCGGGGCAAGCCACTCTCCTCCCCGAGTCATACGACGGGGTAAAAAACAGGAAAGGGGAACAAAATCCCCTTAATCCCCCTTTACCAAAAGGACAATCCCAAAAACAAGATGAAATACTGGCCAAATATAATATTAAAAAACCTTATTTACTTTATGTCGGTAATGCTTATCCTCATAAAAATTTAGAAGGCTTGATTAAAATTTTTCAGCAATTAATTATACAAATATCAGGAGGTTCAACCTCCAATTTGGAGGTTGAACCTCCTCCTAATCCGGATATTCAACTAGTCTTGGTTGGCAAAGAGGATTATTTTTACACTCGCCTTAAGAGCTATGCCAAATCGCTTGATTTATGGCAGGAAAATGTTAGCAGTCCGGTTATTTTTCCCGGTTATATAAGCGATGACAATTTGGCTGTTTTATATCGCAAGGCCTTGCTTTATGTTTTTCCTTCATTTTACGAAGGCTTTGGTTTGCCGTCCTTGGAAGCTATGGCTAACGGCTGTCCGGTCGTTAGCTCAAACCAAACCAGCTTGCCGGAGATATTAGGCCAGGCAGCAATTTATTTTGACCCGAATAACGAAGATGAGATGTTAAAACAAATCCAAAATTTGATTAATAACAAAAATTTGCGCCAAGAATTAGTTAGTAGGGGATATGAGCAGATAAAAAAATATAGCTGGCTGGAGTGCGCCAAAAAGACTTTAGAGATATATCATCAAATATTAAGGCAAAATTAAAAGGTCAAATCATAATGACATATTGTCTGATTTGACCCTTTAAGTAAACATCTCATCCCTCCTTTCTTTTAAACTGGTTGATATTCGTAGTCGTATCCGCTTTCTTCCGTCGGCGGTTCAAGAAAAAACTCGCCAACATCTGGCCCCTTTGCCTCATCCGGCACGCGGTGCAAACAATGCACGCACATTATGCCGTTAGGGTTATGGAAGAGGTGGAAATGTGACCAAGCGTCATGATCAATAAGCTGACCAAGGATTTTTAAATCTTTGTCAGTTAACCTGATCATGTCGCCGTTCCGCGTGAACGACATAATCAAGATGTAGCGCAAATTCTTGTCTGTGCCGTTACCGACCTTGGTATAAAAGTGCAGGTCGGAAGGTTTGTAGCCGAAGCTAAAGAGTTGCTTGACGAACGGTTTTACCGTAACCTGATCAGCTTCGCTATGCTCGCCAGCCATAATACCCCTTTCAATTCGTCTCTCTACCAGAGCATATTCATCTCTGGCAACTCTCCTCGCGCTTGGCGGCACTAGTCCGCGGTTTGTAAACTGAAATTTCAATAACACTGTTTCTGGACGATATTCCTTTGTCATTTTCCCCCTCCTGTATAGCTGTATTTTTTCGCCAAAATGGCGAATTATTCGCTAAATTTGAAAGATCATTATTAACATAGTAGTATAGTACAAACTACATTTTTGTCAATCTGCCCTAAATTAGTTGATTTTTTAATCAAATTACAAGAGGTTTTAAGAAAATTCAAACTGAAGAAACAGGAACTAAGTTCTGGGTACCCAGAACTTAGTTCCTTCCTAATACCAGAAAATTTGTTTAAAAATCATTTTTCAGTTATAATATGAATAGAATAAAAAATTATCATTCATTTTTCTGCATGCGTCCCAAAAGAACTAACCCCACTCACCCCCTCAAAAAACAAGGAGCAAGGAGAGGGAAAAATAAAAATATTCATCTTGGTTTAAGCGATAAACCATCTCGTTTTGTAGTGGATTTAAAAGAGAAAGCGAAATTGCTTAGCGTCCAAAAAAATAATAAATTTAATTTAAATAAAAATAAAATTAAAGAGTTTTGTTATAATTTAGCTGAACAAGATTTTCAGGATAAAATGAAAAAATCGGCCAAAGCATTTTTTAGCCAGCTAAATATTACCCCGGCTCTTTGTCCGGCTCGTCCGTTAGCCAAAGAACTGATTAGGCAGCTGCCGCCGCGTCCTCAAAAAAATCGCCTCATCAATCAACTGGCTTTTGTCCTATTATTTAAATTGCTTTTTTCCTTGGGGCAAAAAATTAGTTTGGTTATTTACAAAATTTGTTATTGGCTGGGCTGGTTAGTTGTTTGGTTAGTCAGGTTTTTTTATTTCATTGGCGCTGGCTTAACTAAAATTATTTTTAAACCAATTAAATTTTTAATTATTGCCATTGGCCAGCTAAGTTTTTCATTAATTACGGCTTTAGGCAAATTTGTTTATTATATTTGGCTTAAAATTGTTTTTGCTTTGCGTCAAATTAAAGGGTTATTAGAATTATTACCTCAAAAATTTAGTGTTGCAAGAGAAAAAGTATCTGCAAAAAATTTCTGGATCCTGAATCAAGTTCAGGATGACAGTAGTGGTAACAAAAGCGATGCCATTAAACAGCCTTTAATTTTGAGATTATCTTTCTGGTCAAAATTTATCCCGCGGCCTAATTTGAGCTATTTAAAACCGGTTATTGTTTTTGCCCTAGCTTTATTAGTTTTAATTCTACCCTTTAAAGCCTACACTTATTATAAATCATTAGATAATTTAAAAGGCGAGGTGCTGGGCAAGAGCGAAGCGGCGCTGGGCGAGTTATTGTCAGCCGGCCAGTCAGCTGCTGGCATGGATTTTGGCCAAGCCAGCCAGAATTTTTTACAAGCCGGTGATAATTTTCTGCTAGCGCAAAATAAATTAGCCGAGATTAATGACCTGCTGTTTGCTTTAATTAGTTTAGCGCCAAATAATGATTTAAAACTGGCGGCTATTAGCAAAAATATTTTAAGAATCGGCGAATTAAGCGCCCAACTTGGCCAAAATTTAAGTCTAGCCCTGGACAGTTTAACCAGTTCTAAGCCGGGCAGCCAAACAGGACCCAATAAAAGTTTTACAGAAATTATAGATAACTTTAGCCTTTATGGCCGCCAAGCTGCAGTTAATGCCCTAGCTATTAAAAATGAAGTTAATTTAATTAACATCAGTGATTTACCTCAAGCTTATCGAGAACAATTTGTCATGCTAAAAGATAAAGTTAATTTTTTAACTAATAACTTAGTTGAGGTGGTTAATTTAGTTGAACAGATGAAAAGTTTTCTGGGCGCGACCCAGGACAAGCGCTATTTACTAGTGTTTCAAAATAATACTGAACTGCGCGCTAGCGGCGGCTTTATTGGCAGTTTCGCCTTAGTAGATTTTCATGACGGGCAATTAAAAAATATTGAAACTCCTGGCGGCGGCAGTTATGACACTACGGCCGGATTGCTGGCTAAAATTGCGGCGCCAGAGCCGCTTCACTTAATCGCTCCTTTGTGGCATTTTTGGGACGCTAATTGGTGGCCGGATTGGCCGGCCTCGGCTAAAAAATTAATGTGGTTTTACGAAAAAAGCGATGGCCCGACAGTTGACGGCGTTATCAGTTTTACCCCTACGGTTATTGAAAAATTATTAGCGGTAATCGGTCCGATTGACATGATTAGAGAGTACGGCTTAATCTTCACGGCTGACAACTTTTGGCTTAAAACCCAGGAACTGGCCGAACGCAAGGCTGACGTAACTAATGAGCCAAAAAAAATTATTGGTGATTTGATGAATCAACTAATCAGCGAATTGCCAGCTAGAATTACTAAAGATAATTTATTACCTTTATTAAAAATTTTAGAAGAGTCTTTGTCAGGTAAACACATTATGTTTTATTTTACTGACACAGATTTACAAAATAAAATAGTTGAATTAGGCTGGGACGGCGGCTTAAAACAAACTGCCAAAGATTATTTAGCTGTTATTAATACTAATATTGCTGGCGGCAAAAGCGACCGCAAGATTAGCCAGACAGTGAGCCATCAGGCAGAGATAATGCCCAATGGCGAAATTATTGATACAGTAAAAATAAGCCGTACCCATAAGGCGATTAAACGCGAGCCGTTTTGCGGCGTCCGCAATGTTGACTGGCTAAGAATTTATGTCCCCTTAGGCAGTGAATTAATTGACGCGCAAGGCTTTTGTCCAGTTGATAAAATATTTTTTAAACCAGCTGACCCGGCTTGGCAAAACGACCCTGATGTTTACGCGGCAGAAGGGTCAGCGCAAATTCACCAGGCTAGCGGCACTAAAATTTACCAGGAGCTGGGCAAAACCGTTTTTGCTAATTGGTCGCAGGTTGACCCGGGTGAGTCTACGACTATTACCTTAAAATACAAACTGCCTTTTAAAATAAATAACTTAAAACAGCAGTCCAATCTGGCACTAGCTGATAAAATTATTGACCAGGCAACAGCTCTTTTAAATCCTGGCCAAAAAGAACTTTATCCTTATTCACTCTTGGTGCAAAAACAACCAGGCGCGCCGGCCAGCCAAATTTTTACTAATTTAATAGCTAATAACCGCCAGGTCGTCTGGAAATATCCTAAAGCCATAACCGCATCTGAAACTGGCTGGCAAATAAATGACAGTTTAAATTCTGATAAATTCTGGGCCGTGCTGTTGGAGGAAAATCTGAACCACTGATGCACACTGAAAGCAGACCACTGATGCACACTGAAAGCAGACCACTGATGCACACTGAAAGCAGACCACTGATGCACACTGAAAGCAGACCACTGATGCACACTGAAAGCAGACCACTGATGCACACTGAAAGCAGACCACTGATGCACACTGAAAGCAGACCACTGATGCACACTGAAAGCAGACCACTGATGCACACTGAAAGCAGACCACTGATGCACTTTTAATACCCTCCGTCAGAGTCTCTCGCCAGAGGACTCTGACGCCAAGAAGAGGGAAAGTCAGAGTCCCTTTTAGGAGACTCTGACAGAGGGAAAAATAAATAAAATTTATATATGACGAATAATAATAAAGAAATAAAAATTAAATCTGGCAAATCCAGTTTAAGCGAATTCGTAGAAAAAAAATTAGCGAGCGACGAGGAAGTCCAGGCGTTTGATGATTATTTAGAAAGTGAGGCGCGCGATGAAGCAATTGAAGAAAGTTTAACGGAAATTTATCAGGATGATAATGGCCAGCGGGTTAATGTTAAAAAATTAGATGTTAAAAAAGAGCGGCGCTGGCTAAAATGGTTAGTTAGTCTAATGGTTGGTTTAATTTTGCTTGCCGGAGCCATTTATACTGGCTCCTATCTTTATTTACTTTACGGGTCAGGCACGCAAGCAGTTAGTCTGGGAATTGAAGGCAAAAAACAAATAGCGGCTGGCGAAGAATTTTTTTATACGGTGAGTTTCCGCAATAATGAGCGCGTGGCCATGAAAGATATTGAAATAAAATTAACCTATCCAGAAAATTTCGTTTTTCTAGCCAGCGAGCCGGCCGCGTCCGAGGCAAACGACATTTGGCGCTTAGCTGAAGTTGGCGCGCATCGCAGCGCCACCATTAAAATTAAAGGCAAGCTGATAGCCGAAGCGGGGACAACTCAAATTTTGCTGGCTGATGCCCGCTATCTGCCGGCTAATTTTTCCAGCCAGTTTAAAAAATCAGCCAGCCGGGAGACAACTATTAATGATATTGGCCTGAATATTTTAGCCAGTTCCGCTGCCAGCGCTGTTGTCGGCGAAGAGAGTGAAATTATTATTAAATATAAAGCCAAAGAAATTAATTATTTAACTAATTGGCAGCTGACCATTGACCACCCGGACAATATTGAGCTGCTTAAAACTGCCGCCGCGCCGGCGACCAATGGTACGACTACGTCTAATATCAAGCAAACTGCTGCTAATGTCTGGCAGTTTAACCAAATAAGCGCTAATGAGCAGGAGTTAAAAATTAAATTTAAAGTTAAAGAGAAAAAGGATACGAGCGTTGATTTAACTTTGCGCTTAGAGCAAAAAGTGAGCGATCAGGCTGGTGATAAATATTATCAATTCTGGTCAAAAACTTTAAGCTATGAAACTAGACAAAGCGGGCTTAATATTAATTTAATAATTAATGGCTCGCCCTCTGACCAAGGCATTGACTTTGACCAGACTTTAAATTATTCAATCAATTACGCTAATAAAAGCGAGGCTAATCTTAAAGATATAATTATCATGGCAGTCCTTGAAGGCGATTTGCTGGACTCAAGCAGCTTAAAAACAGCCAGCGGCCAAGTCAGCGACAACACTATCAGCTGGAGCAAAAATGAAATCCCTAAACTAGCTCTTTTAGCGCCCAATGCCGAAGGAATAATTGACTTTTCAATTAAAATTAAGCCAGCTAGCGAGGTGAGCGTTGGCAGCAGCCAAATTAAAAGCTATGTTCAATTTTCCTTAGCTGGCCAAGAAATTGGCGCTAACGAGACAAACCGCAGCAATATAATTGTTAATAAAATAAACAGCGATTTAAGCCTGATTGAACAAGTGTGTTATTTTAATAATGATAATTTTCCTATTGGCAGCGGACCCCTGCCGCCTAAGGTAGGCCAAACTACCAGCTTAAAAGTTTATTGGGTTATCAGTAATAATTTGCATGAATTAGCTGATTTAACGGTCGTGTCCCAACTGCCCAGCTATGTTAGCTGGGATGATAAAAACAGCAATACCGCAGGCAATTTAGAATATGATGAACAAAATAATAAAGTAATCTGGCAGATTGGCCGTCTGCCCCTATCAGCCAGCAATGTCAAAGCAGAATTTAATATTAAAATAACGCCAACTAGTTCGGATTTAAATAAAATTTTAGTTTTATTGCCAGCTACTTTAGTCAGCGCGATTGACAGCGAAACGCAAACTGCTATCACTAAAACCATGACCGCCCAAACCACTAAACTAAAGGATGATAATATCGCCAACACCGACGGAATGGTGGAGTAAATAAAGTCATTGCGGGCGGAGCCTGCCCCGTACCGCGATACGGGGACCCGCAATCCAGAAAGAATTTTTTTCTGGATGCTGAATCCCCAGTCATTCGACGGGGCAAGCAAGTTCAGCATGACAAATGTACATTGACGTAGCAACTGTTGTCATCGCAATGACATTAACGTTCATGTTTAAAATAATCAAAAAATCCAGAATATCACAGGCTCGTTTTGGCCAGCTTGAATAATTTAGAATTTTATCTTAAACTGATAATAGATATCAGGACTCTTATTAAAAACGGCCAGTTATAGCTTAAAGTAGACAGCGATTTTAAAATTTGCTAAAATATAAAAATACTACTTTAAATAATTTAATAAAGCTATATTATTAACTTTATGGAAGAAAAAAATCCAGTTTTAAAAAACATTTCCAGCGCTAAAGCGTTTGACTCCATTATTGGCGGCATTTTAGTCCTAATCTTTTTTCTCTGTCCTTTGTTTTTTACCGGCCTCGTGGCGCAAACAATCGGCTTTGAAAAGATGACCCTGTTTTATTTTTTGGTTCTTCTGGGCGTGGTGGCTTGGGTAACCAAAGGAGTTGTTAGCGGCGAGCTTCATTTTAAAAGAACGCCACTAGATATTCCTATCCTAGCATTACTCATCACTTTTATTATTTCCACAATTCTATCAGTCAGCCCTAGAATCAGTTTAATCGGCTCTTATGGCAATGCGCCTAAAAGCTTGGCCGCGGTTATTATTTATATTTTGTTTTATTATCTCTTAGTTAATAATCTTAATCTCAAGCGGATTAAATTATTGTTCTGGGCTTTTATCGCTTCGGCTTCTCTAATCGCTGTTTATTCACTCTTGCAAATTTTTGGCATTTTTATCTTACCCTTAGCTTTTACTAAAGCTATTAGCTTTAATCCTCTGGGGTCAACTACTGGCTTAACCATGTTTTTAACCATTGTTTTGCCTTTGTTAATAGTCGGCGCGGCGCAACTAAATGAAATCCAGCCTAACTTAAAAAATAAAATAGTAATTAACATTTTCAGGGTTTTACTCATAATTATTGGCTTAGTTTCGCTAGCTATTATGGCCCTATTAAACGCCTTTACTTTTTGGCCAGCCGCCCTGGTTGCTGTAGTTATCACCCTGATGTTCTTTTTGTCTAAAGTTATTAAAATTTCCAATACTAATATTATTATTCCCATTGTTGCCTTTCTCTTAATAATTGTTTTATTAGTTTTGGGAAATTTTAATATTGTTGATTTGAAATTGCCGACCGAAGTGGGCTTGTCCCGCCAAGTTTCCTGGGAAGTTGCCAAAGCTAATATGATTAAAGATCCGATTTTCGGCTCTGGCCCTTCAACCTTTGATTACAGCTTTGCCAAATACAAAGATTCTAATTTTAATTCCTCGCTTCTCTGGAATGTCCGCTTTGACACTCCGTCTGGCATCTTTTTTGAACTGGCGGCTGGCGTTGGCGCCCTAGGCGCCTTGGCAGTGGTGGTAGTCCTGTTAATCGCTTTGTCAATTTGTTTCATCAGCTTGATTAAAACCAGCGCCACTGATATGCAGTCAATCTTACTGGCGCTTTTTGCCAGCTTTATTACTATTATAATTTTTGCCGCTTTATTTGCTATAAACAGCGCGCTGGTTTTAATTTCCCTGATAATTGCTGTTTTCGGCTTAGCCATAGCTATTGCTATTTATCCAGAAAGATTTACCAGCGTGGCTTTGACTTTCCGCACCTCGCCCAAGTACGCTCTGGCTTTAGCCGCCATTTTCTTAACTGTCAGCGCCGGCGTGGTTATCCTGTTCACTATGGGAATTAAAATGTATTTAGCCGATGTCTACGCTTATCAGGCTTCAACTGTGTCTGAGATTGACCAAAAAATCATTTATCTGACTAAGGCTAACCAGTTAGCGCCTTATCGCGATGTTTATTATGTTAGTTTAGCTAACAATTATATGGCGCGGGCTAATCAAGAAGCTCTGGGCGCCAAGAATCAATCAATCATTGAAAATTCTTTGGCTTTAGCCATTGATAATGGCAAAAAGGCGGTTGCCCTGACGCCTAATAACGTTGCCAACAGCGAAGCTTTGGCTTTAATTTACGAAAATGCTTCGTTTTATACCCGCGGCGCTTTGGAATGGGCGGAAAATCTTTATAATAAAGCTGCGGAACTGGAGCCAGCCAGCCCGGTGCCAGCCTTGCGCTTGGGCTTAATTAATATGGCCCGCGCTAACGCGGAAACCGATAATAAAACAGAACAAGAATATTATATCAATGAAGCCATTAAAAAATATGATGAAGCGCTGGCTAAAAAAAGTGATTTTGGCGCGGCTCTTTATGGTAAAGCCATTGCTTATGAAAGATTAAATAAGCCGGATGACGCCATTGAAAATTTAAAACAGGCAGTATTAAGTACGCGCGATAATCTGGATTACCGCTTTGAACTGGGACGGCTTTTCTTTAACCGCGGCGTAGTCCAGCCCAATCTGGCGCAAAATGCCAGTGCAGATATTACCAAAGGCGAAAGTGCGGAAGAGGATTTAAGTGTTAAACCTAGTCAAGCTACTGGCGGCACTATCGCTATGAATGACGACCTAACTAATGCCGAACAATTATTCTTAAGCATTATTCAGGCTTATCCCAATCACGCCAACGCGCTTTACAGCTTGGCTTTGATTTACCAGAAAGTCGGTAATACTGACAACGCCAAATTAGTGGTCCAATCTTTGTTAAACACTTTAACTGATGAGGCGTCAATAGATATAGTCAAAAAACAGTTTGTCGGATTGTACTAAAATGATACTAATATACAAATATATACGAATGATACTAATGGATACGAATAAAAAAATGCAGAAAAGCTGAATAAAAAATATTAGTATTATTCGTATCATTAGTATACATTCGTATATTAGTATCTTATATAAAAACATGAAAAAAATAACAACTGACAATTTAGCTGTAATGATTAAACAGGGTGTGGCCTATCGTTTTGAGCTGGTTGCATTACAAAAAAGGGTGGAAATTTTAGAAAAAAAACTGCAAAGGGAGGGGAGAAGATAAGCTGACTGATTATAGTTATTTTGCTATATTTTTAATATGAAAAATGATTATAAAAAGCTGGTAAAATATTGGCAAGAAACAGCTGCCTATGATTATGATACGATGAAAAGTTTAGTAAAAAGCAAACGTTATGCCAGTAGTTTATTTTTTGGCCATATAGTGTTGGAAAAGATATTGAAAGCATTAGTAGTGAACGAAACAAAAGAACATGCTCAATATACCCACGATCTTGTTAGATTAATGGAAGTTTCTAAAATTGAATTGAGCCAAAAGGAAATAGATTTGTTGAATGAAATTAATAATTTTAATATTAATGCTCGATATCCTGAACATAAGTCGCAATTTTATAAACTTTGCACCAAAGAATATTCCTTAAGATACATCAGGGAAGTTGATAAGTTGTATAAAAAAATACGTCAAAAGCTGAAGCCAAAAAAATAGTCAGAAAATATGCCAAAAAATTAAAAGCGGAAAAATACCCCTTTTCAGCTATTTATTTATTTGGTTCTTTCGCTAAAAACAAGCCTCACGCCGGCAGCGATATTGATGTGGCAGTTATTTCCAAAGAAATTGATAAAAAGGGGGACGAGGCTGGTTTCAAATTATGGAAATTGAGAATGGACGTTGACACACGGATTGAGCCGCATGGCTTTTCCCCCGAAGATTTTAAAGATTATTGGAATCCAATGGCGCATGAAATAAAAAAAACAGGAATTAGAGTAGTCTAAATAAAATTTATGAAGAAGATT
>Ga0210050_1002195_pt1 | contig 19182 bp, 20 predicted proteins | sample CryGey132114_all_FD_185463 | JGI IMG/M metagenome (GOLD analysis project Ga0210050, IMG submission 185463) | Groundwater microbial communities from aquifer - Crystal Geyser CG22_combo_CG10-13_8/21/14_all (SPAdes) (version 2) | ecosystem: Environmental > Aquatic > Deep subsurface > Groundwater ...
GTAGAAATTTTTGCCATTAATGCTAAATTTTTTCTTAATCCAATTTCAGTTCCTTCTGGGGTTTCGATAGGACAGAATCTTCCGTAATGTGTTGGGTGTAATGTTCTCGCAAGGAAATTTGTTTGTTCTCCTGCAAGTGTCGAAGAAACTTTTTGCAATTGTGAAAGAATAGACATATAATTTGTCTTATCCATATTTTGTGTAATTCCTTTTCTCTCTCCAATCCAAGAACCAGTTGCAATTGCTGATTTAATTCTGTGAGAAAATAAAGTCGATTTAGCAATTGTTTTAATACTGAAAAACTTTTTTCTTTTCAAAGTTTTTTGCAAAGAATATTTTACATCTCTTACCAAAATATTTAAGTTAACTCTGAATAAATCACTTAATAAATCTCCACTTAATCTAACACGCTTGTTTGAGTAATGGTCTTTATCGACGGTAATGCTCGGGTCTTCTTTAAATGCTAAAAATTGTTTTATTAATTTACAAAGTGTAATTGCTTTGTCAATACGCTTTTCTCTTTTCAATCCAATATGTGGAAGGAAGTAAGAATCTAATCTTTGTTTAATTCTGTCAAGAATTTCTTTTTTTGTTCCTTGAACATTTGTTTTTTCTGCAATCTCCATCATTGCATCTTCAGCAGAACCAAGTTTTGCATATTCATACAAATTAACAATCACAGTATCATTTTCAATTCCAATATATTTTGCAATATCTGCTTCTTTCAATAAACCTAAGGCTTTCATTAAAACAATCGCAGGAATATTTTTGAATCTTGAAAATGTAACTTCTAAAATTCCTTCAGATGATTCAGTAATTGTCATTGGAATTCTATAAGCTCCTCGAGAAGAAAAAAGTCTGAGAGTTTCTTTTTTCTTAACCATCTCAACAAAAGGTTGGTTCGCGGCAAGATCTTCAATCATGGTCATAATTCTTTCATTTCCATTAACAATAAAATAACCTCCTGGGTCTTGAGGATCCATATATTCTTTTTCTAAATCTTCTTTTCCTTTATCATAAAGATTACAAACTTTACTTCTTACCATAACGGGTATTCGTCCAATTTCAACTTCTTGATTTTCAATTTGTCCGTCCTGTTTAATTGACATTTCCATATATATTGGAGAGCTATATGTAAGATTTCTTAAACGTGCTTCAGTAGGAGTGATTAAACTTGTTGAACCATCAGACTCGATAACATTGGGATTTCCGACGCGGATTTTTCCTAATTTAATTTCAATGTCTTCGTTATCAATATTTTCAGAAATTTCGCTAACAATTTCTTGCATTCTTTTTCCAATAAAATTATTAAAAGATTTTAAATTACTCTCGACTAAAGAGTTTTCAGAAAGGTATTTTTTTAACACCACATGATCATCATTTTTTAAGTTAAGTTTTAATCCGTTGTACATTATATCACCACACGATAATAATTGTGAATTTTATCGCCCTCCTTTCTCTCAATTTTTATAATGTCTCCAATTTCACATCCTTCTTGAATTGCAGGATCTTCTTTTTTTATCTTCGGTAATTGTGTTTTAGAAATATTTAATTCCACAAGTAATTTTTCTTCATCTTTTTTATTAAGCTTAACGTGTTTTGGTTGAAATATATGCATAGGGATAATAATTTTGGATTTATTTAATAAATTGAAATGTTGGAGATTACATTTACAACTTTCTAATACTAAATATTATCAAAAATTGGTTTTTAAATCTTTGCTTTTCTAACGAAGAATTCTTTCATTACCTTTTAGTAACGGAATTTAATGTATAATTCTAATTAATTAAACTACTGTCTAAAAAATACTTATTTTCTAATTTCGCAAAACCCTCAATTTTCTTTGATTTCTCAAGAAACTTTCTTTTAGAAAAAGAAAGTAAGTTGGAATGGACCCGAAGGGATTTGAACCCTCGACACCTGGCTCTCTTCATTACTCTCCATAAGACAACCTTCGGTTGTCCTCATTTAGGAGATGTCGTAAGAAGAACCTAAGGTTCTTTTTACACTTAAAAGGCCAGTGCTCTAACCAGACTGAGCTACGGATCCATGCTGTTTCCGTAGCGACAAATAAACAATTGCTAAATTACATTCAGCAAACATAGTTTTCTTTGATTTCCCAGGAAACTTTCTTTACGCAAAACCACGAGGGTTTTGTGGGTTTGAGAATTTTCATTCTCAACTTTCTAAAAGAAAGTAAGCCGTGAGCTACGGATCTGTTCTTATTGAAAAAGAAAAATCATGTTTTTAAATTCTTTTGTTTGTTTCGCGCGAGACGTAAATAACATCCGTATAACCAGTAAGACAAATATCCCAATCCAATGTAGAAATACCATCATATATTACTTTTAGGGATTCAAATTCTTCTTCGTATTCTTTTCTTAATGCATGAAGAAATTTAGTTTTATCTATACTATGTTTACCTTTCAATAAACCTTTTCCTGAAATAAATATCATAGATTCCTTTCCCACATCCTCATTGTTAGCTTCACACTGAATTAAATATTCTAAATAATAAAAATCCCTTTGATTTATTTCTTCATACGCGCTTTCTAATTCTTTTTTTCTAATTTCTAAAAAATTATTAAGCCCTTTCTTAGAAAAAAGTAATTCTTCAAGAGTTAGTAAATAAATATCTTCAGGATAAAGCGGTATCGGAATTCTATCTCCCATAAAAATAGAAAAGAACTTAATTATTAAATATTATTGTCTTAGTCGATAATCTTCTTTGTCAGCAAAATTATTTATTTTTTCCTGTAAATTTCCAAATCTTCATAAGGGGAAGAAAGATTAACTTTTTCATAATGTGAAATATTTATTTTATTAATATTAAACCCATTAAATGGAAAATGCATAACCCACCAATCATTTTCTTTATTTCCGGGTATTAATTCATTAGCTGATTTTATTGGGAGAACTAAATTTCCATTTAACATATCTTCCTCTAAGTTTTTTAATTCATTATTCATTTTCCTGTACTTCCAAAACCTTTTTCTCCTCGAGAACTTTCAGTTAATTCATTTACTTCTTCAATATCTGCAATTTCAATTTTATTCAGAACCATCTGCGCAATTTTATCTCCTTTTTTTACTTCAAAATTTTCTTCACCATGATTAATTAAAATAACTCCAATTTCTCCTCGATAACCGGCATCAATTGTTCCGGGAGAGTTCACAATTGAAATTCCTTTTTTCAAAGCCAATCCAGAACGCGGACGAACTTGCATTTCATATCCCAACGGAACTTCCAGTGAAATCCCTGTTTTTATCAATTCTCTTTTTCCGGGATTTAACAAACATTCAGAGCAAGAAAATAAATCCAGTCCTGCGTCTCCATGATTTGCATACGCTGGAATAATTGCACCTTCATATAATTTTTTTATTTTTAGTTTCATTATAATTCACACTGGCCGGCAACGCAAGCATATTCTCGAGCACCTTGAGTTTGATCCCTTTCTTCATAAATCGATAATTTTGAATAATCAATTTTAGGCAATTTTGATTTTAATGCATGATAGTCTGTTTTAGTTAATTCTTCATAAGGAGCTAATCGATAAACATGATCATCTCTCGGTAAAAAAGATAAACCTCCAACATGCTCCCAATTTTGATAGACCCAATTTCCTGATGGAATCCATTCTTCTTCACCAACACTAATTGTAACTGAAGGATTATGCTCGGTATAATTTTGTTTAAGCATTTTCCACATTTCTAATTGTTCTATTGCTCCCATATCTTTTCTAAATATCGCTTCCTTTGGAGATTCAACTGCAAAGGGAAGTACATAGGAAGTTGCATTTGACATGCTTTGGCCGACTTCTGGCTCATAAGGATATCCTTGGTCTTTTAACATATGGAATAGAGGATCATTAGCATTAATTCTTACATTCCTTCGGTAAAAAGGAGAATGTCGAGCATGTCCTCCTGAAGATGAGTCTACTAATTGTGAAACAGTTCCTGAAGGTTTAACGCAAGTTATACATGTAGATTCATTTATTCCAAATCTTTGGGCATAATGTCTGTTTGCATCTATTGCGTACTCTCTAAGCTCTCTAAGCGCTTCAGGGCTTGTTCTAAGAAGAGGAGAGTCCATTAATCCAGTTATTGAAACTCCTAATAATCTTTCTTCTTCACAATTTTCTTTCCACTCTTTTGAAAGGAAAGGGAAATCAGTTAACATAGACTGATAAGTTCCAAGAAGAGTAGCCAATCTTATTTTTTCTTTCAAACTACTTAATGTATCTTCTTGTCTTGCAATAACTTCACTTAGATTGCAAAATTGTCTTGGTCTTAAAATAATTTCTCCACAAGGATTAGTTCCACAAACATCTGCATAATCTTTGAATGTATTCCATCTTCTTTCTGGTAATTGTTCTTTCAAATTACCTCGATTAAAAATTCCTCTTTCTCCAGAACCGCTTTCAGCTAATGCTAACCACTCTTTCAAAAATTCAGAAGAGTTTGGTTTTTCAGAATATGCAACAGAATTATTCGCCATACTTCTTTGACCTTCTGTTAAATAAAACTGACCCTTTTTTGCATCTCTCATTAATAAATCATCTAAGTCAGAAAGAGATAATTCAGCACTTCTTCTAACCCCTCCAACAACAACTATTTCTCCAATTTTACATTCGATATCATGAACATCTAAGGTCCTTAATCTTCTTCCATTACGGCTGGTTAGTTTACTAGTTGTATAATTTAATAAAGCGTCTAAAGCAGAAGGTCCAGAACTTCGCCCACCCATTGTTTTTAATCTTGCACCAGTAGGTCTTACTTGAGAAAAATCAAAATCAATATTTTGGCCATTATACCATGTTTGCAATCCTAAATTAAATGCCTCAGCCCATCCAACTTTACTATCTCCCACGACATGAGTAGGTAATGTTTCTCCATTTCGAGGTTTAATAATTGGTAATTGTTGCACAAATTTATCTTCCACAGAAAAACCAGCTCCAGTTCCACACATCAATACGTAAAGCATTTCTCCAAAATCTTTTGTATGATCTGAAGGAGGAATAAATGAACAATTGTATGCAATTACATTAGTATCTCTTACAGCATCTCCAGCTCCCCACATCAATCTCATCGACGGCATAACCTTTTGATTAAGAATCGCTTCCCTAACTTCACTATATTCTTTTTCTTCTAATCGGCCTTCTAATCTTTCCTTCATAAAATCTACATATCTATCAACAGTTTCAATCCAAGTTTCTCTTCTACCTTCATTTTCAATCCACCGAGAATAAGTTCGTTGATGCAAGAATTCTCCAAGATCGTTTCCTTTGAAATATTTTTTACTATCATCAGTTAATTTTCTAACTCTTTCAGAAACAGGTTTAATTACAGTTCTTTTTTTCTTTCTATCTTCTCTATATAAAATATATTTTCTTGCAGTTTGAGTTAAATCTTCATGCATTAATGCAACTTCAACTCTATCTTGAATATCTTCAATATCTGGAGTGAAACCATTTCCCTTTTCTATAATTTCTCTATTAAGGTCTGAAATTGCTCTTTCTGCAACTCTTTGAGAAATATTATCTATCTTTCCAGCTTCTTCTCCAGAAGCTTCCATTGCTCTATAAATAGCCCTAGAAATTTTTGTTGGATCAAAAGGGACTTCTGTTCCATCTCTTTTTTTAATTGTTGTAATTAATTCTTCTCCAGCCATTTTACAACCCACTCATCTCCTTTTTGAAATCTTCAACATCATGAAAATCACGATATACCGACGCAAATCTGATGTATGCTATTTTATCAATTCTTTTTAATTTTTTCATTATTTGTTCACCAATTTTTTCTGTTGGAACTTCTTTTTTATAAGCCACCATTTTATTTTCTATTTCTTGAACAATTTGGTCGACTTGTTCGTGACTTATGTTTCTTTTTTCACAAGATTTTATTATGCCGAGGAAAATTTTGTCCCTATCAAATCTTTCACGGCGTCCGTCTTTTTTAACAACATATCTTTCCAACGGTTCGGATTTTTCATATGTCGTAAATCGTTTACCACATTTCAAACATTCACGCCGTCTTCGAGTAGAGTCTTTAGCATTTCTTTTATCAGTCACCTTCGTATTTTCATGCTGACAGTAAAGACACTTCATTGTAAGGAAACCCAGGTTTCCTTAACATTCAACCTTCCTATAATTAGGTTGTAAACCTTATATCCTCTTTTCATTTTATTATTATTTAAAGATTATTGCCCCATATCACTCTTTTTTGACTAACCTACAATATAGGGTATATACAATATCTTGTAGTTATTTATTGAAAAACCTCAATCTATTGTGTTTTCTAACTTTTGAAAACTAGGAAGTTTATAAAACTTTATGACTACTTTTTAGTGCAACTTCAAGTTTTTATTTTTATTTCCTCTTTCCTCTTTCTCTCTTTTCCAATCATTCCAATCATTCATTTCTCTAGTTTAGATGTCTCTTTTTAGTAGTTACAATAAAAAGATTTATAAACCATCTAATAATATAAAAACATGGAGTTCCAAGATATTTCAGGTATTTCACTAGGAAATAAAGTGGTAGAGAAAGAAGGAGAATTCGATTTTAAGAATGTAGGTAAGTCTAAAATTGAAGCTCTTAAAAAATCTATAGAAGAAATCAGATTTCTAATCGGAGAAAGGGAGAAACTTAGTCAAGATATTTTTCATGACGGAGAAAAAACAAAAACCGAAATTAATAACTTTCTTTTAGCGAATGAAAAAGCAGATAATTCTTTAGAAAAACAAGACGCACTTATTGGATTAAGACAAAAAAAAGTCGATATGACTCAATTACAATTAAATGAAAAAGTTACTTGCTGGAAAGACGTTGCTTTATTGAAAAAAGAACTCCGAGATAAAGAACAAGAATTAACTGAAAAGTTAGATCGTATGAAAGCAATTAGCGATATTCTAGAATAAAATGGAATCAAATAGAGAAGAACCTGAAAGAAAACAAGCATTAGAAATTATGGCGAGACATGCAAATTATGCAACTGGCTTAAAAGAAGATGAATTTCTTGCTGGCTGGAAAGATTTAAATTCAACATGGACACATCAAAGAACCGAAGATATCAAAGAAGTTTATGCAATATTTGAAATTAAAACTCCCTCTGGAAAAACCTATCATTCTCTTCCTATGCAACTAAACGATTATGCTCATGTTGTTAATCCTGATGGTATTTTTTATATTACTCATGAAGAAGTGAAGGAAATCATAGAGGAAGAGGTTCAAGAAGAAATGTTCAAGGAAGGGATGAGTTAATCACTATGATAAATCAATCAATTAGCGTCGAAGAAATTTGCAGAAAACTAAAACCTTTACTTGGAAGTAAAATTGATGAAATTTATCTTAGGTATTCTTTAGCGGATTCAAAAGAAGAACAGCAAGAAATAGAGAACATTTTAAAATCACTTTATCACAAAAAATTAAACGAACTATTAAGTAAAAATATTCTTTTAGAACCGCCAAAACAGGAAGAAGTTTCAGGAGAATATGTTTTAGGAAAAGTTTCTTATGCAAATAAAGAGTTATACGATTTCGCACTTAGAGAAGAAGATTTCTCAAGACACATCTGCATTTCAGGAATGTCAGGAAGCGGAAAAACAACTTTAGCATTCGGTATAATTGAACAATTACTTGAAAAAAATAAACCATTTATGGTATTTGACTGGAAAAAATCATTCAGACCTTTATTGCCAAAACACGAAGAAGTGGTTTTATTCTCGATAGGGAACGAAGTTATCGGAAATTATTTTAAAATTAATATTAATCGTCCGCCAAAAGCAGTTCCTCCAAAAGAATGGATTACTGTTTTAACAGACCTTATTTCAGAAAGTTTTTCAGTGTCTTATGGAGTTCACAAAATTTTATTAGAAACACTAGATTATGCTTATGAAGTTAACGGCGTTTACGATGGTTCAGATAATTATCCGACGTGGAAACAACTTAAAGATTATCTAGAACACAAAGCAGAAAAAGCAAAAGGCAGAGAATCTCAATGGATTGAATCGGCCTTGAGAATTGCAACAGTTATGACTTTCGGCTCGTTCGGAAAAATAATCAACGCCAAAAAAGAAAAAGGAATTTCTATCGAAGAATTATTAGACAAAAAAGTTATTTTTGAATTAAACTCTTTAGGAAACATAGAGAAAAAATTCTTTTGTGAATTTATTTTAACTTACATTTTCAAAATGAAAAAAGCTTACGATTTTAAGAAAACTAAAAACTTTGACCACGCAATTATCGTCGACGAAGCGCACAATATTTTTCTAAAAGACAAAACTTCATTTTTGCAAGAATCTGTAACAGATATGGTATATAGAGAAATGCGAGAGTACGGCACAAGTTTGATTTGTTTAGACCAGCATCTTTCAAAACTTTCAGACACAGTAAAAGGTAACTCTGCTTGCCATATTGCATTCCAACAGCAATTACCTCAAGACATATTCGATATAAGCGACCTGATGCAAATGAGACCAAATAAAGAAGCATTCTCCCAATTACCTGTCGGCTCGGCAATAGTAAGACTTTCTGAAAGATACCCAAAACCTTTTTTAATTAGAGCACCATATATTGAAAGAGAAGAAATTATTACAGATATGGAAGTAAAAGAACGTATTGATGGTTTGATGACTGGAAAATTACCTTCTAAGAAAGAAATCGTTGAAGAAATTAAAATACCTCAAGAAATAATTTCCCGTAAGACTTTTGCGACTCCAACATTGAAACCAGTTAATTTACCATCGTCAATTCTTACAAAAACACAAGAAATACTTTTTGATTATGTTGAGAAGAAACTTGCCCAAGGAGTTGAATTAAAAGAAATTAATGAAGTTATGGAATCTTACTATGATAGAAGATACTACACAAATACAGATATTTCCAAAGTCATAAATTTAGTTTTAGACAAATATATGGCAAGATTGAACGGGAAAGAATTAGTGCATACAGAAGAAATAATGCTCGCCCCGAAGGCAAATTTTAAACCTAATCTGATTCAAGAAAATAAAATAGAACAAAAAATAAACCAAGAATCTCAATCTCCTACTAATTTCAAAGTTAACGAGATAGAAATTCAACCTTCCCTTAATCAAATTCCAGACTTAACAAAAGAGCAAGAATCTTTTTTAAAATTTTTAATTGAAAATCCAAACCATGAATTAACCACTGTGAATCTTTATAAGAATTTGGGGCTATCTTCAAGAAAAGGAAATATTGTTAAAAATGAACTATTAGGGAAAGATTTAATAATTATTAAAGAGGAAAAAAATGATAAAGGTTGGAAGAAATTAATTAGACCTAACCTTAATGGAAATTCAATATCAAACCAACCAAAAAATTCAAAGAATATAAAACAACAAACCTCTACTGATAAATCCGTTCAGATTCAACAGTTAACAAATCACAATTCAAATTCATCAAATAAACATAAAACAATTACAACAATATCAAACGACTAACTCCAGACTACATTCAATAAATCACCCTTCCACACCCAATCCCGATTTATTAAGTGCATGAAAGAACCTCGTTTTGATCTCATAAGTTGTTTTAAGTTAAGACTTTGCCCTCGTGAAATACCTTAACTAAATAACTTGAAATACCTCGACTTAGAAATAAGTTGAAATAGCCAGAATTACACAATTTTACTGAAATACCTTAGAAATACCCGAATTTACATTCGAAATACGCGCGAAATACCTTGTTCCCAGAACAAGTTTCTATATACAATAACTAGACAATAACTGAAAAACCATTAACAACTGAAAAACCATTAACACTTGAAAGAGTAAGAAGGAGAAACGTAACTGATGATGGTAGTGCACCACACTAAAAAGAAAACTCATCCTCATTCAAGGATAGAAGTGATATCCACACTTCTCAAACTCTCTACATTTTTGGGTTTGGGATTCTTACTTAAGTTAGTATTCTTATTCTATAGAAAGAAAAGCTGATTTTGGCAAACTGAAGTCTAGTTTGACAATTACCTCCTGTCAAATTTTCAGTCTGCCTTTATACCCTGCTACTCTGTGTTTCCCACCCCACGCCCACGCCCCCCAAACAGAGTAGCAGGTTTTCTTTGAAAATAACACAATCAATAAGATTGTTTGAAATATTTTAATTAACAAAAACTTCCACTATGGAAGAAGGAAAAATATTATGAATTGGTTAATGTTATTGAGCGTAGTTATTTCTATCTTAGTTGTCTCAGCCGTTTTTCTTTTCATACAAAGTCAAGTTGAGCGGATGGGTTCGAAGAACGACGAGAACGACGAGAAGAACGACGATGAATGTTGTTCGAAAAAGTGTAATTGCGACAAGGAAGACAATTAATCTAACAAGGAGAAAAGTCATGAATCTAGGGAATATACTCTTATTCTTTTTAGCAGTAACGATTTTCGCAGTGATATTTACAATATTGCGAATTGTCGCCGCAGCCCCAAAAGACGAATACGACGATTAGTCATTATGGCAGAGAGTAAGCAACCCACTCGTCACATTTCTCAACCTTTATGGTTGCGCTGACCTGCCGATTGCCTGGACAGCACCATCGGTATCGCTTACTCTCTGTCTCCAGTTTCACACCGGTGAGTCAACACGAAATTTGAAAGCAACGGGCTAAGCTTTACTACATATCGTTGACTCGCCCAGCAATCATAATCTAATTCTATAATTCATAACCTCATCACATAAAAGCAGAGAGCAAATTATTTTCATATCCATTCATCAAAACTCTCTGCTTCTTCTTTGCCCTCCAACAACGCGTTTACCCACGTAACCCCACATAACGCGTTGTTAGCTCTGGCAGGATTTAATTCATTTTACCCCGAATGAATTAAGCATAGGATTGCCCTCCTATGACTCCCAAACCTGCCAGAGCATCTTTGAAAATAAAATAAGCTTTGCTTATTTGTTTTTGAGCTCCGCTAAATCAACTCGGAGATTATGCGTTGAGCTCGGCGAGTCCTGTCTAAGGTTTAAGTTACGTTTCTCCTGGACAGGGCTCGCTTTATATTTTTAATTTAGTTTAACAAACAGGGAGAAGAGTCATGAAAGTACCGTCCGAAAATTGCGAATGTGCAGGCGATTTAATTCCTCAAGGACAAATATTTGTCTGCAAAAATTGTGGAAAGAAACAAACTCCTTCGCGTGTAGGGAGAATAAGGAGAGAAGAATTTATCGAATGGACACGGCGAACTATCGGTTGTGCCCGACGTCGTAACGAAAACGGAGGATATTCTCTAGTCTGAATATTCTTCATAAACATACAAGGAGAAGAACGATGCGTGTTAGAATTTTTAGTTTAACTTTTTTAGTCCTGTTATTCACAGGATGTCCGGAGTTTTTCTACATTCCGCCACCTCCTCCCCCGCCGGCAGTTACACTTCCGAGCATCACTCAACAGCCTCAAGATTTGTCTGTTGAGGAAGGAAAAGAAGCCCGATTCGAAGTTTGGTTTTCTTCCAACACTTCCGAATTTCGATGGGTAATGAAGAATCCTGATGGACAAATTCGTTATTACGATTGGGATACTCCTGACGGATGGAGTTGGGCGAGTTTGACTTTCCCGAATGCTTCATTAAATCAGAGCGGAACACAAATCTGGTTGGAAGCGAGAAATTCTGCGGGAACGACGTCGTCGAGGAAAGCAACTCTAACTGTTATTTCTCATCCCCCTCCAGATACGCTAACCTATATTCTCGTCACGCCGTCGAACTCCTCACTTCGTTACGTTTTGAAAAATTCTGACGGGGAAAAACTATTCGTCCTTTCAGAATATTTCAAAACTATGGGAGGCGGTTATGTATCTCCTAATGGTAAGATGTGGACGTTCTGGTTCAATGCACTAGGACTTCCAGAATATGTAGTCTCCGAGGGTTGGACTATTCGGTACTACAACTATACTAACTCAACCGTCAACGTCGACGCGCTTTCTCCTTCTGGAGAATTAGTAACTTACATCGTCGCCCTCGACCAAGATGACCGTGCAGACATCGAGAGATTAAGAACACTTTCCAATCGCATTTCCGAAGGGAAAAGTGTTTTCTCCGATTTATTCAATGTAGTTTCTTCAGCTCTAAAAATCACTTGTTGCATTGCAGGAGTGGTTTCTTCCCCGACCGGTGCAGGATTACTCGCAGCCGCCCCGTGTTGCATCGGTTCTCTCGTCGATATCGGCTCACGAATAACCGGTGATGACTTAACCAATCAAGGAGATCTCGCAATAGACACAATCTCCTGTGCCACAAGTACAGACGGATCGGAATGTATCGATTTAGGCATCACCGTCCTCGAACAACTCATTGAGGAATCAGAAGCAGAACGAGATGCAGTGGCTCCAATCCTCAACCCGTCGATAAGTCTTCGTTTAGATGGACTATGGGGACCGAGGTCATCCTGCACTTCCGGAAATCCAATCCTTCCAAGGTTCTACTTCTTCTTCGACAAGAATCGTTATGAGTTGACGAACGGAGAATATACTTTAGGACAGCGAGGGGAATTCAAGGTAGTGTTCGAAGATATTCCGAACATCATTTTCTCCCCGACAGAAACAATGCAAGGCGGAGGATGGACAGCTTGCGATATTTGTCTAGACGATATCTGGGTAATGGTTTTGAATGGAAATTCTTTGACCATTGCTTCTGAAGACGATTACAATCGCAACAATCCTCCAGATAGTTTGGTAAATTTACCTTCGTGTGAACATTACCAACTAATTTCACCATAGCCCTCCCCGACACATAATCCTCTTCCGCGAATGTGTGTCGGTTAGCCCTGCTCGGTCTTGTCCCTAGCAAGAGTGTGTTTCCTTGCGTCAACACACAACCGAGCAGGGTCCTTTTGAAAATAATACAATCGAAAGATTGTTTCTGAAATAAATTTATTTTGTTTCAACATCAACCATCAATAAAAAGGGGAACTATCATGCCACGTCGATTCAAGGGCAAACCAATTCACCACGAACCAATCCATTCACTGCTAGTTGAGGAAGGAGAAGATGGCGAAGAACTCTGGGAGATGCAGGCAACTCTCGGAGAGGAAAATGTCGACGACTTCACGGAACACTACAAGAAAACCGCGCGGGCGATTTTCGTCAACTCCTTAAATATATAGGAGGACAAGGAGAAGAGCTATGACGACTTCTGGGATTTTGGTGACATCAACGATTCTTTCAGTCGTAGTTATTATTGCGGTATGGAAGTTTCTATTGGGAAAGGAAGAATAATTATGAGTAAATAAGCATCCGCAGAAGTAATATGAGAGGAATTCGGGATATAAAACTAAGGGGTAAACTCAATGGGGAACAACAGTTCTGCAACACACATTCGACACATTAGAAACCTGCTTAAGAAAGGAGATGAAGGAGCAGTAGTAAGATATTTCCTCAGACTTCGACGGCACAAACCAGCGTCGTGGGTAAATATCTTGGAGGGGTTAGGAGATGATCAAATCCTTGTGATTGACATTCTTCTATCATCTCTCGAAGGTAAAAATTTAGATAAGAAAAAAAAGGCCTTCATCGCAGAAATGTGCTGGGTCTACAACTCTTATCTAAAGGAGAAGTTCGGGGATGCTGTAGCAAAAGCAATCTTTTCGGGAATTCCTGCAGAGGTTGTCTTGAGTCTTGTGGCCGCGTGATTTGGGTTAGCTAATGGGATGAATAGGAGACGCCTATGAAAAAGGGAATTTTTTACTACCCTACGAATGAAGACATGCTCAAGAAACAAGAGGAAGGAGTCAAAGAAAAAGGGAAGAAAGGAATTCGCATACCTCTTGTTCAAGTGTTAACGTTGAGTTATCGGAGGGGTAAATAATCGTTGTCTAAAACGAGACATCCTTCTCGCCCCACAATGTCTCGTTTATAGAGAGCTGGGAGTTTTTCTATTCCCCAATGGAAAGTATCAAACAAATGTCGACTGTTTGGTCCTCCCAGCTTTCTTTAATTAATCTCACACCGGTGAGTCAACACGAAAGTTGAAAGTCACCCATCCAACTCAGTTCAGCATAGGTTGACTCACCCAGCAATCATAATCTAATTCTATAATTCATAACATAATCACATAAAAGCAGAGAATAAATTATTTTCATACCAATTCATCAAAACTCTCTGCTTATTCTTTGCCCTCCAACAACGTGCTTACCCAAACCCCCATAGTGCGTTGTTAGCTCTGGCAGGCTTTAGTTCATTCTACCCCGCTTGAACTAAACATAGGTGTTTGCCTCCCTATGCCCCAAACCTGCCAGAGCATCTTTGAAAATAACACAAGCAAAGCTTGTTGAATATATTCTGAACAATAACAAACTTCCTCGACGGAAGATGAAAGGAAGTGTCATGAGAAAATTATTGCAAATATTTGAAAATGCAATTCATTTATTTTACGTTTTCATATTAATCGCAAGTTCAGCCATTTTGTCTGTTGGAGGAGTGTTAATAGTATTCTCCACAATTTTCGTAGCCCACAAGATATTCTATGTTCTTGATTGGGCGTACAACCTCAATTCCAAGTCAGACTACATTTAGTCCACAATCTAATCATCTCATCAACGGGAGCTCTGTTAACACAACATCTCCCGTGATTATTTTTTTTGCAATTTTTTCAGATGTATTTATATATGAGATTATTTTTTTTTGCAATTTTGTTTTTTTATTTCGTTGTTTTGTTCAGTATTTTTTTGCAATTTTGTTTTTTCGCCTATTTTTTTCGCAATTTTGTCGAGGGTATTTCACCCATAAATTATTTTTTTCTACAATAATCTAAGTTAACTGCTAAATCTAAGTTATTATATTCCTATTTCAATAACCCTGTCACATTAAAAGTTTTCTTCAAGATTACAAAGTAAATTATAATCTACTTTCCCCAATATTCTAAATGAAATATTTATTTTATCAATATTAAACCCATTAAATGGAAAATGCATAACCCACCAATCATTTTCTTTATTTTCAGGTATTAATTCATTAGTAGATTTTATAGGTAGAACTAATCTTCCTTTTAACATTTCTTCTTCCAGTTGTTGCAATTCATCTCTCATTTTCCAGAACTCCCAAAACCTTTCTCTCCTCGAGAACTTTCAGTTAATTTTTTTCTTATTCGAAAACGGCGAGTAAAATATACTTTCAAATTCTCTTTCTTCTCAATAAATTAGCATTCGCAACAACACTTATTGATGATAAGGCCATTGCTAATTCAGCAACGATAGGATTCAATAAACCTGCTACAGCAAGTGGAATTGCAATAACATTATATCCAAATGCCCAAAATAAATTCTGTTTTATTTTACTAAATGTTGCTCTCGATAAATTGATTGCTTGAACTACTCCAATTAATGACCCTTTAACAAGAACAATATCTCCAACTTCAATTGCTATATCGCTACCTGATCCCATAGCAATACTGACATTACTTTGTTTCAGTGCAGGAGCGTCGTTTATTCCATCTCCAACAAATGCAACCATCCCTCTCTTCTGTAGTTCTTCAATTTTTTTTGCTTTTTCTTCCGGAAGCACATTCGCAATAACTTCCTTAATTCCAACTTGTTTAGCAATAGCTTTAGCCGTCACTAAATTATCTCCTGTAATCATCACAGTTCTATATCCTATTTTATTTAAATCACTAATTGCTTTTTTTGAATCATCTTTAATAGCATCTGCAACAGCAACAGCTCCGATAATTTTAGAATTTTCTGCAACAATCATAGTAGTTTTGCCTTCTTCTTCCCAGTTTTTAATCTGTTGTTCTATTAATTTGAAAGAGATATTTTTTTCATTCATCAATGTCCTATTTCCAATTACTATTTTTTTATTTCCGAGTTTTCCCTCTAAACCTCTACCTCGCACTACTGAGAAACTATTGAACTTTTTATAATTCTTAAGAGATGCTTTTGCAACAATTGCTTTTGCAATTGGATGTTCACTTAAGTGTTCCAAACTTCCTGTAACTTCCCAGAAATAATCTTCTTTAACTTTGCTGATAAAATTAGTTACTTCTGGTTTTCCTTTTGTTATGGTTCCTGTTTTATCAAATGCAATTATTTTAACCTCTTTCATAGTTTGAATTGCTTCGCCCTTTCTAATTAATATTCCTTTTTTTGCTCCCATCCCAGAACCTACTGTTAAGGCAATTGGAACTGCAAGACCTAAAGCACATGGACAAGCAATAACAAGAACAGAAATTGCTGCTCCAAGAGCTCTACTCCAATCTCCTGAGAAAACTATCCATCCAATAAATGTTAATAGTGTTAGAATTAATATTGCAGGAACAAAAATATTTGTGACTTTATCGGCAACTTTTTGAATAGGTATTTTTGTTCCCTGAGCTTCTTCAACAAGATTAATAATATGAGCTAAGAAGGTATCACTTCCTATTTTAGTTGCTTTTACATAAAGAATACCATCTTGATTAATTGTTGCCCCAATAACCCTATCTTTTATTTTTTTTTCAATAGGCATACTCTCGCCGGTAATCATTGATTCATCAACTGCACTTTGTCCTTTAGTAATAATTCCGTCGGTGGGAATTTTTTCTCCAGGCCTGACAACTATAATATCTCCTATTTTAACTTCTGTTATTGGGATTTCAATTTCTTCCTTCCCTCTCAAAACTCTCGCCTTTTTAGCACCTAATTCAAGAAGTTTTTTAATTTCTTGACTTGCTCTACCTCGAGCTTTTGTCTCTATATATTTTCCTGTGATAAATATAGACATAATCATAGCAGAAACACCAGAATAATCTTGTATCTCAATGAAAAATGCTAAAATTCCCGTTGCATATGCTATAAGAGTTCCTAATGCAATAAGAGAATCCATACTAAAATAAAAATTAATAAAACCCCTTATTCCTGATTTAATAGTTCCCCACCCAAAGAAGAATATAACTGGAAATCCCATAAATAAAATAATAAAAGAAGTATACTCACCGAAGAGCATAATTTCAAAAAATCTTTCTAATACCATAATTATTGCAATTGGAATTGCAAATATCCATGAGCCAAAAAGTCTTCGTTTCCAGAGACGCATTTCTTGTTCTTCAAATGATTCTGTATGATGTTTATGTTCCATGATTATCCTGTTTGGATTTCTACCACTTTATACCCTGTTCTTGCAACTGCTTGTTTTAATGATTCTTCAGAAACATTGTCTTCAACTTCAACAATGCTTTTATTAGTCATCAAACTTACTGAGACATTTTTTACACCAGAAACTTTCTTTAAACTTCTTTCTATGTTTGAGGCACATGAAGCGCAGTGCATTCCTTGAATTGTTAATTTAACTTTTTTCATTTTTCCTCCTTGGTTTATTTTCTTTAGATAATTCTTTAATTAACCATAAAATAAATAAAACAAGAGCTACTAAAATCAAAGTCATAAATAAAAATCCAAAAATCCACATTCCTTCGAAACCATAATTCCAGTTTCCCATCATACCATATCCGCCCATCATTCCACCAAAACCAAACATTCCAAATAGTAAAAATACAACTACAACAATTATTATTCCAATCAATAAATTATTATTATTATTATTATTATTATTATTATTATTATTATTTTTCATTTACAAACACTTCCTTTAAGAATATGTATACAATTTCCAGTCATATGTTCATCAATTAATTTCATCAAGGGTTTAATTGTTTTTTCATTTAATTTATAATATCTAAATTTGCCTTCAATTTCTACTTCAACAAAACCGCATCTTTTTAGTCGAGATAAATTATGTGAAATAGCTGTTTGATTCATTTCTAATTCTTCCATAATTTCTGAAACATTTTTCTTTCCTTCTCGAAGTAAATTAATCATTTTAAGTCTTGGTTCACTAACAAGTGTTCCAAAAAATATCTTGTAAGCTCCATAAACTTCTCCTTCATTAAAACCTTCTTTTTTTGTGCTTTTTAATATGTTTTTATTTATCATATGATTATATCGCCCATATTACTATTTAAATATTTTTGTAGGATAATAGCTATTTAGAAAGTTGTTTATAACTTGCAAAAAGGATTAAGGCAACTAAGACTTGAATCTCAATACCTTGAAATGGAAGCGATCCAAGACTAAAACTTATTCCAATTAATCCTAATATTAAAGGAAAAATTCCTGTAACACATAACGGACAAACTCCAACAATTAAGCCCCCTATTGTCCCAGCACTTGCTGTTCCAACTCCTTTACATTTTTTTCTTTCCTTGTATTTTATATAAACCAAAACTCCATTAAGAGATACTAAAAACCCAATAACAAGAGTTAACACCAATGAAATACCTAACTTCACCCAGTTAACTGTTTCAAGATAGACTATAATCAAAGGAATCGTTTTATAAAAACCACTTAGTAAAATATTTAAACCAATATAAAAAATAAATATCGCAAGGAACCAATAAATGTAAGGTTTCTTAAAAATTTCTCTCATTTTACTGTACAATTAGTTTACCGTAACCCATACCCATACTACATGCAAAATTGTAAGTCCCTTTTGGGAGAGCTGGCAACTCTAAAGTATCTTCAGATGTTCTCAAATATTTTGAGTATCTTTTACCTTCTATATTGAAAGATACAGATCTTAAACACCCTCCAACAGAACTATCAGCACTTAATGATATTGGCTTTCCTGCTTGTGCTGTAGCATCTTTGTAATTGTATCCATTTTGGCTTAAAACAACTTGTTGCATTTGTCCCTGAACTACTTGAGCATCATTAGAAACAACATTTGCAGTAACACCATTCTTTCCATTTACAAACACAAAACCGCCTACTACCAAAACAAATATTGCAATAGCGAAAAGCATTGTTGAGTTTTTCATTTTATTATCATCATTGTTCTATTTATATATTTATCCAAACACTCCACTTCTTGGTCCGAACATCATTAACCAAATAGTTAAGGTAATCAAAATAAAAGAGATGACTAAAGTCCAAAGATGATCATCTTTTATTTTTCTTTCTTCAAACTTCATTTCCTTGTAAACCATATAATTTAAAGAAAATAAAATAACTGCCGAAATAGAAAATACAATTACCATTGAAGCAATTAAATGATCGTTAAATAACATAAATGCCGTCATTGCCCCCATTAATCCGCCCATAAAACCAGACATCATTCCTTCCATTACACCCATAACGCCGCAACATTTTCCGTTCCAAATTCCAAGAGCCATTCCTACAGTCATTCCAAAAACACTTCCAATAAA
>Ga0210050_1002196_pt1 | contig 19171 bp, 16 predicted proteins | sample CryGey132114_all_FD_185463 | JGI IMG/M metagenome (GOLD analysis project Ga0210050, IMG submission 185463) | Groundwater microbial communities from aquifer - Crystal Geyser CG22_combo_CG10-13_8/21/14_all (SPAdes) (version 2) | ecosystem: Environmental > Aquatic > Deep subsurface > Groundwater ...
AATTATAGAGATAAAAAAACTGCAGAAATATTTGCAAAAGGTCAATTAACCCTAAGCACTGATGACATAGATAAGCTACTTAAAAAAGAGGATGATCCTGAATTTGTGGCTTGTACTGATGTGCAATTGGCGCATTTTTTAAATGGCCTGATTGTTGAAAAACGTGGACCTAAAGAGGGTGAACCACCCGTTGCTGAAACGAATTTGAATAATAATGTGATACTCAGAAAACTCAAAATTGCTTTAGATTATAAAAATGAAGATATTTTAGAAACGCTGGAAAAAGCTGGAGCGCCTATTAGCAAACATGAACTCAGTGCATTTTTCCGTCGAGTTGATCATAAACATTATCGAGAATGTAAAGATCAATTCCTTCGCAGCTTCTTGAAAGGATTACAACTGATACTAAGAGACGTTAAATAACCATTCAATAGCAAGCAAAAGGCTTCTTTTAACGAGAAGAAGCCTTGTTGTTCTCTCTGATAATATTCAATATCATCACAAAAATGTCCCTAAATGCGACTGCACATTGCAAAATTGTCCAAAAATATTTGATTAGTCGCCTATACTCAGTGAGTATAGGAATTTATGTGATTTGGGAGTGACAATAATAATGAATAGAACATTAAGCCAAGCTGTGGATGTACTGGAGCCGGCTTTTGTAAAAAATTTTAGCTGTGCCGGGGGGGGGTGTCCTGATCATTGTTGTCATACTTGGGAGGTGTTTGTTGATAAAAAATCCTTCAAATCACTCAAAAAAATTGGTGACATTGTTGTCAAGCAATTGGCGAATTCTAATTTAAAATTAACTCGAATATCAGAGACTAATTATGCCACTATAAAAATGGATGAAAAATCCATGTGTCCATTTTTAGATAGTGAAAATCTCTGTCAAATTCATAAGCGTTGCGGGCACCAAGCGCTACCTCACACATGCCAAGACTATCCTAGAGTTTTTAATTGGTTTGGAGAACAGATCGAATCCAGTTTAAGTCTCTCATGCCCTAGTGCGGCAAAAGAAATATTATTTAATCCAGCGGCTATGATGTTTGATGCAAAAAAATACAACCCCAGTCAACTGAATCATGGGAATATTGGTGGATTAATTCATCAACAACTACCCGATTGGTTGAGTATTATTCGAGAGTTTTGCTTTGCAGTCATACTTGATGAGAAATTAGACTTATCGACAAAGTTATTTATGATAGGTTTGTTCTTAAAACAATCAGAAGAGCATTTGGATAATATTCCTCGCTTACAACAGCTAATTGTTAGCATGGCAGAAATGGCACAGGATGGAACCATTGCAAAACTTTTTGCAACTTTGCCAGTAGAGCCCTTATTAAAATGGAAATTATTTGCTTCTCAAGATGCTCAATTATCCTTTAATAGACCTATCATCAAAGAACGCGAGGAAACAGAAGGACTGTCATTATCCGATTTCCGATTTAACCAATGTCGTATGCAATTATTTTCCCTGCTTAAAGAAAACGAAAGCACTTTAGCTGTGAGTCTTAGGGAAAGCAAAGATTCACAGATTGAAATATTAAAACATAATGTTAAATTTTTCGAAAGCATTCTATCCAAGGCACAGAAAAATACCTTAAATCAATATTTTGATGAAAACCCTCAAATTATGCTGAATTATTTGATTTACTATTTTTATCATTATCAATTTATGATCAGAGAGGATAAATCGCCATTTCAATTTTTTAAGATTCTAGTGGTTGATCTAATGATGCTAAAATCCTATCTAAGCGGTATCGCCATCAAACAAGGAAAACTCACCGATGAATGGTTACTGCAGTTATTTCAATCCTATGCCAGACAAAGACAACACCAATCAAGTTTTATTGCAGGATTAGAGGCACAATTGAATAATGCACATATTAATAACCCTGGAGCTATATTTGGTGTATTGAAGTAATTTCCAGCAGCATTTCTTTGTGCTAACTCCAGATAAACAACGATATTCTGAGAGAGTGTCTTTGATCAAGGCACTATAAATAAACTTAACATACTCATCTAATAAAAAGGAAACAAAATGAGTTTAGATATTTTTATCCTTATCACTCAAAAAAGCGGATGAAAGAATGTAGACCCAAAAGCGAGAAACACTTAGCTTATTTGAGGCCTTGTATGTTCTATTCTGTCACTGATCATGCGTGAACCCTAGCTGATTTCAATATTATTGAGGCTATGTCTATAAATCTTCGGCAGATTCCTTTAAAATACCCCAATAAAATAGATATTTCATTTACATCGCCTTAACGAGTTATTAATTTCATGAGTTTAACCCATCTTAAACAGTTAGAAGCTGAGAGTATTTATATTTTCAGGGAAGTTTTTACCGAGTTTGAAAAGCCGGTCATGCTGTATTCTATAGGCAAAGATTCTTCTGTTTTATTGCATCTGGCTCGTAAAGCCTTTTATCCTGGAAAAATTCCTTTTCCTCTATTGCATGTGGATACCAATTGGAAATTTAAGGAAATGATTGCCTTTCGTGATCAATGCGCAAAAAAGTATGGATTTGAGTTACTGGTGCATAAAAACCCTGATGGTCTAGCGATGAACATCAATCCCTTTGTTCATGGAAGTGCGAAGCACACAGACATTATGAAAACGGATGGATTAAAGCAGGCTTTAAATCAATATGGCTTTGATGCTGCATTTGGTGGAGCACGTCGAGATGAAGAAAAATCTCGTGCCAAAGAGCGAGTGTATTCTTTTAGAGATATTAACCATCGTTGGGACCCTAAAAACCAACGTCCAGAATTATGGAATATATATAATGGTCGCGTGGACAAGGGAGAAAGTATTCGCGTATTCCCTTTATCTAATTGGACCGAGCTAGATATTTGGCAATATATTTATCAAGAATCTATCGACATTCCAACACTTTATTTTGCTAAGGAAAGGCCGGTTATTGTGAGGGAAGGCGTCAAAATCATGGTGGATGATGAGCGTTGTGAATTAAAACCTGGTGAAAAACCAAAAATGGAAAGCGTCAGATTTAGAACCTTAGGATGTTACCCTTTAACGGGTGCTGTTGAGTCTAAAGCGACAACTCTGCCTGAAATTATTCAAGAAATGCTGTTGACCAAAACCTCGGAGAGACAGGGGAGGGTGATTGATGCTGATTCTACTGGCTCAATGGAAAAGAAAAAAATTGAGGGTTACTTCTAATGACAAATGAAATGAAACAATCATCTGATGTAGTTTGGCATGAATCAAAAGTGACTAAAAATGATCGGATTTTAGCTAAGCAGCAAAAACCTTGTGTGATTTGGTTTACTGGATTAAGCGGATCTGGGAAGTCGACAATTGCCAATCTACTCGAACAAAAATTAGTGAAAATGAAAAAACACAGTTACCTATTGGATGGAGATAATATCCGACATGGTTTGTGTGGTGATTTAGGTTTTGCCGATAAAGACAGAGTGGAAAATATAAGACGGATTAGTGAACTGGGTAAATTATTTGTAGATGCAGGTTTATTGGTCCTGACTGCTTTCATTTCACCCTTTAGAACTGATCGAGATTTTGCCAGAGGTTTAATGGGCCCTCATGAGTTTGTGGAGGTTTTTGTTGATACACCTATAACAGTTTGCGAACAAAGAGATCCCAAAGGTTTATATAAAAAGGCCCGGCGCGGAGAAATTAGTCAGTTTACGGGGATCGACTCTGAATATCAGTCACCCGTCAACCCGGAAATTTCTATTAATACCGTCGAGTTACAACCTGAGCAGGCCGTTGATGTCATTATTCAGTATTTAGTGTCCCATCAATATATTTAGTCGCTGCTGTTACGTACTCAGTATTATCTATCCATTTTTTTTGAGATAAACGATGATTGATCAATCTGCATTATTAGAAAACGATATTCTGGCTTACCTTAAGTTACATGAAAACAAGGACATGTTACGTTTCCTGACCTGTGGTTCTGTGGATGATGGTAAAAGTACCCTGATTGGCCGTTTATTGCATGATTCAAAAATGATTTTTGAAGATCAATTTGCCGCCATTGAGCGCGATAGTAAAAAGTCTGGTACTCAGGGAGATGAGGTCGATTTGGCCTTATTGGTTGATGGTTTGCAGTCAGAAAGGGAGCAAGGGATCACCATTGATGTGGCCTATCGTTATTTTGCGACCGATAAAAGAAAATTTATCATAGCGGATACCCCAGGACATGAACAATATACCCGCAATATGGCAACAGGTGCTTCGACCTGTGATTTAGCCATTATTTTAATCGATGCGAGAGAGGGCGTGAAGACTCAAACTCGGCGTCATAGTTTTATTATTTCGCTGTTGGGCATCCGCCACGTGATTGTGGCGATTAATAAAATGGATTTAGTGGATTATCGTCAAGATGTTTATGATCAAATTAAATCAGAATACCTAGCCTTTTCACAGCAGCTGAATGTTCCAGATATACATTTTTTACCCTTGTCAGCCTTAAAAGGGGATAATGTGGTCCATTCCAGCGAGAAGTTGCAATGGTTCCATGGACAAAGTTTATTACAGCTGCTGGAAACCATCGATATTACGACTCACATTACCGAATCGGATTTTAGATTCCCTGTGCAATATGTCAATCGTCCCAATTCTGAGTTTAGAGGTTTTAGTGGAAATGTGGCTGGTGGTCAGGTACAAGTGGGCGATGAAATTGTGGTTCTTCCTTCTAAAAAGACTTCCAGCATTAAATCCATTGTGACATTTGATGGTGAACAACCATGTGCTGTTACTGGTCAGGCGGTTACATTAACCCTAAATGATGAAATCGACATCAGTCGTGGTGACATGATTTGTCTTAAAGATAAACCAGCACAAATGAGTAATGGCTTTGAAGCCTTTATTGTGTGGATGTCAGAGGGCGCATTGATGCCCAACAAACAATATGATATTAAATTTTCCACTCAATATACTTCTGGCAGTATTGATGAAGTATTACATCGAGTTGATGTGAATAGCCTGTCAAAAATGCCAGCAACTCACTTAGAATTAAATGAAATTGGTTTGTGTCGGATTAAAATGATCCAATCCGTTGCATTTGATACCTATCAAGTCAATCGGGAAACTGGTGCATTCATTATTATCGATAGATTATCCAATGCAACGGTTGGAGCGGGAATGATTTGCCAATCTCTACAACACGAAGATGACAATGACAGTAAAATCAGCTTGTTTGAAGTTGAATTAAATGCACTTATTCGAAAACACTTTCCACATTGGCAGGCTAGAGATATTAGCCGACTCTTTGAATAAATTGCAGTTTATTCCATGATAGATATGCTGTTAGTGTTATTGATTTTTTTAGGCACTATTTTTGCGTTAATCTTTACTCGGTTTAAAGCGGTTGAAATTTTTTCTTTCGCAGTATTCATGGGGGTTGCGATGGGAAGCCTATCCATTGAACAGCTACAATCGAGCGCAACTAACTCTAGTTTAATGATTTTAATATTATTATTTTTTTGTACCTCCGTACTTGAAAAAACCACACTTATCAATCATGTAAAAAAACATATTATTTCCCCCTCTTTAACCAGAACTTACTGGCGTCTAGTGTCTGTAACTGCATTTTTTTCTGCTTTTTTAAACAATACGGCAGTGGTTTCAACCCTAATGAGTATTGTACAAAACAATCGTAAAATCTCTCCTGCAAAATTGCTTATTCCTTTATCTTATGCCGCCATTCTGGGTGGTACGACGACGTTGATAGGTACATCTACAAATTTAATCGTCAATGGCTTTTTAGAAAAAGAAACCAACTTGAGTTTGGCATTTTTGGATTTCCTACCCCTTGGGGTATCGGTGACTTTTGTTTGTTTAGTGGTGCTGTATTTTTTATTGCCTTGGTTACCTGAAATCAGTCCCCAAAAAGGACAGACTAAAGCTTATTTCATTGAAACTTCGGCGAACGCAAACTCTAAGCTAATCGGAAGAACTGTCAGTGAAAATGGCTTAAGACATTTGGATTCACTTTTTCTTGTCGAAATTATTCGTCAGAGTAAGTTAATTAGCCCAGTTTCACCTTATGAGAAAATTGAGGGAAATGATCGACTGATTTTTTCTGGAGACGTTTCTGCTATTAACCAATTACAACAGTTTGATGGATTAGAACTTTATGCGTCAGACGATGGACTTTTAGATTCAAACTTGGTAGAAGTGATGATCTCTAGTCGTTCATCACTTATCGATAAATTGGTTAGAAAATCTGGTTTTCGAGCAAAGTTTGATGCGGCAATCGTTGGTGTTCGCCGAGATGGAGAAGAGTTGTCTGGAAAAATAGGGGATATAAAAATTCGTGAAGGAGATAGTTTGATCTTGGCTGTAGGTCAAGATTTTTATACTCGAAACAATTTAGAAAAAAACTTTTATGTTGTCAGTGACATCCCTGTGCATAAACTATTAAATGAAAAACAGTCACTCTTTGTTTTTATGGGATTTGTTGCCGTTATTTTATTCTCAGCCTTGAATGTTGTTCCTTTATTACAAGGACTGTTTTATTTTTTGGCACTATTGTTATTGACTAAAATGACCAACGGATATGAACTATCCCAAAGAATCCCCTTTCAACTTTGGATTATTATCACCAGTGCATTGTCCCTTGCTAGTATGCTAGAACAGAGTGGCGTTTTAACTCATGTGGTTGATATTGTTAAAAGCAGTCATGTGATTAACACACCTTTTCAAGCCTTAGTCGTTTTATATATAGCGACATTGATCTTAACTGAATTAATGACTAATAACGCCGCTGCTGCCTTGATTTTTCCTCTAGCCATTATTTTTTCTGAGACCTTTCAAGTGGATGTAAAACCCTTTGCCATGGCGGTTGCCATGGGAGCCAGTGCCAGCTTTATCAGCCCGTACGGTTATCAGACCAATTTAATGGTTTTTAACTTAGGTCAATACCATAAAAAAGATTTTGCTAAAGTCGGCTGGGTTATTTCCGTTTTTTATGGTTTGACGGTTATATTTTTATTACCTCATTTTTTCCCTTTTTAGCAATCTCCTAGCAGTATTCTTGATAATACTGGGTAGAATTACATTCCAATAGGGTTAGTTGTGTGTCATTATCATGATGAGAAAATCAAAGAGAAACCCATGTTAATGCCGGATTTAATTATCGATTCACCAATTGGTCAATTAGGTTTTTATATTGAACAAAATAAAATTACGCAGATTGAATTTGATGTGGATACTGATATGTCTACTCATGAACCACAGGCTTTATTCACACAAATTAAGGCGCAATTAGATCAATACTTTCTAGGTCAGTTAACAAAATTCAATTTGGCCTTTCAGGCACAGGGTACTGATTTTCAGAAAAAGGTTTGGGCGTATCTATTAACAATTCCATATGGAACCACAAAAAATTATGGCGAAGTGGCTATGGCATTGAATTCCTCAGCACGCGCAGTGGGCAATGCTTGTCGCAAAAATCCTCTCCCTTTGTTAATTCCTTGCCATCGTGTGGTGGCTAAAAAGGGGATAGGTGGCTTTTCTGGTGCCACGGCTGGGCATCAAATCGAACGTAAATTGTACCTATTGAATCTTGAATGCTTATGATCCAATTATTTTTGGATAAACTTTGGTTAGAGAAAGGATTGAGTGATAATACCTTGCAAGCTTATCGAACCGATCTTTCTTGGCTTGAACATTATTTACAGTCGAATCATAAAACCTTAAATCAAGCAACGGAGTCCGATCTCGCTGATGCTTTAGCAAAACGAGCTAAAACAACGAGCACAAGAACTCGCGCCCGATGGTTATCTGCCATTAAAAGCTATTATGGATTTGCACTTAGGGAGCGTTTAACAGATACAGATCCCACCTTAAATCTCGAAAATATTAAATTGGGACGCTATATTCCTTATGCATTATCAGAAAAGCAAATTGAAAAATTACTCGCACAGCCAGATCTAGAAACAGAAATTGGCTTGAGAGACAGAGCGATGCTAGAGCTTTGTTATGCCAGTGGTTTAAGGGTATCGGAACTTATTGGCCTAGAATTGAGCCAAATGGATATTAGGCGAGGTTTGGTGCAGATTATTGGTAAAGGGAATAAAGAAAGATTGATTCCTATGGGCGAAATGGCTCAAAATGCTATTTTGGTCTATTTGAATGATGCTAGACCTGCAATGCAGTCCCGACCCAGCAGTGATTCAGTGTTCTTAAATCGTCGAGGACAAGGGATGACTAGACAAGCTTTTTGGTATCGAATTCGCTTCTATGCCAATCAAGCCGGGATTTTTGCCCCTGTTACTCCACATAGTTTACGCCATGCTTTTGCAACCCATTTGTTGAATCATGGCGCTGATCTTAGAAGTTTGCAATTATTGTTGGGACATAGTGATTTATCGACCACACAAATATATACTGCTGTGGCGAAGGAAAGATTGAAACAAATTCACCATTTGCATCATCCAAGAGGTTGATGTCATCTGATTGTAGCTATTTATGTTATGCGTAGACGAATGAAATAATTCATTTCATTCATTTGGAGGTTGTTTTGAAATATATTATTAAAATGCTGGCATTTGCCGCTCTTTTTACTAGTTCTCTATTAGTTGCAGCACCTGAAAAGGGGACTGATGCATTTGATCAGGCGGCTATGGAGGCAATTAAATTGAAAGTTGAAGCTCGATTATCAGGTTTCAAAGTTGAAAGTATTCAGCCTGCGCCTATGGCTGATTGGTTTGAAATTGTTGCTGAAGGAGAGATTTATTACGTATCAAGATCAGCAGATCATCTTTTTACGGGACAGTTAATTGCTATTAAAGATAAGGTTGTTAATCTCACTGAGGTGAGCAAAGCGGAGTTAGATAAGCAACGATCGCCAATGCGAGCCAAAATATTGGCTGCCATGAAAGACTCAAATTTGGTCACTTTCCCTGCCAAAGAAGAACAGCACCGTATTGATGTTTTTGTGGATGCGGATTGTGGATATTGTAGAAAGTTACATCAACATGTGGATGAAATGAACAATTTAGGGATCACCGTGCGTTATTTGGGTTTTCCTCGAGCTGGCTTGGGGACTTCATCCTATAAAAAATTAGAAACAGCTTGGTGTTCAACGGATAAAAAAAGTGCATTCGACACAGTGATGTCTGGTGCTAATCTTCCTGAAAAAATTTGTGAAAACCCCATTGCAGCTCATTATGGTTTGGTACCAAAATTTGGGATTCATGGTACACCAGCCATTATTTTATCGAATGGTGACTTGCTACCTGGTTACTTGACGCCTCCACAGTTAATGACGGAATTAACTCGTAGAGGCTTGTAATAACGACAAAGCGAATGAAAAACAGAGAGCAAGGAACCGAGCTTAAGGAAACAGGACGGCTGCAACGGGTCGTCCTTCACTTGAGAGTACCCTGTAGGTTCTACAAGCCGCTTGAGTTTTCATAACATCTAGCGTTAAGTTTAATTTAGCGCACATTATCATCCAATCTTTTGGCATCAGCATTTGTGTTTCACCTGTCCCTATGAGATAAATTTCTTGATTGAGTTGTTGAATCGCCTCAAAATGTGTTGAATTGAGCTCCGCGATAGATGATGGCAATATATCGGTCACTATTTGTTCTGGGGTGACGACGATAGGGGTAGTGTAGACTAACTCATTGATTTTTATTTCACCATGTCCGTAAGAGCGAATTTGGAAACGGGCATGATTAGGATCTTCATTAAATAACATAGACAAATACCTTAAATAGACGCACTTAAAATGATAGGTGCTTAGTTTAACAAATTTTTTTGAAAACAGGTGAAAACCAAGTGATTTACAAAACCTATGTCTTATATTGATACATTATATTTAGAGCTTCCTGGATTGTTGTCTGCAATGCATGCTGAGGACTATCAACATCCAATTACCATTTTAGATCTTCCCACATTGTCTGTGGTTCTTTCCAAGGCAGATCAGATCCCACGCAATTACTCAAGCTACTATTCTCTTGCTGATCATGAAATTTCGGGCAATTGTGATGCAAAATGGGGGACGGAGTATCTGGATTTAAGGTCGACTCATGATGAGCATCATGAGAAAAACGGCTTTTGGTTAAGAGCTGATCCGATGATCCATCAGGCTCAAACGCTTGCTGTGCATTTGTTGGGAAATCGGCAACTTCCCCGTACCTTAAATATGACATCGTTTCAGCAAAAATTTAATCAAATTTTTGCTGAAACGATTCAATTAAGTTACCTGGAACCTTATGAAGGTTATTTGTTTTGCTCGAATCATCCTCAAGTGGAATTTATCTCACCATTACAAGCTCTTGGCAAAGATCAATTACACTGTTTTCCAAAAGGGAATGATGCCAATTATTGGAAGAAAATTATTACGGAAATTCAAATGTGGCTACATTCAATACAAGCCATGGATAGAAATCAAGAGTCTCCGTTTAACAGTTTGTTTTTATGGGGAAATCCCAACGCCTGCCTGCCTAACATTCAAGCTCAGTATTTAGTGAGCTCTTCTCATTTATTATTGGGCGCTGCTAAAAGGTTACAAATATCCCATGAAAAATTACCTGATTGCTATCAGCTTATGCAGTTAGAATCATTCAAAGATCAAAACATTCAATGTTTGCAAATTGTTGACTTAGAGCTTCTATGGTTGAGGAGACAAGGATTAGTTACAGCATGGCAGAATTACCTTCAAACATGGCAAAAATCTTGGCTTGCTCCCATGCTTGAGGCATTGAAAGCCGGTCAAGTTAAGCAATTAGCATTGGATTTAGGGAATGACTATATTTATGAATTGAGAGCAAAACACTTAAGACGCTTTTGGCGGAAAAATAAGCCCCTTGAAAAATTTTGTCATTGATTTTTTGTGATATAGGTAAAAATAAATAAGGGTAAAATGAATGAATCCAACTATATGTCGTCGTGAAACACCACAAAATTTGTTTGATTGGGACGGTCATGCATTATTGCATCAGCTTTATGCTAATCGAGGTATTGTCTGTTGTGATGATCTAGATATGGGATTAGAGAGGTTATTGCCTTACAGTTCACTCAGTAATATTGAAATGGCTGCTCATATTCTTTATTCATGCCTCAAAGAAAAAAAACGGATTGTTATTGTGGGGGATTTTGATACAGATGGGGCAACCAGTACCGCCTTAATGATAGAGGTGTTACAAGCCTTTGGGCATGAAAACTTAGATTATTTAGTGCCTAATCGCTTTGACTTTGGATATGGACTATCTCCTGAGATTGTTGAAGTCGCTGCCCAAACCAACCCGGCATTAATTGTTACTGTGGATAATGGAATTGCCAATCAAGCTGGTGTTGAAAGGGCCAATGCTTTAGGCATTCAAGTGATTGTGACGGATCATCATTTACCCCCTGATGAATTGCCTAATGCTGCAGCGATTGTAAACCCAAATTTAGTTGGAGACTTGTTTCCAAGCAAAAATATGGCGGGTGTTGGCGTGGCTTTCTACTTGTTATTGGCTTTGCGCGCAAAACTCATTCAGGAAAACTGGTTTGAAATCAATCAACGGCCGATTCCAAATATGGCCAATTGGTTAGATCTTGTCGCCGTAGGGACTGTTGCTGACATGGTGACGTTGGATGTTAATAATCGCCGTTTAGTTGAGCAAGGTCTAAAAAGAATCAGGAAAGGATATTGCAGAGTAGGCATCAAAACTTTATTAGAAGTGGCGAAGAAAAATATTTATCAAATTACCCCCAGTGATATAGGGTTTGCCATAGGCCCTAGACTCAATGCTGCTGGACGATTAGATGATATGTCGGTGGGTATTCAATGCCTGTTAGCAAAAGATGAGTATCAAGCTAGAACCCTTGCCATTGAGCTCGATCAGCTTAATCTAACACGCCGTGAGATTGAAGGCGCGATGCAACAGGAAGCTTTAGCACAAGTCCAAGAATTATTAAGCTCTTTAACGAGTGAAGAAACTCCAGAAGCCTTCTGTTTATATAACCCTCAGTGGCATCAAGGTGTGGTCGGTCTTGTGGCATCAAGAATCAAAGAACATTTTCATCGTCCTGTTTTTGCTTTTGCCAAAGAAGATGACAACAACCCTAATTGTACTAAAATCAAAGGATCTGGTCGCTCTGTATCAGGTATTCATATTAGAGATGCGCTTGCTTGGATCGATAGTCAATATCCTCATATTATTACCAAGTTTGGCGGTCATGCTATGGCTGCAGGATTGAGTCTTGATAATCGTTATTTAAAGGAATTTGAGTCTGCTTTAAAAAAGGCGATTAACATTCAATTGGGGGGACGTTTATTTAACCATAAACTATTGTCAGATGGTCAGCTAGACTCAAAATGGTTGAGTTTAGAGACTGCAGAGATCCTTAAAATGGCAGGCCCTTGGGGGCAAGGTTTTCCTGAGCCTAGTTTTGATGGTGAATTTAAAGTGGCTACACAAAAAATCGTGGGAGCTAAACATGTGAAACTTATTTTGCAAACAGACTCTGGAATGGCGGTTGATGCGATTGCCTTTAATATTGATCCATTAATTTGGTCAAATACTGTGCAAAAAGTTCGAGTGGTATATCGACCCGAGGTGAATGAATTTCGAGGCGAGAAAAGCCTACAGTTAATGATCCAGTATATTGAAATTTTGGCTTAGTTTTTCAACATGGTTTTTCGAAATCGTTGGTAAATTGAATAGGAGTCCCTGATGGAACCGGGCAAGATCACACTTATAAGTTATAAAAACACATCTCTTGTGTCTAGGAGCCTGTCCGAGAATAGACTGATCTACTGCGGCCAAGCCTGATTGGCCAGATTTTCCGATGAATTTCGTTAAATAGAGTGACTATTCGCCTCAATCCATCGAAAAATCTGACTCAAACAGACTTGCCCTCGCTACGATCGCTATTCTCGGACAGGCTCCTAGACTCGTCACATTTAAAGCAAGGGGCGGGATGTTTTACCGAGAATTGCTGCTCGCCAAGACTCGCGGTGTTTAAAGTCATTAAAAACGGGTAGAATAATAGTCTGTAAAAAGTTAGTACGCTAATACAGTTACTGACTTTTAAACCTGAGATAAGTGACCTGGTTAGGAGAATAAATTGAATTCAATTGAACAATGTTTTATGAACGTTAGACAAATACTACAGAATTTGCCTGCAAGTTGGGTCGAGTTAACGACGCATCGTTTAGATATATACAATGAAGCACTGGCCAAATCAGAGTTTTTGGAGCAATTGAAGGAGCAATTGTCTACAGGGGATTATTTGGTTGAGGCTTTGGAGCAACTTCCCACGGCTTATGACTATATTCGTTTAGGGCATCAGTTATCCAGCATTTTAGAATGGGTTTTAGCTGAATTAAATGGCTTATCTTCAGAACAGGTGATTACCTTTTCTTCTAAGACGATGCCAATTTTGGCTTTTTTACGCAGAAATGCTTTAAATGGTGAACCGACTTTCATTTATTACGATACCGATAATTCTCCATTAATTGATATTCCAAGGTTAGAGCAAGTCTATGGTTATCAGGTCAACCTGCATAAAATCAAGAATGTTTCTGAAATAGCTCCACATGTGAGAGGAAGCGTTATCTTTGTCACAAAATTAGCTTATAACCAGTCATTGAAAGTCAATGCTAATGTGGATGTGACGGTGAATATTCATCCGGATTATGGAAGTGCTTTATTTGTTCATAATACCCAGCTCCCAAATCTAGTGAAAGATATTCAACATGTAAGACGGCGTGAAACTATTGCGATGACACCTATTCATGCTTTAAATGTGTTGTACGAGATGGTGAATGATGATCAGAGTATTCCCCAAAAATATCAACCTGATGTATATAAACCTGAAGTTTTTAATACCATAGCTGATTGTATTAAGGAAAATACCGGCTCTGTGTTGATGCCTTTGATCGCATCAAGTGGCCTTTCGATACAGTATGCCATTATGATGGGGTTGGTAGAAAATGCTATGAAACAATACCCTGAAAAGCCCATTAAAATCATTTTACCACCCAATTGTTATGGGGGAACAAACGACCAAGCTAGACGTATAGCAGAGCTAATTCCCAATGTAGGGATTGTTGATCTCTATGTGGATGGTGGCCAAAATTTAGTTGCAAGTCTAGAGGTTGTCTTAAGTGAAGTTGGCATGAGTGACGGTTTTCCTATTGTGCTTGCTGAAATTCCAACCAATCCTCGTGTTGAAGTCCCCGATATGAAGCAATTAGGACAAGTTTTAGGCGCAAAAAGAAAAAATCACAAGGGGGGGTTGGCAGTTGAACCCGTGTTTATGGTTGATCAAACTTTTTGTCCTAACGTCAAATTGTTGCATCAACAGAGTGAATTGGTCGCAGTGAAAACCATCTCTTTTTCTAGCGGTTCAAAGTTTCCCAGTGGAGGCCGTTGTATCGCGGGTTATTGTGCCGCCAATGATAGCGCTAAGGGGTTAATGGAGATTATCTCAAAGCATCTCCTATTATCCGATAATAGTGCAGTTCCTCATCAGCTGGTCACTTTGGCTGAGAATATGCCTTCCATGCCTGATAGGATTAGAAAAGCCTATCATAATGCAAGACAGTTTGTTCAGCATATTCAAAGTGTATTGCCTCAATCTAAAATTTATTTTGTATCGGAGGAAATTGCCTCACAGGGTTTCACACCCTCTGTGTTCTCCTTAGATTTACCTGCAACAGGAGGAACGAAACATGAACGTGATGAAAACCAAAAAATTCTGAATAAAAAATTGATTCATTTTATGATCACAAATCATCCTAATGATTGTAAAAATTGCGTTAGTTACGGTCAACTTAAAGGTTGTTACTGGACAATTCCTGCGACATCAACCCAAGGCACAACCAAAGAACACGATAAGGACTATGTTGTGCGTGTTGCCCTTGCTCCAGATGTAGATGTAGAACTATTATCCTCATCATTTACTGAGTTTTGTCGGCTTGAAAATTTAATTTAATCACACCAGAAGATGCTGCGCATCTTCTGGTGTGATCAAACACTATTTTTTAAGAATGAAAATATGGGTAAGTATTCGTTTTTAAAACCTAGTGTTATAAAATAAATCTGGTAAGAAAATGATGTTTCTAAAAATAAAAAATAGTGAATTTTTCACAAAAAAAAGTTGTAAAACGCTACTGATTCAATCGTAAATAAGCGTTAGTATTCATTTAAGGGTGAGTGTTTTAAATATTAAATACTGACCGAATTAGGAACCCTTAACTTGGAGAAAGAAATGAAAAAGCGCATCATCTCATTATTATTTGTTGTATTCATCCCATCTCTCTTAACCATCTCAGGTTGCACTTCAAATGGTTATATTGGAAGGACGCAAGTAGCTGATTTGAATTATATGAATAAAGTCAATAAAGCTGCTCATCAAAGCCAAACTAAGGTCATTTGGATTAATCCTCCTCAGAAAAAAATTAATCGCGAGTAGTTTTTCCTAAACAATCAAGGTCGCTATGGCGTCCTTGAATACGACAGAAGATGAGCAGCATCTTCCAGCAGATCCAGACCTTTAGTTGGAACAGTGCTGTAGCCGAAGCTTCGCATTGCAAAGCGGGCGCAGCCAGGCAATACGGTGCATTAGTTTGGGAGAGGGGCAGATCTCTTCCAAACCGAGTGGATTGAGAATGCACGACATCCTTATTACTTTTCCTTTAACCAATAACGGCTGGCAACGGGCAATATGGTGATGGCTGCTATCATGGATGAGCCGACAGCAACAGATAAAGCGAGGGAAGATTGGCAAACAACTGTCCCTCTATACCATTCATCAATAAAATGGGTAAAAAAATGGCCACGCTGGTGACTGTGGATGCCAACAAAGCACCTGTTACTTGAATAGCCCCTCTTAGCATTTGCTTTATGATTGTGTAATCCCGTTGCACGCAAACGTATAATATTTTCTTGAACAATAATGGCTGCATCTAATACCATAAGATCGCAACAGCCAATCTACCCAATGAAATAAGGTTAAGACTTCAGTCAAAGACATTTAATGCTAAAAATTGAAACAGTTTAAACGAATTGTTTGGTTGTATACACAGGTATAAGTATTCTTTACTGTCAGACCCGAGTGGCGTAAAATTCTCTGCTTAAAATTAAACCTGCTTCCCTGGTCTGATCATACTGTCTTATCCTGACAAGTATGATGCTTTATCTGAGTCACGTTGATAAGCTGACAGATTGAGGGGCACCAAATTGAAGAGTCTCATGAGAACACATTATTGCGGTCAAGTAGCAGAGCAACTTGCAGAACAGAATATTACCCTTTGTGGTTGGGTTCATCGTCGTCGTGATTTGGGCGGTGTCGCTTTTATTCAATTGCGAGATAGAGAAGGCATTTTACAAGTTATTTTTGAACCAGATAATCAGGCTTTGTTTGAAATTGCTGAATCCTTACGTTATGAGGATGTGATTCAAGTAGAAGGTATCGTTCGGCTACGTCCCGAAAACATGATTAATGCGGAGATGGATTCAGGCAAAATAGAAATCGTCGGTACTGGACTCACCATTTTAAATCGCGCAAAAACACCTGTGATTCCGGTCGATAAACCGACTGAGATCTCCGAAGAGCTCCGTTTGAAATATCGGTATCTCGATTTAAGACGTCCAGAAATGACCGCTCGATTCAAGTTGAGATCCGCCGTGTGTCGTACTTTAAGAGAGTATTTGGATAATGAAGGCTTTCTTGAAGTGGAAACGCCCATTTTAACCAAAGCTACGCCTGAAGGTGCGCGTGATTATTTAGTGCCAAGTCGAGTCCATGAAGGTAGTTTTTATGCATTACCTCAGTCTCCTCAACTATTTAAACAGTTACTCATGATGTCAGGTTTCGACCGCTATTATCAAATTGCGCGTTGTTTCCGTGATGAAGATTTACGAGCAGATCGCCAACCTGAATTTACCCAATTAGATATTGAAACCAGCTTCATGCATGAAGAAGGGATTATGGGGTTGATGGAGAATATGATCCGCACCACTTTCAAAAAGCATTTGGATGTTGATTTGGCGAACCCTTTCCCAAGAATGACCTATGATGAAGCCATGAATCGCTATGGTAGCGATAAGCCCGATTTAAGATTTGCCATGGAGTTAGTCGATGTGTCTGAGTTGGTTGGCCATATAGATTTTAAAGTCTTTTCAGATCCAGCGAATAGTGCCGATGGCAAAGTGGCGGTGATCCGTGTGCCTAAGGGGGCGGAACTCAGTCGTAAAAATATCGACGATTATGCTAAGTTCGTGGGCAAATATAAGGCGCGTGGATTGGCCTATATTAAAGTCAATGATATCTCCAAAGGCTTGGAAGGTCTGCAATCCCCCATCGTTAAATTCTTTGATGAAACTGCTATGACTAATCTGCTGAATAAAGTCAAAGCAGAAACTGGCGATATTCTTTTCTTCGGTGCTGATAAAACACAGATTGTGAATGATGCTTTAGGTGCTTTGCGAATTAAAATTGCTCAAGATCTCAATTTGGTTGAATCTGGATGGAAACCTTTGTGGGTCGTCGATTTCCCCATGTTTGAAAGAGATGATGCAGGTGCATTGCAAGCTATCCATCACCCATTTACCGCGCCAAACATCGATGATATTGAGTTGTTAAAAGCAAATCCCGATAAAGCGCTCTCCAGAGCCTATGATATGGTGCTAAATGGTAGTGAGATTGGTGGTGGTTCAATCCGTATTCATCGTAGTGAAATGCAAAGTGCGATTTTTGATATTCTCAATATTGAAGAACAGCATGCTAAAGACAAATTTGGTTTCTTATTAGAAGCGCTTGAATTCGGTTGCCCTCCACACGGCGGCTTGGCTTTTGGGTTAGATCGACTCATTATGTTGATGTGTGGTGCTGAGAGTATTCGAGATGTGATTGCATTTCCAAAGACCACGGCGGCAAGTTGTCCTTTAACATCAGCCCCTTCACGGGTGGAAATGCCTCAATTAGATGATTTACATATTCAAGTGAAGGAAAAACCAGCACAATAATCATCTATACCCCTGAGCATTTTAATGCTCAGGGGTATAAGCAACAGAAAATAGGCGTTATATTATTCTATCGCACCCTTATCGATTTCAGAGTAAAAGCTGGAGTCAAATGTTTGTCATTCACTGTTTTGGGATTGATATATGACCAGGTTAACAGAAAATTATTGGCTAAAATCTCTGTTATGCCCATTATTCTAGGTATCGATCCCGGTTCCAGAATCACTGGGTATGGCGTGATTAAAACCGATGGACAAAAACTTGAGTACTTGGATTGTGGCTGTATTCGAGTTCAGATTGATGAAGATACCCCTTTAAGCTCTAGATTAAAGCAAATTTTTCAAGGGATCAGCCACATTATTGGCCAATTTCAGCCACAGCAGGTCGCTATTGAACAGGTGTTTTTATCCAAGAATGCCGATTCAGCCCTTAAACTGGGACAGGCACGAGGTTCGGCTATGGTGGCTGCCGCCATGCTGGGTTATGATGTTTTTGAATATTCAGCAAGACAAGTGAAACAAGCCGTAGTGGGTACAGGCGCTGCCGATAAAACCCAAGTTCAACATATGGTGACCACCTTGTTGCGTTTAAACAAAACGCCACAGGCTGATGCTGCCGATGCTTTAGCCATTGCGATATGCCATCACCAGATGAGTCAAGGACTAGGAGCTATCCTGGGTGCTACTAAAGTCAGACGCAAGCGCATGCGTTGAGATCTTGAGAAACTTGCCCCTTATTTAGGTTTAATTGAGGACTCATATGATAGGTCGAATTAAAGGTATTTTAATTGAAAAGAAAGCGCCTGATTTATTGATCGATGTACAGGGACTAGGTTATGAGGTTTTAGTGCCTATGACCACCTATTATCAATTACCCAGTGAAGGGCAAAGCGTTACCTTGCACACCCATTTTGTGGTACGAGAAGATGTGCAAATGCTATTTGGCTTCATCAATTTGGATGACAGACGCATGTTTCGTGAGTTGATAAAGATTAACGGCGTTGGCCCTAAGATGGCGCTGGCGATTTTATCAGGGATGAACACCCATGATTTTATTCATTTAGTCATGGAAAATGATTATGTGGGTTTGACTGCTTTACCAGGGGTTGGCAAGAAAACCGCAGAACGTTTAGTCGTGGAAATGAAAGATCGCTTAAAGAATTGGTCTTTTGATTCATCTGTTGTCGGCAACCAAACGCCATCACAATC
>Ga0210050_1002197_pt1 | contig 19169 bp, 18 predicted proteins | sample CryGey132114_all_FD_185463 | JGI IMG/M metagenome (GOLD analysis project Ga0210050, IMG submission 185463) | Groundwater microbial communities from aquifer - Crystal Geyser CG22_combo_CG10-13_8/21/14_all (SPAdes) (version 2) | ecosystem: Environmental > Aquatic > Deep subsurface > Groundwater ...
AAAAATTGATTTGCTTATAACTCATATATTTTTTTATTAATAATATAGTTGGCTTCGCCAATTATATCATATATGAGTGTTGCACTTCATATTTAATTTAACATAGTAATTTTAACCAATATGTTTATGAATAATTTTGAAAAATCTATGACAAAACCAACGCCAAAACAAGAAAGCCCAAGTAATGAAAAGCTGGTTAACGGCGATAAAAAGCGCCCAGGAAATAATAATATGTTTTCTGGTATTGAAGGCATGGTTGTGCCTGGGAATAAATTTATATCTAAAGATGGAGAAGTTTTTGTATTTTCAAAAACAGAAGGAGAAGAGGCAATATTAATTCCCGAACAAGAAAAAAATAATGAAGACATGGGCACAGTTAGAAAAGTAAACCACATACAAAAAATTCCCGCAGATAAATTTGGAGAACAGTTTGAAAGAACCGGAGGAGAAATATTTTTAAAAAAAGAACCCTTTAAATTAGAGGGCAATGAATTTCCTGGCGCAGATGCCCTGGGAGGTAAATTAATGAGAATAACCGAAGTGCTTGAAGATCAAAATATGGTAAAAATATCAGGGCCCGAGGTAGGAGAAAAAATTATAGCAATTGATGATTTGCCAGCCAAAATTGCTTTTCAGGAAAACGATCACGTGGTTTATGAAGATGGACAAGGAAATATTAAATCAGGCAAGGTTTTTGGATCTAGAGGAGAAGAAATTTCATTGGGGCTTCCTGAAAACACAGACGATGAAACTATAGAAAGGCCAAAAATCAAAATAAGCCAAGTAATAGGTAAAGCTAAAGCATCCGGCGAGGCCCAAAAATTAAAAACAGAGATGGAAGAGCAAAAAGCGCAAGAGTTGATGGCCGGGATAAAAGGAGTAGAAGAAAGAAAGGCAGGAAAAAACATGAAGGATGAAATTAAAAATAAACAACCAGAGGTGGAAAAAGGGAAAGTTGAGTGGCCGGAAGTATCAAAAAAAGCAGATGAATTAGATAAAATTATTGATAGTTTAAAAATATCCCCTGAACAAAAAACCGAATTGCATAACGAGGTTATTAACATATTAAGAAAAAATACGGATCCCTCTACTGCCGATAATCTTTTAACAGATTTTCAAATAAAGAAAATAAATATACATCGTTATTAAATTAAATATCAAAAAATAAAAAGAGGCCGGGTTTTTAAAAACTCCGGTCTCTTTATATTAGTGATTGCCTTACCCCCTCTTTAGCTTAACCCCAAATAATATAAAAGATCGCTTTTCCAACTGCCCCCATAAACATTCCAAGACCGATAAAAAACATCCCGATAATAATTGGCATTTCCCCCTCCTTTCGTGTTTTTTTGTGGTTATTTTAAAAAGAAATTTTTAAGCCCTGTAGTCATGGTAGTGTAGACAGAAAGCTGATCAAGATACTTTTAATCTTTGTAAACTTCCTTGGTTTTTTCCACCATTTTTTTTAAACTAAATTCTTCCACGGCTTTGTGCCGGGCTTGGGCGCTTAAATCTTGTTGGAGACTGGTATTTTCTATCAGGGTTTTGATTTTTTGGGCCAAATCTTCTGGGTCAACCGCCTTGGCTAAAAGGCCGGTTTTTTTATCAACAATTAATTCCGGGTTGCCGCCGACATTGGTAGCCACAATCGGTAAGCCGGAGAGCATGGCCTCAATCAGAGTATAAGACAAGCCCTCTTTGACAGACGAACAGACATAAATATCAAAGCCGGATAAAAGCCGGGCGGCATTGTCAATGCTACCAGCCAGGATAAAATTATTTTCTAGTTTATATTTTTTGATTAGTTTTTTTAGATTTTTTCTTTCCTGGCCTTCGCCGATAACCACAAAAGATATTGGAGATTGGATGTTGGATATCAGTATTTTGGTTGCTCCAATTAAATATTCAAAACCTTTAGTTTTGTAGAGATTTCCTATTGACCCTATAATTAATTTGGAATTTTGAATTTTGAATTTTGAATTTAATTTAGCGCGGGCTTCATTTCTTGGCAGGAAGTTAATGGGAGCTAAACCGTTGTGGATGGTGATGAGTTTTTTGGCCGGAGCGATTTTATTTTCAATAGCGGTTTGGCGATCGTATTCGGAGACGCAGATGATTTTATCTTTGAAAGGGGAAGTGAATTTTTCGGCGTATTTATAAAAAAATTTTTTCCAAAGAGACAGGGGTTCGTTAAAAACCCAGCCGTGAGCAGTATATATGATGCTAATCCGCGAATGTATGCGAATGTTGCGAATTGCAAATATGCGGATGAAAGCGGAAGATAGGGAGCCGAGGATGGAGATTTTGCTGCTATTTAAATGGATGATGTCGGGCTTGGCGGTTTTTATGAGTTTGATAATTTGGATTAAGGCTAGAAAATCATTAACCGGGGAGATGGAGCGTTTGAGATTTTTTAAGAAGTAGAATTTAATGTTTTCTTTTTCCAGAATTTTTCCCAGTTCGCCTTTATCTCCTTGCTCTCCCGCCTTTGTCCCGAATAACTCGAGACTCCGGCGAGGCAAGCCTGAAGCGACTATTATATTAAATTCATTTTTTAAATTTTTAGCCAAATCAAAGCAATAGCGCTGGGCGCCGCCGAGTTCGGACTGGGTTATTAGGTAAAGGATGGTTTTTTTCATTTTTAGTTTGACTTTTAGTCTATTATGTTTAATAATAACTTATATATGTGTAAAATTCAAGCCAAAGATTTTTATTAATTTTTTGGCTATTTTTAGCTTTTTATGATAAAACCAAAAATTGGCTTTATTGGCCAAGGCTGGATTGGCAAGAATTACGCTGATGATTTTGAAAAACGAGGGTTTGAAGTGGTCCGCTACGCCTTAGAAGAACCACATGTAAATAACGGCGACAAAATTGGGGCCTGCGATATTGTGTTTATTGCCGTACCCACGCCCAGTACGCCGGAGGGATTTGACTCCTCAATTTTAAAAACGGCTATAAAAAAAGTTGGGGCCGGAAAAATCACGGTAATTAAGTCAACTTTACTTCCGGGCACAACCGAGGAGATTCAAAAAGAAAATCCGGAAATTTTTGTTTTTCATTCCCCGGAATTTTTAACCGAAGCGACCGCCGCCCATGATGCCGCCAACCCCAAGCGCAATATAATCGGTTTGCCGGTTGACAATGAGGAATACCGCCAGAAAGCCGATTTAATCCTGTCGGTTTTGCCCAAAGCGCCGTTTGAGCTGGTTTGCCGGGCCAAAGAAGCCGAGCTGATAAAATATGGCGGAAACAACTGGTTTTATTTTAAAGTAATTTTTGTTAATTTATTATATGATTTGGCCAGGGAAAACAAATGCGATTATGATGTTATTAGAGAAGCTATGGCAGCCGATCCTCGCGTGGGAGTAAGCCATCTGATGCCTGTCCACAGAAGCGGTACGGCGGGAAGCGACAATTTTCATTTGACAAAGCCAAAAGACCAGGGAAGCGGGCGCGGGGCCGGCGGACATTGCTTTATCAAAGATTTTGCCGCTTTTCGGGAAATGTATGAAAAAACCGTCGGCGATGCTAAGGGTTTGGCCCTGCTCAAAGCCATAGAGGATAAAAATATTGATTTACTTATTTCCACCGGCAAGGATTTGGATTTACTAGCCGGAGTTTATGGAGAAGAGATTCTAAATAAAAAGTAGAAAATAAAAAATTAATTTAGTTAAATAGCAAAATAAATCAGTGTATATCTATTAAATTCGTATCATCCGTGTTCCTGATTAATAGAACACGGATTGAACGGATAAAACGGATACTCACAGATGCTAATTTATGGCAAAAGTTTTAGTGACCGGCGGAGCCGGGTTTATTGGCTCCAATTTGGTTGACGCGCTTGTTGAGCGAGGCGATGAGGTTGTTATTATCGACAACCTGTCAACCGGAAAAAAAGAAAATTTAAATTCTAAAGCAGAGTTCCACGAAGTTGACATGAGGGATTTGGAAAAAATAAAGCCCTTGTTTAAAGGCGTGGATTACGTTTTTCACTTGGCGGCTTTTCCTCGGGTGCAGCCGTCAATTGAAGATCCGGTTACTGCCAATGATATAAATTTAAATGGCACATTAAACGTTTTAATGGCGGCGCGCGATGCTAAGGTGAAAAAAGTTATTTACAGCGCCTCTTCTTCGGCCTATGGCGATCAGATAAAAATGCCGTTAACCGAAGATATGCCGGCTCACCCTTTGAGCCCTTACGGCCTACAGAAGTATGTTGGCGAACTTTATTGCCGGCTTTTTTCTGAAATTTACGGCTTACCGACAGTATCTCTGCGGTATTTTAATGCTTATGGCAAACGCCAGGCTTTGGAGGGCGCCTACTGTCTGGTTATGGGCATATTTGTCAGCCAAAGGTTAAAAAACCAACCCATGACTATAACCGGCGACGGCACCAACAAGCGTGATTATACTTCAGTGATTGACGTGGTGCGGGCCAATATTATGGCGGCTGGAAGCGATAAGGTCGGCAAAGGCGAGGTGATAAACATCGGCCGGGGCAGTAATTATAGCGTAAATGAATTGGCTGAAATGATCGGGGGTCCGGTTGCGCATATTGAACCAAGAATTGAACCTAAAGAAACTTTAGCTGATAATTCTCTGGCTAAAAAACTGCTGGGCTGGGAGCCAACGGTTAATCTGCCGGAATGGCTGGAGGGGTACAAGAAGGAAATGGGACTTAGTTAAATTTTCGATTGACGATTTAAGTATGAAGCTTGTGATTAATAAAAATCAAACAGAAGGTACGGCCGAACAGTTTTTGCGCCGGGCTGGGTATGCCTATATCAGGGACAGGCGGACCGGCAAAGACAGCTTTGCCCGCCGGCTGGGCGGCGGATTTTATCCTCGGCTCCATATGTATGTTATTGAGCGCGGCGAACAGATTATATTTGATCTGCATTTGGACCAAAAGCAGGCCAGCTATGCCGGCAGCCGGATGCACAACGCCGAACACGGAGGCGAAGTGGTGGAAGAGGAGATTGGGCGGCTGAATGGTCTCGCATCGCGTATCGCAAATCGCGTATCGCATGTCAATGATGAGCCGTCAGATGATGGTTTAAATAAAATCGGGCATGGGGATTTGGCCAGTGAGAAAATTGAGCCAAAAAAAATTAGTTGGTGGAGAAGAATTTTTATATAGCACATTAATTTGGATTATAAAACATGGAATATAACCTTAAACCGTTGAATAATTTAAAAATTTTATCTTGACCATAATGGAAATCCCGTATTTAAAGGATAAAAGATCTTTCGCTACGTTCAGGATGAGAACGTTTCATAATTATTCAACGCTCTCAATTTATGATAACAAAGAGATTTAAAATTGTGCCGGCGATTTACCTTTATTTGGTTAATGATGGCAAGATATTATTGCTTAAGCGCGATTAGAATATTATAATTTAAACATAAATAAATGTCTAATCCAATATTTGAAAAACAAACGGAAAAAATTGAAAATTTGGCCCAAAATGAATATGACATCAATTTTTTGCAAGATAGAGAGGAGCAAATACGCGCTTTAAAAGGAAGCCTTGTTGAGGCTGAGGCGAAAACAATAGGTTTAGATTCAAGGCATATTACGCAGGCCGATATTGAAAAATTAATTGCATTAAATGGCGCGAGAAGAAGCATTTCTGAAACCCTTGAGAATATTGGAAAAGAGTTAGATCTTTGGAGCGGGACATTTTTTTATTTTGCTCAACTTGAGGAAGCGGAAATCAAAAAAAATGAAATTAGCAATCAACGCAAAATTTTTCAAATTGAATCAAATGATTATCTGAAATTACTAGAAGAAAATCGCGCAAAAATTCAACAATCCCTTAAAAATTTAAAAGCTGAAATTTTAATTCTAAAAAATATAGAAAAGCAAAAATTTTCCGGAGCCGTAAATGCCGCAAAAAGATTTTTTGGAATTGGCGGCGGTATTACGGAAAATTATCAGAATTTAGAAAAAATTATTAAAAAAATTGATAATCAATCGCGGGCGGATATTTTTTCTGATTATTTTCAGGTAAAAGATTTAATTGATTTAATAAATTCAAACGCATATTCAAAATTACGGCAACAAGCAAATAATCAAAACGCAATCAATATTATTTTTAACACAATTCAAGAATCGCAAGAATTATGTCAGCGAATAAAAGGAAAGCTCAGCCGCAATTTAAATAATCAAAATCAAGTAAGCAGCTCCTTAAAACAACAAAGTGAAATCGTGCAAAGATTAGCCGCAGAGTATATAAAGCAACTTAAGGAAGCGAGAGAAAAGCTGGGCGAGAATATGATTTTTCAAAATTGGCTTGGTAAAATTGAAAAAAGAAAAAGAATTGTTGAATTTTTTGATGAACTCGGAATTGATAATAAAAGTGAAAAAATTTTTCTGGAATCAATTCCTCCGTCAGATGTCAACGCAGTCAATTTGGGCAGACGAAGATCATTTTCAAATATCAGAGATTCTGTCAGGTTATTCTTGGAATACAAAGATGCCGATGCGGAAAAGTTTGAAATAATAATTCAAAGTCTTAAAGAAGAGATTGATGTTATAAAGGATAATCTTGTTATATCCTGCAATAGAAAAATGCCAAGCGCCGTAAATACTCTTAAAACCAAACGATTTAAAACTATTCGCGATTTTGGCAAAGACATCCAGAGGGAGAAAGCCAGAGATTATAAAGATCCAGCCGGATATTTAGTAATAAAAAATCAAACAGAACGAAAGCTTGGCTGGTCTGAAGGAGAAAATATTTTTTCATTAGCCGTCGATGATCCTGGCGATGAAATCAGCCATAATGGATCTGCTTGGCAATATGGAAGCGTGCGATTTGTTTTTGACAAAGAAGTTTTTAGCAGCACCATGATTTTTGTTGAATCAGACTCAATAAATCCGGACGGTCTTCCCTGGGCATTAAGACATTGCAGAATCAAAGGAGGCAAGGCAAGAGGCAAGACAAGGAGCCCGGCCGAAAGGCAAATAGATATTAAACATCTGCCAATTGCCAAAGCAATCTTTAATATTTCAAAAAAGGCAGGAGATTTCAACAAAGACAGTGAAGATGTTTACTATATTGAAGCTCAAACCAATATTGACCCATTTCAGGCAATTTCAGAGGGAAAAACAAAAGAGGTGGTGCTTGATCCGGATATGATGGAAACCGAACGGAAAGAATCTATTTCATATTGGATAGCAGGAAAAGCTCGTGGATCAAAATCAGAAGAAGAAGCTAAAAAATGGAGATTATTGAATATGGAATCGGATGATAAAAAAAGGAAAATCTGGAAAAGTATGATTATTGATGAAATTCGTGATTTGTGCGCTCAATACAATGCGCGACTTCAAATACTGAACAACATAACACATAAACAAATATGATGAACTTAAAAAAAATTAGTTATCTATTACTCTTTTGAAGGCAGTACCGAGTTTATCGCCAAAATTATCGGCCAAAAACTGGGGGCTGATGTTTTGAAGCTGGAGCCGGAAAATGAGATAAAATCCAGGGGCTTTATGAAATTTTTTTGGGGCGGCAAACAGGCAACCATGAAGGAAAAGCCGAAATTAAAGCCATTAACAAAAAATCCGGCTGACTATGATTTGATTTTTATTGGCACTCCGGTTTGGGTTTGGACCTTTGCTCCGCCCTTGAGGAGCTTTTTTGGCCAGGTAAAGCTTCAAGGCAAAAAAATTGTTCTATTTGCCAGTTTTGGCGGCGGACTGGGAAAAACTTTTGTTAATATGAAAAAAGAACTGGGCGGGAACGATATAATCGCTGAAAAAACTTTTCGGGAGCCAGTTAAAAAGCCGGAGGAGGGGAGAGGGGAGGTGGAGGAGTGGATTGAGGATTTAAGAATCGTGTAATGCATAACGTGTAACACATAATTTATGCCCAACCAAAGATTTAAAATAACGCCGGCGGTTTATCTGATTTTAGAAAAAGATAAAAAAATTCTGCTTCTTAGGCGGATTAACACCGGCTTTGAAGATGGAAAATATAGTCTGGTTGCCGGACACGTTAAGCGGGGCGAGAGCGTTACCGCGGCCATGGTCAGGGAAACCGAAGAAGAGGTTGGGATTAAAATCATGTCCGAAGATTTGAAGTTCGTTCATGTTATGCACAGATTTTCCGTTGCCAGCGGAGCCGGGCAAAAAACCAGAGTTGATTTTTTTCTAAAAGCCGACAAATGGACAGGCGAACCCAAAAATTTAGAACCAAAAAAATGCGACGACTTAAATTGGTTTGATATTAATAATCTGCCTAAAAATATAATTCCCTATGTCAGGCAGGCGATTGTGAATGTTCCAAAAGGAGTGTTTTATAGCGAGTGGGGGTGAGAGGTCACATAACACGTAACATGCAACACGTAACAGGCTTGCTATCCCGCTTGTTTGTTATAGGCTGCATGTTACATAATCTATGCAACCAAGTGACGAAATAAAATCAAGATTGGATATCGTGGACCTGATCCGCGATTATATTCAGCTAAAGCCGGCCGGGGTTAATTTTCGCGCCCTTTGTCCGTTTCATCGGGAAAAAACCCCGTCTTTTATGGTGTCGCCGGAAAGGCAGATCTGGCATTGCTTTGGCTGCGGCAAAGGCGGGGACCATTTTTCTTTTGTTATGGAGATGGAGGGCCTAACTTTTGTGGAAGCCTTGCGTTTGCTCGCTCCCAAGGCCGGAGTGGCCATAAAGCGTTCTGATCCGAAACTGGCTTCGCAAAGAAACCGGCTTTTGGATATTATGGAGGCTTCAGCCAGCTATTATTATAAAAATTTAACTCAAAACCAGGCGGCCGGAAACATTAGAAAATATCTAGAGAAAAGGGGAGTTAAAGATGAAACCATTGATGACTGGCAGATCGGCTATGCGCCCGAATCCTGGGACGACTTGATTATTTTTTTAAAAAGTAAAGGCTTTTTGGATAACGAAATATTTTTAGCCGGAATGAGTATTAAAAAAGAGGGGGCTAGCCGCTTTTATAACCGTTTCCGGGACCGGATTATGTTTCCGATTAGAAATGTTAACGGCCAGGTAGTGGCGTTTTCGGCCCGGGTCAATCCGGAAAAAGAAGAGACCGAGAAAATGGGCAAATATATAAACAGCCCCCAGACAATGATTTATGACAAGAGCGGGATTTTGTTCGGACTGGACAAGGCTAAGATGGCCATAAAAAACGAGGGGCTAGTGGTTGTGGTTGAGGGCCAAATGGACGCGATTACCGCCCATCGACAAGGATTCAAAAATGTGGTCGCTTCTTCCGGGACGGCTCTGACGGTTGAACAATTGACCCTGATTAAGCGCTATACGAATAAAATCGCTCTGGCTTTTGATATGGATACGGCCGGGCAAAGGGCGGCGGAACGAGGGATTAGAGAGGCTATGCGGGCAGAGATGGACGTTCGGGTGGTAAAAATCGCTCCCGGCGAGGATCCGGATAGCTATATCAAAAACAATCCAACCGGCTGGGCCAAGGCCGTAAAAGAAGCCAAATCAATTATGGAATATTATTTTGAAATTGTTTTTTCCGGCCTTGATCAGGACAAGATTGAAAATCGGCGTGAAGCCGCCAGGAAGCTCCTGCCGATTATAGCTAAAATAGGCAACAAAATCGAGCAAGGCCATTGGCTAAAGCAACTAGGCCAAAAAATAGACACTTCGGAAGAAATTTTGCGCGAAACCATGCAAGCGGCCGCCGAAAAAGAAAAATCCTACCAAAAAGAAAGCGCTCCGGAAGCGCCTGTCCGCCCCCCCCAAGACCGCCAGGAAATGATATCAGAGTCGTTTTTAGCCCTGCTTCTTAAGTTTCCGGGCTTGATTGAATACGCCGTAAATCAGATTAATGTTGACCTGCTTCCGGGCCTGGACAACGAGGCCATTTACAAGAATTTAATAATCTATTATAATAGCACTATAGAGAGTTGGACTCAAAAGCCGGAGGGAGAAGGACAGCCACCAATTGAATATAGCGGCTTCAAGTCCTGGCTAGAAAAAAACATTTCCCCTCAAGAAAACTTAAACCGGCATCCAGATGACCATGGTCATAGCTATTTTAATTTACTGGATAAGCTGGTTCTTTTAGGTGAAAGGGATTATTATAATTTTGGCAATGAAGAGGCCCGCTCCGAATTGGCCAAAATAATCGCGGTTTTAAAAAGAAATTATTTCCGCGGCCGCATGAGAGAAATAACCAAGCTGATTTCCGACTCCGAGCAAGCAGGCGACCGGCAAAAAGCCCAGGAGCTGATGGAAGAGCTGAAATTATTGTCGGATGAAGAAAGAAACGCGTAACGCATAACGTGAAGCGTATAACGCTTGACATAAATTAAATGAAAAAAAATACAACCAAAAAAAAATCGGTGAAGCCCAAAAAAGTTGCCAAGAAAAAACCGGCTAAGGTTAAGCTTAAGAAAAAAATTATAAAACTCAAGAAAAAACCGGTTAAAGTTAAGCCTAAGAAAAAAGCCGTTAAAAAGAAGATGGCCAAAAAGGCGATTTTGAAACCAAGAAAAAAGCCAGTCAAACCCAGAGAAGCCGTTAAGCCGACCGAAGAGCAGATAGAAAAAATTATTGCCAAAGGCAAAATGCGGGGCTTTGTAACCGAAACCGAACTTTTGTATTTATTTCCTGAAGTGGAGGAACATGTATTTGATTTTGAGGTGTTTTTAGAAGACATGCAGAAAAGCGGGGTGCGGATAGTGGAGGATACCGGCAATATCCTGGATGTTGAAATTGAAAGCGGGGACAAAAGCAAGCCGGGCAAAAGAAAATATTCCGATACGGAAGATATTTTGCGGTCAACCGAAGGGATTGACTTGTCAAAGCTGAATGCCGATTCCATCCAGATGTATCTAAAAGAAATCGGCCGGGTGCCTCTGTTGACAGGCGAAGAAGAGGTGGAGCTGGCCAAAAGAAAAGAAAAATGCGACAAAGAAGCCGAAAAGAAGCTAATAGAAGCCAATCTGCGGCTGGTAGTTTCAATCGCCAAGAAATTCGCCGGCGCCAAGGGACTGTCTCTCCTGGATTTGATCCAGGAAGGAAATATCGGCCTGTTTCGAGCCGTAGAAAAATTTGAATACCGCAAGGGCTATAAATTTTCTACTTACGCCACCTGGTGGATCAGGCAGGCCATTACCAGGGCCCTAGCCGACCAATCCAGGACAATCCGCATTCCTGTCCACATGGTGGAGACGATTAACAAATTTACCCAGGTGCAAAGGGGACTGGTCCAGGATCTGGGCCGAGAGCCTCTGCCGGAAGAAATTGCCGCCGAGATGAGCGAAGACATTGACAAGGTCCGGCATATTATAAAAATTTCCCAAGACACCATTTCCCTGGAAACCACTGTCGGCGAAAACGAAGAAGATTCCACCCTGGAAGACTTTATAGAAGACATCAAAAGCGTGACTCCGGACCGTTCGGCCGCCCTGGAGCTTTTGCGCGACTATGTCAAGGAAGTGGTGGAGACCTTATCGCCGCGGGAGCAAAAAATCCTGGAAATGCGTTTTGGCCTGACTGACGGCATTGCCCACACCTTGGAAGAAGTCGGCCAGGAGTTTGATGTCACCCGCGAGCGCATCCGCCAGATTGAAGCCAAGGCCTTGGAGAGAATCCGGAAGCACCCGGGGTTGTCTAAATTGAGGGATTTTTAGAATTGCCGACCCGCCTGCAACGCAAGCGTAGCATTGCGGGCAGGTTGACGATTGTCTATTGCTAATTTTTAATATAAAAAAACAGGCCTTTTTTTGGGCCTGGTTTTTTGGGTTATGAGGCATGCTTCTGTTAAAAACAGCCATCCTTACCGCCGGCGGAAATTTCTATTTTGGCGCCGAAACGGCCGGCGGCCTTGATATTGTTTGCCAGCTTGAATTGTTTTAACGCCAGGGTTGGCCGGGCGGCGCGGCGGCAAAACCGGAAGAGATGATATGGCAATGGTTTTTTTAATAAGTTTTTCAATTTGCCAGACAGACTTTCTTTCTTCCGGACCGGCGAAAGAAACGGCTTTGCCGGCGCTGCCGGCGCGGGCGGTCCGGCCGATGCGGTGCACATAATCGTCTGGATTCTTCGGCAAGTCATAGTTAATTACCAAAGAAATGCCGTCCACATCAATGCCGCGGGCGGCAATGTCGGTGGCTACCAGGACGCTGTATTTGCCGGTTTTAAATCCGGCCAGGGCGGCTTGCCTTTGGCCAAGCGATCTGTCCGAGTGGATTTCAACCGCCGAATGATTCATGTCCCTGACTAAGCCGGCGATTTTCTTGGCGCCGCGCTTGGTGCGGGAAAAAATTAAAACCGGCCCGGCATTGTCAGCCAATACTTTATCCAAAAGCCGGATGCGGGCTTCTTTTTGCACAATAAATATTTCCTGCTCCACTTGCGCGACCGTGGTGCCGGCCGGAGCGACTTCAATCCGCCAGGGCATTTTCATAAAACGCGCCGCTATCTCGGCAATGGCTTTGGGCATGGTGGCTGAAAACATCAGCATCTGCCGTTCTTCGGGAGCAAGGTTTAAGATTTGTTTAATCTGCGGAATAAAACCAATATCAAACATCCTGTCGGCTTCGTCCAAGACGATTATTTTTACTTTTTCTAAAGAAAGATTTTTTCTTTGCAGATGGTCAATCAAACGGCCGGGCGTGGATACCAGAATATGCGGATGGCGGCGGATGGCCTGAATCTGCTGATAAGAAGAAGCGCCACCGATTAAGACCGCCGTCCGTAGCCCGAATTTTTGGCCGATTTTGTGGAGGACTTCGTTTACCTGCAGAGCCAATTCGCGGGTCGGCAATAAAATCAAGCCCTGGCCGTTATTTTGGCCAAGCAATTGAATCATTGGTATGCCAAAAGCCAAGGTTTTGCCGGTGCCGGTCTGGGCAATGCCGACGATGTCTTTACCCTCCAGAGCCGCTGGTATGCATTGATGCTGGATGGGCGTAGGAGAAGTGAATCGCAAACGGCTTAAGGCCGCCAGCAATTCCGGAGTAATGCCCAGCCCATTAAAGCCAGGCACAACTTGGTTGATTTGCGTCATAAAAAAATGTAACCCGAGTTTCTACTGGGTCACACTATGACACAAAAGAGTCGAGTTGTCAGCCGTTTAATACGGCCAAGGTTAATTAGATAATTACTGTATCACAGAAAAGCGCTTGTGTCAATAAAAAATCGCGTAAAGCCGCTTTTGAGCATAAAAAACAGGCCTTTTGGACCTGGTTTTTATTAGTTAAAATAGAATTTAAAAAGCAAATTATTTTTTCTTTTTTGGCTTTGATTTTGTTTTTTTAGGAGAAGTTGTTTTTTTGGTTTGGCTTGGTTTTTTCGCGGCTTTTAGGGGATTGGGCTTAGTAGTTTTTGCTTTAGGGGCGGGCTTGCTTTTGGCAGGGATTGTTTTTTCTTTTTTGGTTCCGGATGTTTCTGCGGGGACAGCCGGACTTAACGCTTTTAGGATTTTATCAAGTTTGGCGTTTATTATCTCAAATTGCCGGCCAGCTTGGTCCGGGCTTTTATTTTTTTTACCTTGGCCAAAGCATTGGCTGCAATAAACCGGTTTGTCGCCAGAGGGATTAAAGGGGACTTCGCAATTATTTCCACACTCATCGCAGACCGCTTGGTACATTTTTTTGTCGCCGGAATTAAATCTCCCGGAATCTCTTTCGCTGAATTTTCTTGGATTTGTTTCTCTTTTCCCCTTGAAGCAGTCACTGCAATAAACCGGTTTGTCGCCGGTCGGCTTGAAAGGCACTTCGCAGTCCTTTCCGCATTCATCGCAGATTGCTCCATGCATCATTGGCCGGCTTGAATTGCGATTAGAAAATCCTCCACCATCTCTTCTTCCGCTCGACCGGTTGTCTCGTTTAAAATTTCCCATATTTTTTTAAGTTTAATTATTATTTTAGCTAATCAAAGTATATGCTTAAAGTCGATAAAAAGCAATAGGGGCTTAAAAACAAAACCAAAAACAGTCCGCCAAAGAACGGGCTGTTTTATTTTTTTGCAAACTTATTTATGCTTTTTTTTGGCGGCTTTTTCCTCAAGCATAATTCGCTTGATTTCAAGCCGTTTGGCGGTTTTATGAGAATGTGTTTTTCTCTTTTTGCCAACTCCAGTGTCTCTTTTTGCCATATAAATTTTTGTTAGTAAAATTATTTGGCTCGCTTGGCAGGACGAGTTTCGAACTTTTAATTGGAGTAAAGCCCTGCCCGTTCCCGACTTAGCTATTAAAAATATCAAATATTTGTGTAGTTTAGTTTAAACAGAAAAGACTGAATTTTTTGTAATACCCACCCCCCCCTGTTTTCTTCTAAAGGATAGGAATTTTTACTTCAAAAACCTGCTTCTTAAAATTCGTGGTATATTTTTAGTTTTCTTGTCCGTTTTTTATTAACCTTTCTTTTTCTCTTTTGTCTTTCTCATTAAACATCTTTATAACTTTTTCGGCATCAAGGTCATCTAAATTGATTAAATCAAAATTAAACTGCTTTATACTTCTATCTACCATTTCCTCGTCTTTGCCAAAAGGCAATCCTAAGCGTTGACGACCTACTTTAACTAAATTAACAACTGTCTCAGACAACATTTTTAATTCTTTAATCGTTAATTTTGTTGCTGGCTTACTTTTTGTCTGGCTATTTTTTACCTCTACAAAACTATCCGATAATTTTTCTTTCACAGCGTCAAATAATTGCTCTGAAACTTGCCTTTCGTCTTGCAAAAATTTTTCAATCTGGATAGTTCTTGCTTCTGTTATATTCAATTTTACTCTTTCCATTATTTCTTCTCTATATTCCTGCCTCTCATAATCCCAGCCTTTTACTTTCTCATCCACCCAACCACTAAAACGATTATGGTCTTTCATTTTTAAGTCTAAATTTTCTTTTTTGAGGAAAGCCCTGACTGATTTTTCAGGAGAAATAAAAAATTTAATTTTTAGCTCGTCCCAATTAATTTTTTCTTGGATTGAGTTGTTATTTTCCATAGGTTTAGTGTTAATTAGTAAAAAAACCTCTTAACTTAAACCTATTTACTCATTGCTCAAACTATTTTACTATTTTCTAACTTCAGTATAGCACAAATACAAAAAACTGGCTTAAATCCAGTCTTTTGAAAAAATAAAAAACTTACAAGTCAAATCACAGGGTAAAATGAGGGGTAATAAGTGGTAAATTATTAATTGTTCTCTGCTAAAAACTCATAGACTTCTATCGTCCAATTCCCACTATCCGCAATATTTCCTAAAATATCAAAGCTATATTTTATATCGTTCGGCTTGCTATAAATTATTTTTTCACCATTTAAAATCGTTTGACCTTTCGGAACTATGTCATTAGCGATTAGCTCGTAATAAATATCATAACTTTTATTATCTAAAATGCCAGAGAAAAAACCAAAAGAAAAAATATGTTCATTGTTTATGTTATTGGGGGTATAAGAATATTTGATTTTTAATTTTTCACCATTTGTTATAGAAAATTTTTCTGTTCTTATATTTTCATTAAGTTTTGTTCCTTCAAATTTTTGCGTTAACTGCCAATTCTTTACTATCACCGTTTCTTCTTCAGCTTCACCAACCTCGTTGGTAATTTTGCTACTATCACTTAAAGATTTTATTTCTTCTAAAATATCTTGCTTCAAAATTTCTCTTTCGGTCTTCGCTTTGTTATAAACTTTTGTCATTTCATCTAACCTCAGATTAGCGTTAGAAAGTTTATTTTCATAACTCGATTTGTATGTTGATTTTTTGTCGTTTTCAGAATTCTGCAATCTTGATATTAAATTGTTATAATTTGTATTTTCTAAATTTAATCTTTCCTGATAATATTTAGTTTGCTCCTTATCCTCTCTTAACCCCATCCCCCGCTCCAAATCTATTTGATGCTGATAATAATTAACCCAATAGTCGTGGGTGGGTTTGTAATAATTTACATCTTCTTGATATTTATTATCTAAATAATTAATGTTATTGTTATATTCTTGTTTATATTCTTCTATTTCAGAATTTATATTTTTTATGACTTCATCATAATCATTTTTTAACGAAACTAACTCTTGTTCGATTTTTTTTAAATATGCTTGTTTGATTCAAGAATCTAACGCAACATATTTGGCGCGAAGCGCCAAAAGTGTTAAGTTAAGATTCTATGACAAATTATAAAAGATTAAGTGATTTAGAGCGAGAGGAAATAAGTCGAATGCTCGTTCGGGGTTGTTCATTCCAAGATATCGCCAAGCAGCTGGATCGCTATACCAGTACTGTTAGTCGGGAGGTTGCCAAAGGAGGTTGCAATAAGTATACCTATCGAGCGATTAAAGCGCAAAATCGAGCTAGAAGAAATGCCGGTAAAAGAAAAGTTGGCAAGTTTAGATTGAACAGCAATCAGGAGCTCAAGCGCTATGTCTATGAAAGACTAAAACTCAAATGGTCGCCGACGCAGATTGCCGAAAAGCTGGAAAAGGATTATCCTTTAGACATGGCTATGCGCATATCGCCGGAGGCGATTTATACATACATCTACATTCTACCTCGCGGCTCTCTCAAAAAAGAGCTCACTTCTTGCTTGCGGCAAAACAGAAAAAGAAGATGCAAACAATCCAGAGGAGTCAAAATGGAACGGAAAATAGAGGATATGCTCTCAATTGAAGAACGGCCGAAGGAAGTGGAAGATAGAATTATCCTTGGGCATTGGGAGGGCGATCTGATTATCGGAAAGAACAATCGTTCAGCTCTTGGCACCCTAGTAGAGCGCACGACCCGCACGACTATCCTTATCCCCGTTAAAAGCAAAGGGGCTAATGATGTGGCTAAAGCATTCGCTAAAGAGGTCAAAAAATTACCGCAGCAGATGAAGCTATCAATGACATATGATCAGGGACGAGAAATGGCTCAGCATAAGTTATTCACTAAAATTACCGGCGTCAAAGTCTATTTTGCCCATCCGAGAAGTCCCTGGGAACGAGGCACTAACGAAAATACCAACGGTCTGATCAGGCAATTCTTTCCCAAGGGAACGGACTTCAATAAGGTGTCCAGACATGAAGTGAAAAAAGCGCAAAACCTGCTAAACGGACGCCCCAGAAAAGTCCTTGACTTCCAAAATCCTTATGAAGTTTTTAATCAACTAATTAATCAACGCGGTTGCGTTAGAAGTTAGAATCCAAGCTTGCTGATTAAATAATTTTTCTTGATTTAAAACCGAATCATTATTTTCTTCTTCCATTTCTTGAGGTTGGGTTATTTTTGCAACCTCTTTTTTAACTTCCTTTGTCTTGCTGTCAATATAACTTTGTAAGTCGGTTGCCTTACTTTCATCTGGATACTTGCCAGAAAGCGTAATTTTCCACAAATCGTTATTTGTTATGCCAAGCCCTTTTTCACGCATAACACTAAAAGCGTCATTCGGCCTATTCAAAAAATAACCTTTTAAATCAGCGGGGTTGACATAGTAAGCTTCTCCATTCTGTTCGACATCCAATAATATCTTGCCACTTAATCTTTCTGGGAAAGAAGAACTAAGGTATTTTTTCAATTCCTCGTGTTTAATCCCTAAGCCCAACTCTCGCATTATACGAAAGGCATCAGCAGGTCTTCCTAAATATGCCCTTTCTTGAGTTTCAGGTTCAATATACCAAGCCTGCCCCGCATCTTCTACTTGTAATAAAATTTTACCTTTGAGTTTGTTTGATAGCTCCTGAGCGTTAGAAAAATTTAAGGGTAATAAAATAAAAAATAGAGCAAGAATTAAAAATTTTGTTGGTTTCATATTTTTAAAATTGATTATTAAATATAGAATAAAATTAAGGTTTTTTTACAAAATCATAATTTACCCAGCCACTCTTACCCATTTGCAGTCCTTCTAAAATTCTAACCTGCCTTTTATCGCTATTATAATCAAACAGACTTGTTTCAGAATCCAATAATTTAACTTTTGTGCCACTTTTAACTTCAAATATTTTTCCTACTTCCATCATTTGAGCTAAACCAAAAGTATCTTGGGCTAATGATATTTTTTGCAACTCGGCAAAATCGTCTTTTGTTCTACCAAGCAATACGAGCTCAGTTCCGTTTGTAATAATAGCTTCATCACCTATATAAATAATTTTACTCTCCGCTTTATTAGGATAACTGCTTTCAGGTATTTCTTGTGTTGTGCATCCTGATAGAATTAAAATACATAATACTAAGATTGTTTTTAGTAGGGGTTTTTTCATAGTTTTTAATTTTAAATAAATAAAAAAGGTCTCCCAACACAGCGACAATCCCTTTCGGAATTGCCCTACACCCTTTCAGGCGTAGACCCAAACGAATAAGTGCTGGTCAGAAGACCATCTTTATTCGTTTGGGATTATTTCAGCCATATTCAAAGCTAATTGAACTTAGGCTATTTATTTATTTCTTACTTTTATGATAAACAAAATAGTGATAAAAGTCAATTTTATTGATAACATTCTATTGATAAAAATTGATAAAAATGTTGACAAATATTTTCAAAGGGTATACAATATTAACATAACAATTAAATAAATGTATTTTATTGTGCAAAACACCTAACGCAGATTACGCATAATAAAATAAAGAGGAAAGAGTAAATAGCTGGTGCTTAAGTAATTAGGCATCAGATATTTGCTCTTTTTTTATTATTTGCCCCTCACATAAAAACAGTTATATATCAACTCTGGCTAACCTGTGAGGGGCTTAGCTAAAGCACTGGTGTATAACTGTTTTTATTTATGCAAAAAAAAATCAATGGCGGTGCTACTATCTGGGCACGCCAAACAATTGAAAGCGAAATATTTTTATATAAACCTGACAAATGGTTTAAGATTTGGTTTTATATTGTTAATCGTGCCTATTTTAAAGAAAAGAATAAATTTGAGAGAGGCGAATGTTTTTTGAAATACAGCTGGATAGAAGAGGCGACAGGAGCAACGAAAGACCAAATTTATGCCTGCGTTAAATGGCTAAAAAAAGAAAGGATGTTGACGACAAACAAAACGACACGGGGAATGCACGTTAAAGTGCTAAATTATGATAAATATCAAAATTTTAATAATTACAAAAACGATATGGAAAACGACAACGAAACGATACAAAAACTACAGATAAGCGATACTATACTGAAGAAAGATAATAATATAAACAAAGATAATAAAACATTGCAGGCAGAGCCTGCGGATAATAAAAACTCT
>Ga0210050_1002206_pt1 | contig 19111 bp, 21 predicted proteins | sample CryGey132114_all_FD_185463 | JGI IMG/M metagenome (GOLD analysis project Ga0210050, IMG submission 185463) | Groundwater microbial communities from aquifer - Crystal Geyser CG22_combo_CG10-13_8/21/14_all (SPAdes) (version 2) | ecosystem: Environmental > Aquatic > Deep subsurface > Groundwater ...
GAAGGTAAAAAAGAAATAAACTATAGAAATTAATATCAAAAACAGAAAACTCGCCATACAGGAGAGTCTCCTGTGGCGAGTTAATTACCATACACAAATACCAGCTATCTTGGCATTTTCTGTAATTTCTTCAGTAGAGAGTTTCTCTTTTGAAGAGATAGGTGTTTTATTTAATTCATCTATTTGTTGCTCAATATCATAAATTGAAACACCAGTTAATTTTGACAACTCACCAATAAAAACATCAACACCTCCTTTTATCCCAAAAGCAGCAGCATTGTTTGCATTATCAATTACAGCAATCAATCTAATGGGAGTAAACTGTTCTTCTGTATTCTCATAAACAGAAACCCTCTCTACAAACATCAAACGTATAAAATCTGAAAGAAATTCAAACTTTTCGAAAGTGTGGAATGCAACATGTTCTGTACCTTTCCATGAATAAAAAGTTAAGAGCTTCATTCCTTCTTTTAAAGAAAGAATTTCATTTAAATGTAGAGGATCTTTGTAGTCCAAAAATCTTACATCCGTATGACTCCCATATGGACAATCACATTCATATTTCTCACCCCCAGGATACCACTTACCTCCTGTTGTTTCAAAAGGCTGATGCCATTCTTTAAAAGGAAGACATCTATAAATTACCAGTGACGAATTAAGGTTTTTCATTTTTCCCTCCTTAGGAAAATTAGTTAAAAAAATTGTCAAATAATTATTTTCTATACAATATCATATTTATATCAAATTGTAAATAGTTCCGTAATGGTTCAATAGCTTGGCATCACCTAAGGATTTAAAATAAAGACTAGATACTGTGGATAACTGGAGAAGGCCAGTCCTTCTCTGGACTAATATTTAGACGTAAAAGGATTTCGCTTAGAAATACCTTTTAACATTTTTTTGATGCTAGAGGCTCCTCTCCTAAATAATGTCTGTTTACGATCTTTATTTCTAGTAATTTCTCCAAAAAGATCATCTATTATTTCATCAACTGTCTGATATAAATCTTCTCTATCAGAACTAGAATAAAATTCCTTACCACTTATTTTAATCAAACAATCAGAATGAAAAACCTCTCCTGATTTATGATGTTTAGTACTTTTCCCAACCTCAAAATTAATAATAGCTTCTCCCCCTCCTGTTTCCATTGTAGAAAGTAATTTTTCTAAATTAGTAGCTTTTTTAAATACATAATCTCTAATAGCATCTGTAAATTCAAAATTTTTCCCTTGTAAATTTATTTTCATCCGCCTAAATTTTATACTAAACTTACTTATCTTTAAAAGATTATAAGATTGATATAAATAAATTAACTTATAATGTATCTCTTACCAAAAATTTTGGTGGATTCATCCTTTTATTATATCACAAAAAAAATACTGCTATTAACCTAATATTTAATACTATGAATAAGGGCTTTTAAAATAACATCAAGTTCTATTGTAGCTACACCAACAACACGATCTCCTCCACCATAGTATATAAAAAGCAATTTATCCCCGCCTGTGCGGGCAGGTTTTACAACCATACCACAAGGAAATACTACGTTATTTACAACCCCATTTTTTTCATAATCTTCTACTGGTTCAAAAATAGGCTCACTGCTACGTGCTAAAACAATAGCAGGGTCTTTTAAATCAAGTAGAACACAACCGATACGATAAGTACTATGACTTTTAGATACACCATGATAAAGCAAAAGCCATCCATATTTAGTCTTAATAGGAGGAGCAGAAATGCCAACTTTAGCACTATCCCATGTATTTATTCTAGGTCCAATAATCCTTAAACATTTTTTTACTGTTTCATGTTTAAAATCTAATGAATTTAAATAATCCCCACAAATTTCATTATCTAAACGATGTAAAATAAAATAACCTAATGGAAATTTTTTCGAGAAAATACAAGCATCTTTATCATCAAGACCCTGGGGAGTAATAAGAAATGGTTTTTCCCAATTCCATTTATTAGAAATAAAATCTTTTTCTGAAATAGATGTAATAGCCACACGTGGAGGACCAATACCATTAAATGCTGTATAACACATATAGATGTTTTTACCAATTTGAGTCAACCTAGGATCTTCACAACCAGAATTACCATTATTTACTTTTTTATTTTCAAATTCTTCACGTGGAATATATATAGGATTAGCTAATCTTTTTGTTATATTGAAACCATTTTTAGATTGTGCATATCCCAAACTAGATATATTATCTTCTGACATTGCACGATAAACGATATGTGTTTTTCCACCCAATAAAATTGCAGCCGGATTAAATGTTCCCTGTGATTCCCATTTATTTTTAGAAATAGGTAAAATTATAGGATTTTTTATATAGCGTTTAAAATGATATTTATCTTTAAATTTATTATATATATTAAAAATTAAATCATTCACATTAACTTTTGCTATACATACTGTAGTATCTGCTGCCCCATAATATATAGTAAGTGTATTTTTCTCAAGTATCGCACCACTTGGAAAAACAATATTTGCTACTTGCCCAGAAAGTTCATAAGATTCTTCTGGTACTAATATTGGTCCTTTAGTTTTTCCTAATATTTTTTTAATATCTTTTAAATCTAATAATGCTACTTCAACACCAAAAATTTTCTCCCCTTCTTTAAAATAATTTTGTATATAAGAATATACAATAAGCCAGCCATGTTTTGTAAGAATTGGTGGAGCACCCACTTCCGTATGGTCATAAAGAGATCGTTTAAAATCAATCGTATAATCATCAATATTTTCTTCCCATTTTTTCCAAAATGTTTCTGACCATAATTCTTCTATTGTATCGAGTGTTGCAAAAACCATTCTAGCTGGAGGAGAATCTGTATGATATGAAAACATAACTACAATTTTTCCATTTATTCTCTTCGGAAATAAAGTCATCGCTTTTGCATTAAAAGGAGTAACAAGATGTCGTTTATCAACTTTTTTTAGATTAGATGAAATTGCAACAGCCACTTTGATACCCTCAGCATTAAATGGATATTTTGAAAGTGCGGTATAAAAAGTGTAAAACTTCCCTTCAAAAAAAGTCACTCTAGGATCTTCACAACCAAATTTTTCCCACTCTTCTTCTGGAATAATAAAAGGAATACGATTTTTAAAATGTATACCATCTTTACTTTCTCCAATACCGATGACGGAAGTTTGATGAGGATTTTGTAATACATCTACCGCTGAAATGGCTCTGTAAAGCCCATAAAAAAATTTGCCATGCTTAATTGGACACAAATTAAAACTAGCAAATTCCTCCCAATAGTGATCATTGTCAGGAATTAATATTGGATTTTCTTCTAATCTTTTAACAACAAACATAAAAATCTATTAAAGATCCAACGATCTACTTTTTTTTAATTTAACTGCACCATTTTTCTTCATACTCTCTAATAAAGTCAAAAGCATTATAGAAGCAACACCAATGTGTTTATCTCCACCACCATAATATACAAATAATCTACCATTTTTTACTATTGCTCCACTGGCATATATAATACCTGGTTTCCAATCATTTTCGTACCAAGTATTCGGTTCAAGAATTGGATGTTGGGCTCGATAAAGAACTTTCCTTGGATCCTCTAAATCAAGCAAAAGTGCCCCTAATTTATATCCAATCGAAGGGTTATCCTTATCTATTGCATGATAGAGAAGAAGCCAACCATCTTTTGTCTTTATCGGTGGAGCAGCAGCGCTACGAGTACGTTTATGCCAAGCTACTATATGGTCTGGTAAAGTCTGCACATCTGGAGCTTCTTTCTGCGAAGGTGTCTTCCACATATCTAACTCATTTACATATGCAATATGCACTCGAGAAGAATCTCCTAGGTCTAAATTGTGAAAAATTGCAAACTTCCCATCAAATTTTTCTGGAAATAAAACCCAATTTTTTTGTCGATCACCTGGACGAGAGAGATATTTAAAGTTTTCCCAAATCCACTTTTTGTTTAATAAATTTTTTTCTTTAATTGAAATCACCGCAACTCGCATAGAATCCCACCCATTAAATACATTTAAAGTCATATAAACATAACCATCGATAAGAACGGCACGAGGATCTTCACAACCACCCCAACCTCCGCCTGAAGCATAAAGTATAGTATCATAAACTGGGCGAGCGGGAGAAGTAAAAGGCCAGTGTTTTAATATTTCTTCCGTATTTTCTACAAAATAAATTGGATAAGAAAGTCGTTCATCAAAATCAATACCATTTTTACTGGAAGCATAACCAATACGAGAAACTCCATCATTTCCTAATGCCCGATAAAAAAGATGAACTCGTCCATCTAAATAAATAGCAGCCGGATTTAAGACAGCTTGAGATTCCCAGGCATAAGAACGAGGATCAATGATTGGATTATGAGTAGATCTCACAAGTTTTAAAGTCTTGATAGATTTTTTAGTTTTTCGGCGAATTACTTTAGAAGATTTTTTAATTCCCTTTTTATTAGTTATAATTTTTTTTACTATCTTTTTTTGTTTTTTTATAACTTTTACCATAAAATCTAGACCTCCTTTAATATACAAGTATTATAACTCTAAATGTATTTTTAGCCAATTATTTTTTTACTTGTCCTGAGTTAGATCGATAAATCTTCTTCGCATATTCTTTTAAAAGCTCCGAGGAGCTCCTTATCTTACCACCACGTCCAACATTAAAAACTATCTCTATGCCAAGTCTTCTACACATCTCTACATCATAATATTGAGAAGAATTTGGGTTTTTAGCATCCTCTTCATTTCTATCTCCACCATTAGCAAAAATATGTGGTTTTATTTTTAGTAATTCTTTACTCACACTCATGTCTTTAGGACCTTTTGGATTTTTAGAATGTCCAGAAATAATTACTTCGTCCACACAAGTTAAAGCTTCTATAATTTCTTTTCGTTCGTAATCGGGCATAAAAATATTCTTTCTTTTTTGCTTTTTCCAATTATCATTGTTTATAATTACAATTAATTTATCACCCAACTTTCTAGCTTCTTGCATGTAACGAATATGCCCAATATGAAGTGGATCAAATCCCCCACTGACTACCACTATTTTTTGTTTTCTATTTTTTTTGTTTCTCTCTTGCATAATCTCTCCTCTTCCCCATTTACGCCATAGCGTAAATAGGGAAATTACTAATAAACCTCTTGCTGATAACATTTTTCACAATAAACTATTTCTTTTGAATCAGGATTATATCCCATTTTAAACTTTTCTCCACAAGGTTCACTTCCGTGGATATGTTTTATGGTATTTTTGTAAACTCCAGTGCTATCTGTTTCTCCAGCACACATACAAGACCTATCATAAAGCTTAACACCTAACCTATCTTTTATTCTTACTTCAAACCTACAGTCATTGCACATTCTTGGAATCGGTATGTTTTCTTTTTTGTAAAAAGAAAACTCGTTTTCTAATATACGAAATGGATTTTTACATACTTCGCATTCTATAACTTCTTTTAAAATATCATCATCGACATTTTCGATTGAAGAAGGTAATTCTGAAGCTTTTTTTGTAATTTTATATTCTCCATGAGCAACTTCAAACCATGGATACTTTTTCTTTTCTGCTTCCTCTTTGGTCATCGAAAAAAATTGGATGCCAGTTGAATTATTATATCCAAAAGGAGAAAGTTCTATAGGAAAAAACTCTCCATATTTATAAACAAGACCTTGAAAATCAACATAAGATATTTCATCCATATGGTGTTTAATTTTTTCAACCATTTCAAAATATTCTTCTTTTTTGTATTGTTTATTTAAAATACAATATTGCTTTTTCTTTAAACCAACACAACCAAAACAATCAGAAGAACTAAAACAACTTATACAATATTCTAAATTTTTACAATTTGGCCAACAATCAGAAGAAAATTTAATATTAAAAGTATTCCCTCCACAAATAGCAGTCTCATAATGCATTTCCATATTAGCACCCCAAGCAAAAGCGTCATAACAATCTTTAGTTTTAGGAACTTGTAAATGTTGACAATATCGTGCGTTTTCTCCTTCTCGCACTAAATAACTATCTTTCACGTTTTTACAATTTGTTACATAAGATCCGGTTGAATTTACATTTTTTAAACCTTGATGATTTTTAACTGGAATAGTCAACCAAAAAGCGCGAGCTTTTTCTTTAGCTTTCGTAATTCCAGAAACTGTGTTAAGTTCCATTTTTTCTAACTCCTTTTCATATTCTTCTTTAGTATATTGTTTGTTAAAGATACAATAAGAAAACTTCTGTAGAGACATACAACCAAAACAATTTGAACATCCAACACAACTTTTACAAAAATAAAGGTTAAATGATTCTTTACAAATTATTGAAAAATAAGATTGATAACAATTTTCCATCCAAAAACATTCATAACACCTCTCACAATGATTTATATGTGAATTATCTATACAATCCTTACTAAAATCAGTTGCGTTACCATACATGCAATTTTCCGCATTATTAGAATTAAAACAAAGATAAGTATTTTTTAAAGCTGTAGCATTAGCACAATATGGGCTATTAACCATAAATTCAACTCTCAAGGGGAAAATGGGTACTTCTTTGTCTAATTCAAAAAGTTGTTCAAAAAAAGATTTTGAAAAATCATATTTACGCCCATATTCTATATTATCTAAAGTATCACTAAACCATTCTTCTTGAGTCACAGATTTTTTTCCACCTTCTGCTGGATATAAAGAGAAGATATCTTTTCCTGTCAAAAAATCTTTAACTTTGAAAAGCTTCCTCTCATTTCTATAAACGGCTCGTCTTTCTAATCGACAAAATGGACAAAAAGTAGGAGGAGGAACTTTTATCTTTTCATAAAAATTAAAATCATCAGATTCAATAATGAAATCTTTTTTACAATTCTGGCAATTTCTAGTCTCAGAATTCATATTTATATAATAAGACTTTTTATAAATTAAAGCAAAAATTTTAAATATTTGTTATACTTATTTTATGTATCCCGAACGAAATCGTGGACGCATAGTAAACAATGTTATTATGAAATTGATGAAACACATTATAAATAATAAAGGACAACGAAGTGTAAGCGTACGCGTCCTATTTCGTACGGGATGTATATAATATATGCGTTGTTGGGAGCAGTTATGGCAAGTGCAGGTACAATATTTGCAAAACTTGGGCTTAAAGGAGTCGATGCAAATCTACTCACTGCTATTCGTGGTATCGTAATGGCCCTTATTGTTTCTTTAGCTGCATTATCATTCGGTAAACTTACTGTCACAGCATTATCTTCCCTTTCCACAAAACAATGGATTTTCGTAGTCCTATCAGGACTCGGTGGGGCTCTATCTTGGATTTTTTTCTATCAAGCTTTATCTGTCGGTCCGACGGTCGCTGTGACTGTCATCGACAAATTATCTATCACATTTACTGCAATCCTCGCAGTAGTCGTCTTAGCAGAAGGCATCACCCTGCAAGCAGGCATAGGTCTAGGGCTTGTCGTCTTAGGCACTCTACTCGTCGCTATTCCTTGGGAAAAAATTCAAAAACTTTTCTCTTAGAGAAAATTCGTTGAAGGTATAGTTTTTGAGAGACATTGCACAGGAACTTAGAAAATAAAAAAGGTACTCCGACTATTATTTTCTTGAGTGACGAGCATAGCAAATTTTCAGCTGAAAATTATGCGTGTCTATCAAAAACTTATACCGAAAAAGAATTTTCTTTTAAAAAATAAAAAAGTAACTTTTTGTCGGTACGAATTTTTCGAAGCTTGAAAAATTCTGAAGTTTTCGCTCCGTCGAGCTCAAAACCCCTTAAAAAGTTACTTTTCTTATTTTTTATATTATCTAATTAAAAAACTTAGAGTAGAGACTAAACGTATTTTTTTATATTCAGGAGAACCTGGATCTTTATCTGAGATATCAAAAACTCCCTGATTTCCACGATGTAAGCCACCTAGACTAGATCCTGATTCTTGAGCGATTCTTTGTGCTGTATCTCTAGCATTTTTTAATGCTTCAGCTAACATTTCTGGTTTAATACTATTTATGTCAGAAAATTCAAAACTTACAGAATTTTGATTCATAACAATTCCTTGTTTAACTAAAACTAAAGTATCTTTGGATGCAGATTTAACTAAATCAACTTTTTTCGTATAGAGAGACAATTGTGTAGTTGAATTATATCTAAATAAAGCTTCTTTATAGGTATCTTGATAAGTATTGACCGGAGCAACATTTATTTCTGATTCTTCAAAACCTTTCTCTTTTAAGAAAGTTTTAATAGTTGTAACATTTTTTTCTATATCAGCGTACAGAGAATCAACATTATTTGATTTAACTTCAAAATTAATTGACCAAATAGCAACATCAGCTTTTACTATTTTTTCTGACAATCCTTTCACCTCCACATAAGATCCTTGTTTAGAAAAATTCTGAGCAGAAAAGAAAAAAATAGCAGAAAAAGCTAATAAAACTAAACCTATAATCCAAACTCCATAATTTTTTGTATTTTCCATAATATGTGTATTATAACTTTTTTATTCTTTTTTTTCAAGATCTTCCTCAATTTCATCTAAACGATGTGATATTTCTTTGACTTCTTTTTCTATCCCATTTATCACTTCTGTCTCTGTTCTAATTTCTTTTTCTGTTTTTTCCTCTAATCTTTTCTCTCCCTTTAGCCCAGAGATTATCGCTTGACTACCAATAAAATCAAAAACAAATAAACCTGTGGACAAAAGTAAAATACTACCCGTTAACAAAGACAATGGCCCATCCCACCAAGGAAGAGCACCCAAATCAACAAAACCATTTAATTGATAAGAAAAAATAACTTCTGTGAAAAAATCTGTGGTATGCCAGACACCACGCCAAAATATAACTATACCAACACCACCCAAAAATGCATAAAATATAGGATAGTGACTTAATCTTCCTCTAATTTTATCTTCTAATTTATCAAAAAAATTAATTATAGACTTCATAATTTTTTAACCTAAAAAACAATTTTTAAACAACAATAGTTTGCTCACGATCAGGACCAATAGAAATAAAAGAAATAGGGATATCTATAAAATTTGATATAAAATCTAAATATTCAATCATCTTTTTAGGTAAGTCTTCAAACTTACGAATTTTAGTTGTGTCAGTTTTCCAACCATCAAAACTTTTATAAATAGGCTTAACTAAAGACATATCAATAGGAGGCCAATCAAGTTTTTTATTATTTTCATCAAGATATCCAACACAAACTTCAATCTTATCAAAAGCATCTAAAACATCAGATTTCAAAATGACCAAATCCGTTACACCGCTCATAGTGCAAGTATATTTAAGAGCTATTAAATCCAACCATCCACAACGACGTGGACGCCCAGTAGTTGACCCAAACTCATTACCAATCTTTCGCATTGTCTCCCCTGTCTCATCAAAAAGTTCAGTAGGAAATGGTCCACTACCAACACGAGTGACATAGGCTTTGAAAGCACCATAAATCTTATTTATACTCTTAGGACTTACACCCAATCCCGTACAAACCCCTCCTGCAATGACACTTGAAGAAGTCACAAAAGGATAAGTTCCATGATCAATATCAAGCATTGACCCTTGAGCTCCTTCAGCTAAAATATTACTTCCTTTTGATATTTCTTTATTAATTAACTCTACAGTATCACAAATCTTATAAGTTTTTAAAATTTCAATAGCTTCAAAAAATTTTTCTTCCTCATCAACGATAGAAGCAATTTCAAAATGTTCTTTGTATAGATCTTGTAAAATTTCCATATGATAACCTTTAAGATTCTGATATTTTTCTTTGAATGAATCAGAAAAAACATCTACCATCCTCAAACCATCACGACCTACCTTATCTTTGTAAGTCGGACCAATCCCTTTATTGGTTGATCCAATTTTTTTACTTCCTTTTGATTCTTCAGAAGCTTTATCAATAGCACAATGAGTGGGAATGATAATATGAGCTTTATTTGAAATAAATAAATGTTCTTTTACATTTATTCCTGCTTGTTCAAGATTTTTAATTTCTTCACAAAGGAGAACAGGATTCAACACGACACCATTCCCAATATAATTCATACAGGAAGTACGATGAATACCCGAAGGCACGACATGAAGAACAAATTTTTTACCATCAAACAAAATAGTATGTCCAGCATTGGGACCACCATTAAAACGAGTAATTATCTTATATTTCGGTGCCAAAATATCAACTATCTTTCCTTTCCCTTCGTCTCCCCATTGTAAACCAATAATTAAATCTATAGCCATATTTATTTTAAAAAAATTTATTTTGAATAATTTGGTGCTTCTTTAGTGATTATAACATCGTGAGGATGATTTTCTTCTTTTCCAGAAGCAGTAATTTTAGTGAAGGTTGCATTCCATAGATCAGATATTTTTTTAGCTCCAACATATCCCATCCCTGAACGTATCCCACCGACATACTGATATACTATTTCAGATACTTTTCCAGTAAAAGGAACGATACCCACTATCCCTTCTGGCACAAGTTTAGAACTTTTCTCTTCTTTGTCTTGGAAATAACGATCTTTTGATCCTTTCTCCATAGCTTCAATAGAACCCATTCCACGATAATTTTTAAATTTACGTCCTTCAAAGATGACCACTTCTCCTGGGGATTCTTCTGTACCAGCAAATATTGATCCCGCCATAATAACCGAAGCTCCACCTACTAAAGCTTTTACCATATCACCACTATAACGAATTCCCCCATCAGCAATTATAGGCACCTCATATCCGGCCTTCATTAATGCTTCTTTAGTGTTTATTATCGCTGAAAGTTGAGGAACTCCAATCCCAGAAATAATTCGAGTGGTACAAATAGAACCAGGACCAATCCCAACTTTTACTGCATCAGCTCCAGCTTTAGCTAAAGCAATAGCTCCTTCTCCTGTTGCAATATTTCCTGCAATAAGTTGTATTTTAGGGAATGTTTTTTTAATTTTTTTTATCGCATCAATTATTCCCTTAGAATGTCCATGAGCACTATCTAAGACAAGAACATCAACCCCAGCTAAAACGAGAGCCTTAACATTATCTAAAACATCATTTCCCACTCCAATAGCAGCCCCGACTCTAAGTCTTCCTCGTTCATCTTTACAAGCGTTAGGGTTATCTTCTTCTTTTTGAATATCTTTATAAGTAATCAACCCAACCAAAATTCCATTCTTATTAATAATCGGTAATTTTTTAATTTTATTTTTTAAAAGAATTTTTTTTGCCTGTTCTAAAGAACATTTCTCTGAAGTAGTAATCAATTTTTTTGTCATTATTTCTGAAACTTTTTTTGAAAGGTCATTTTCAGAACGAATATCCCGACCAGTAATTATACCAACCAATTTATTATTTTTTTCAACAATAGGAATACCACTAATATTTTTCTCGCTCATTAACGATGTCACCTCTTTTAAAGTTGCTGTCAGAGGTAATGTAAAAGGATTTTGAATTATTGCATTTTCAGAACGTTTAACTTTTTTTACTTCCTCTATTTGTCCAACAATAGACATATTTTTGTGTATAATTCCAAGACCACCTACTTGAGCTATAGCTATAGCCAAACTTGATTCAGTTACCATATCCATAGCTGCAGAAACAATAGGAATATTTATTTTTATTTTTTTTGTAAGATAAGTTGAAACATCAACCTCACGAGGAAGAACTTCAGAATATTTAGGCAAAACTAAAACATCATCAAAAGTCAATGATTCTTCAATTGATCTTTTTTTGATAATCTTTTTAACCATAAAATTTTATTTAAACTTTTTTCTAGTAGCTTTCTTCTCTAGCATAAGCTCTTTAATTTTAAGCCTCTTTTTTGTTTTATGAGATCTTCTTGATTTCTTTTTAGGACCAAGTGTTGTACTTCTTTTTGCCATATAGTTAACCGCTTTAAACTGTGATATTTTATTATTAATAAGAGAAATTACATTATACTTTAAATTTATAAATAAATCAAAAAAATATATCCCTTTAATTTTTTGAAAAATTAAGGTAAAATACTATCTACTAAAAGAATGTAATAAAAACAAAGGATCATTCGTCATTATTATGGATACAAAAAGAAAAAAAGAGAGAGAACTTTTAACAGAGCTATATAACACCCATTCAGACGCTATTTTTCGTTTTTGTTATTTCAAAACAAAAAACAGAGAAACTGCAAAAGATTTAACTCAAGACGTTTTTATAAAAGTATTTAACCATATAACAAAAACAGAAGAAGAAATACAAAATTATAAAAGCTTCATTTACACAGTTGCCAAAAATACTATTATTGATTTTTGGAGAAAAAGTAAAAGTATCCCTGAAAGTCAGCTCTCTGAAGGATTCTTTGAATCTATAGCAGAAGAAGATAAAATAGAAAATACACTAGATTATTCAATTTTTCTTTCATTATTAGAGAAGCTATCCGAATCTGACCGAGAAGTGATATTACTACGATATGTTGAAGACATGAGTTCTAAAGATATGGCAGAATTACTTAAAGAACGTGAAAATACGATTTTAGTGAGAATTAGCAGAGCAAGAGAAAAACTTAGAATTTTATTAAAAACAACAGAAAACCAAAATGAATAAAGAATTCGAATCCATAATTAAAGCAATAAAAAGTATTAAACTCAAAGAAGATGAGAAGTCTATTATGCTTGCCAATCTTTTAGAAGAAGTACCCCCTTCCTATGAGGAAAACCAAAATGCAACAAATTCAACAACTAGTCGTCTGTATTATTATTATCAGAGTATAAAAAATAATTATTTTTTAATTAATAAAAATAAATTTGTACCAATATTTGCAATGGTTCTAATAGTTGTACTTACTGGAGGAACATCAGCTTTCGCAGAAAAAGCTGTTCCCGGTGATTTATTATATAAAATAAAAGTATCTATAAATGAACCAGTCACAGGAATTTTTTCTTCTCTCTCAAAAGAAGAAGAGACTGAATGGAAAGAACGACTTGTCGAACGTAGATTAGAAGAAGCACAAAAACTTATTTCTAAAAATAATTTTAAGAAAACAACAAGAATAGAACTAGAAAATCAGATAAAAGGACAAATCGATGAATTTACTGTAAATGTAAATGAATTAGCTCTAGAAAAGAATAAATCTACAAATTCATCTGACATAAATATTAGATTACAAGCATCTCTTAGTGCTCATGAAAATATACTAAAAAAACTTTCAGAAAAAGAAACTATGAGTACAGACACAAAACAAGAAACAAAAAAATTACTTGCTTCTCTTGATAAATATAAAGACAAAGTAAATTCTGATCACGAGAGTCTTGAACTAAATATGGGTGTAGAATCAAATCCAAAAATTGCTTCTACTAATAAAATAGAAGACGATAAAGATACAAGTTCAGATTCTGAAATGACATCTAAAACTACATCTGGCTATACTTCACTTACAACATCCATTTCAGCGACAGCATCAGCAGACTCCACTTCAACTTTAGCTAAACAAAATGCGGCTGAAAATCTATTAAATTCAACAAAACTTTCTTACCAAAAAGAAAAGATAAACTTATCAACAAATATACAAAATCAAATCGACAACAAACTTATTTTATCTGAAACAGCATTAAAAGAAGGTAAAACATTCATCACCTCTTATGATTACATAAAAGCGACAGAAAAATTTCAATTAGTCATTAGTGGAATAAATGAAGCAAAATTATTAATGCTTTCTAATCTTAAAAAAGGAGATATCGAATACAGTATGGGTATATATAATGATGACGATATTGAAAATGAAAATTCTTTAAACTTATCTAACGAATTAGAGTTGGAATTCGAAAACAACAACTAAGAAATACGCATTTTCTAATATAATATAAATTATAAGTATACTTGAGAGCAATGTGAACAACGTTTTGCTTCTATTGGTATTTCACTCAAACACTCTTTACATTTTTTGGTAGTAGGATCTGTAGCTGGTTCTTTATGAAAACGAGCGACAAGCATATTCATTGGTTTTATTACAAAGAAAAATACTGAAGAAGCAACCAAAATAAAAGAAATAAGTGCATTAATAAAGTGACCATACATAAATTTACTATCATTGATTGTAAAAAAAAGTCCAGAAAAATCTGGGACTTTAGCTATAGCTGATATTAATGGTGTTAATAAATCAGAGACCAAAGCAGTGACTATAGTTCCAAAAGCCGCACCAATAACTACACCAACAGCTAAATCTACAACATTTCCTCTTAATAAAAACTGTTTAAATTCTTTTAACATAATTAATTTATTAACCTATTAATAGGTTAATTATTGCATGTAATCAAAAAAAATAAAAACCGTAAATTTTTTTTCATCTGTCTATCAGTTTTTTTGATAATATCTTCAATATTACTCTAAACTTTGTAAAGTTTACACTAACACTATCGAAATAACGTTCGAAGGAAATTTTATCCAAAAAAAAGCCCACATCTCGTGGGCTTAAATTTAAAAACACCAAGTCAATTTATTAGAAAGTGGTTCCAAGCTATTGGTTAGAATACGGTACTCCCCGTTGGATGAGTTTAGAACTCTGAACTGGGCTGAGATTAGGTTTAATCTAGAATTAATAAAATTTGTATAGTTGAAAAAAGTGAATCTATATAAAATAGAAAACCGCCCTCCAACGATTTTCAATTGAAAGACGGTATTATAAATAAAAATTACCTTGCTTGATTATGAACACCTCTTTTTTACAGCCACATCGAGCTGCTACACGAGTTTTTTCAGCAAAATTAATAAATCCTGCAAAAACATACCAAGGGTGTGAATAAGGACACTCCCAGCGTCCATTCTTTGAAAGTTCAACCTGTGGTAGGTCTCTCGCTTCCAAAGGAATACGTTGATGGAAATGTTTTCCCTTATTTGTCTGGCTTCTTCTATATGCCTTACAATTTTTTACGATTACCCCTGTCTGATTACACCTAAACCTCTTTCTTCTTAAAGGTTTGAAAGTAAACACTGGAATTTTTAACGTATCGAACATAAAACCTCCTATGGTTTATTAATATTGTTTTTAAAACTTATCTCGGTCTCGCAAGGACGGTCCTTGCGAATTCAAGGACGGTCCTTGCGAATTCAAAACTTATCTCGGTCTCGCAAGGACGGTCCTTGCGAATTCAAAATTTCAGAAAGATAATCAACACCAATATTCATTTTATTTAACGAATTGTTTAGCAACATCTAAAATAAAATCTGGTGTAACAAAATCTACCAATTCCCCTTTATTTTTTTCAATTTCATTAAATTTAAAAGTTCTAGTTAAAATAAACTTATTTCCCACAGCATCAATTAAAACACCAAGATTATTTTTTAATTCTTCATATTCTTTTTTACTATCAAAAGATTTTAAAATATACCAAATATTAAAAAGAAAATGTGTTTTAACCGCTGAGAAATAAACATCATCTAGATATTTCTTATCCAAAACCCAACCAGCATTTTCTACATGAATAATTTCTGATGAATTCAAATTGATGTTAGAAAAATTTACATTCTTCAAAACTCTATCTGCTATAAATACTTGATTCATACTCAAATAATAAATTCTAACTGCATTTTTAATCCTAGAATACAAGTCGTCTTCTTTCTTGATGTTGTTAATTACACTTAATATTTTGTCTAAATTTTTTGTATCCATATTTTTTTATTTACATTTACTATTAATTTGTTCTTTTAATAATTGATAACGCTCCTGTGATAAATCATTTTTTAAACCCAACGAATCATATAAAATGGCAGCTACCATAATTAAAAGAAATATAAAACCAGAAACAACTAAGGTTATAATTAATTTACTCTGTTCTTTAATTGACTTAACAGAATCTTCTAGCGATTTAATTTTATTTGCTATAACCTCGATTATTGTTTCTGGGTCTCGCCCAGATGGTTCATTTACCATATAATCATTATACCATAAAATAAATTTTTTATACAATTAAAACAAAAACTTAATCATACTTTTATCTCGCTTAAAACATTGGCAATTTTCCGCTGAAAAATACCAATTAGTTTTTTGTTGGCTTCAACGATTTTCTGTTCTTCCTCAATTTTCGCCACGATTTGCTTTTGGATTTCAAGTGATGGCAATGGAATATCAACCTGTTTCAATTTAATGATAGTCAATGCTTGATATGCGGCTCCGGCAGATAGCTGATTTATTGAAGCAAACATACTATCTAAAACCAACCTCAAATAGTACGAATCCGCTTTAATATCCTTGATCCAAAGCAAATTACCGTCCTTGAAATAAAATTCCCGATTATCTGGCACGACCCAAGAATATCCGATAGTACCGACAGCAGGGTCTCGCAAGGACGGTCCTTGCGAATTCACAAGGACGGTCCTTGCGAATTCAAGGACGGTCCTTGCGAATTCATTTTCATTTTTTTATCCTTTTATTGGTTTCCAAAAAAGACAATTATTATCTACTTTGAGAACCAATAAAGGGAAATATCGAAGAACTACCTTATTTTTATAGTATAGCATACTAAATATTAAAAGTCAAGCAAAACACACAAAAACTCTTATAAAATAAGATTAATTTACGATGCTCCAAACTTGGGATGATGTTTGAAAAAGTATAGTAAGTAAATAAAAAGCCTCAACGATAACTAATATTTGTTTAGATTAAAATAGTTAAGGAGTTGCACGCTTGATTCTTTGCTTTTCTTGGGGTTAAAAAGAAAGTTTTGCCAACCAAAGTTTTTTTGCGTAGCATCTAGGTGAGTTTGTGAATTATCTACAAATAGAATGTTGTTTCCTTTTACCATAGCCTGTCCTTCGGCAAGTTTGTAAATTTTTAAATCTGGCTTTTTGATTTTAACTATACTTGAATCTATTACAACATCCCAATTTACTGAAGGCATGATGTCTTTGGTGTATATATTGTCTAGCATTCTAGGATACATATTTGTGAGTAAACCCATTGGGACTTCTTTTTGTATAGCCAAAAGCACAGGCAATATAGATTCATTTTTCTCGAATCGATTTACAAACCCCATGAGTAAAGAGTAATCATTCGGGAGATTAATATTTACATTTTTTCTTAAAAGAGGGACTAATTGATCGACATTAAAAGTAGTATCACGAGTATCAGTAGTTTCATTCCAAAGTTTATCAAATTGAGTTTGGTTGGCAGAAGTAATACCAATTTCTACACGTAGTTCTTCCCATTTATTAGTACCACTAAAATCTTTGATAACAACTCCACCAACATCAAAGTATACGAATTTGATCATGATGCAATTATAACATTTCTGGAATGTTCACAACATTCACAATGCTCCGGGGGTAGGGTGATCTTCCATTACATGGACAGTATACCTTTTCCATTCACTTAGCTCATATGGAAAAGCTTTTCGCTCAAAAATATTTTTTTGCTAAAAAATTTTTCGAGCCTATCTCGTGCAAAGCACTCCGATCTTGCGTTTAGGTCCCACCCCAAACTCACCCTACGCAAAAGCAAAGCAGTTTGCTTTCTCCCTGGAGCCAAAAAAATCAAAAACCACCATTACTGGTGGCTTAAGATTTTAACTGGCTCCACACCCTGAACGAAATCCGAACGCATTTTCGGGAAACACCCGACGAATGAAGCCAGCCCGCCGCCGCTCGCTGACACTCGCCACCCAGCAAAAAAGTTTTCTTCGCTTTTCCTGATTTGCGCGCGCCGGATTTTTTCTTCTAAAAGGAAAAGAAAACTTTTTCGGTCTCGCAAGGACGGTCCTTGCGAATTCAAAGTTGCTTTGAATTCAGTATTCAAACTTTCTGTATTTCCTTGTAATATTTCCTGAATTTTGGATTCCTTAAGCTCTTTCATAAAATTATTTTTTTATTTCTAAAAGCAATAATTCAACCAACTCTAAAAAATCTTTTCTATATAATTCTTTCCGCTCAGAATCTTCGCAAACCTTTTTAATTTTCGGACTTTCAATTTCCGTTTTTATTTTTTCCAGTTTTTCTTTTCTCACCCTTTTTACTATTGATTTTCTTTCTGTTTCTGTAAAACTTTCCCATTTTTTAGACTCATCATCCGATAAGTTATCTTTATATAAGGTAAGAGGTTGCCAAAAATGAAAGAAGTTTAAAATAATCTGAATAGTTTCCTCTTTTTGTGAAATTTCTTTTGTTCTCATCATTTCAGAAAGTCTTTTATTTCGATATTCTTCACTTTCCTCAACAGATCCAGACCATGACACGCTTACACCTAAAATATAAAAATTAGGCTCTTTTTCTAGGGCATATTTTATTTCACTTGAAGAAAATAACATCAAAAAAGCTGTAAATAACGATGAATGTACATTCGGAAAAATACCGTTTATTACCTCTGTTAAATCTTTATCGAAACTGTCAGTATTGTCTTTCTTAAAAATCTGATCTCGTGACCATTGTAAAAACTCATGCAAAAACACGCGAGGAATATTGTTTTCTACGTTAGTAATCGATATTTTCCACTCTAATGGAAAATTATGCTCCCAAATTCCATAATTTGATGGTGCACTATCTATTTCTTTAAAAAAAGTTGGACAAAAACTTGCAAAAAGTCCAGTTACATAGTGCCAGTATTTTTCTTTCTCTTTTGCGTCTTCAATTTTGTCTAATTTTTTCTTGCTTTCCTCAATATGTTTTTTAAATGATGAAAAAAGTTGATATGGACCATGTCCGTCTTTTAACAAAGTTTTAATTATTGCTTGAAAGAATTCTCCACCAAAATAATGCCAGTTCCAAAAATCATCTCTTTTTGAGTTAGTTTTTTTGTATATATTTAACGCCCATGTCCTGAATGTAGGAAAGTATTTTTGTGAAATGAAATTTTGAATTCTTTGTTCAGTATCATAACTTTTTAACCAAAGGTGTTGTCCGTTCCAAAACAGTTCATTCCATTCAAAAACTTTTGGTAAAATTTCATAACCAATTGAAAAACTGTCGCGTTTTTCAATATTGCTTACATAGGTTTGCGATAGTTGAATTGCAAGTTCTAATTTTTTATATTTTACTGCGTCGTCAATGTGCGATATAAATATTCTCGTAAATTCTCTTTCATTAAATTCTGATTTTTCAGACCAAAAAGAATTCCACGCTCGCACCATTTTTTCAGCTTTTGCTGTATTT